>Ga0315900_10003498_pt1 | contig 22913 bp, 20 predicted proteins | sample LakEriMetagenome_FD_203521 | JGI IMG/M metagenome (GOLD analysis project Ga0315900, IMG submission 203521) | Freshwater fungal communities from buoy surface, Lake Erie, Ohio, United States - Buoy 12 MA114 | ecosystem: Environmental > Aquatic > Freshwater > Lake > Lake biofilm | place: USA: Lake... | reverse complement strand
CGAATACATCGCGGCAAACTTGCCTGACGCAGAAGACGACGACGAATGACAAAACACGTCCTCACATACGACGGGCAGGTGCTCGACATCGATCGACAGTTGATGGAGATCCTGCGCGCCGAGTGTGAGGAAAGCCTCGCCACCTTCGTCAAGCAGGCGTGGCACATCATCGAGCCGGGCCAGCCCTACATTCACGGTTGGCACATCGACTTCATCTGCGAGCACCTCGAAGCGATCTCACGCGGCGACACGCTCGACGACGGATCGATCTATAACCGGCTGCTGGTCAACGTGCCGCCGGGCACCATGAAGTCGCTGCTCGTCGGCGTATTCTGGCCCGCGTGGGAGTGGGGGCCGCAGAACATGCCGCACCACCGTTTCGTCTGCGCCTCGCACTCGCTCGACCTTGCCATCCGCGACGGACTGCGCATGCGCCGCCTGATCACGTCCGAGTGGTATCAGGAACGCTGGGGCGATCGCGTCCAGCTCACAGGCGACCAGAACCAGAAGACCAAGTTCGAGAACACGCAGACCGGGTTCCGTCAAGCCGCAGCCGCAGGCTCGATCACTGGTGCCCGTGGCGATCGCGTGATCATCGACGACCCGCACAGCGTGGACGGCGCGAACTCCGACGCCATGCGCGAGAGCACGGTGCAGTGGTTCAAGGAGGCGGTCCCGACACGTCTCAACAACCCCGATCGGTCTGCGATCGTCGTCGTCATGCAGCGCCTGCACGAGGCCGACGTCTCGGGCACGATCCTCGACGAGCAGCTCGGCTATGACCACATCATGCTGCCAATGGAGTACGACGAGCGGCGCGCGACGCCGACGGCGCTCGGCCTCGAAGACCCGCGCGAGGAGGAGGGCGAGCTGCTCTTCCCCGAGCGGTTCTCAGCCGAGGTCGTCGATCGCGACAAGCGCGTCATGGGGCCGTATGCGACCGCCGGGCAGTTCCAACAGGAACCGACGCCTCGCGGCGGTGGCGTCATCAAGCCCGACTGGTGGACGCTGTGGGAGCACGACATCTTCCCGCCCTGCGACTACGTCGTCGCCTCGCTCGACACGGCATACACGACGAAGCAGGAGAATGACTACAGCGCCCTGACCATCTGGGGCATCTTCACGTCCGACATCAGCTCGATCACGCAGAACAACTACGTCAGCCGCGACGAGCGCGGCCGCAGGCGCAGCATCGCCGACCAGAACGCGGCGTTCGACGAGGGCGTGAAGATCCGTGACCTGCTCGACGTCAACCCCGAGAGCGTGCCGCGCGTGCTGCTCATGGGCGCGTGGCAGGAGCGGCTGGAGATGCCGGACCTCGTGCAGAAGGTGATCAAGACCTGCCAGAAGATGAAGGTTGATACCTTGCTGGTCGAGAGCAAGGCGTCGGGCATCAGCGTCAGCCAAGAGCTGCGCCGCCTGATGAACAACGAGGACTTCGGCGTCCAGCTCATCAACCCCGGCTCGATCGACAAGCTGTCCCGCCTGTACAGCGTCCAGCACCTATTCAGCGAGGGCGTGATCTATGCGCCCGACCGCATATGGTCCGACCTCGTGATCCGCCAATGCGAGGTGTTCCCGAAGGGCAAGCACGACGACCTTGTGGACACGGTGAGCATGGCCCTGCGCTACATGCGCGAGCGCAGCTTGCTCGTGCGTGCGCCTGAGCGTATGGCTGAGATCGACGCGGGCCGCCGCCATGTTGGCGCAAAACCGACCCCGCTTTACCCGATCTGAGGAACTGGAAATGATACTGGCGAATGCAATCGTTGACGTGGAGCGCGAGCCGACCCCCGTGGGCCTCGGCGTCTTCCGGGTCGAGGTCTGGGGCAGGGAGCCCAACGACTATGTCCGCGTCTATACCATCGAAGCCAAATCTGATACCCTTGCGGCTCAAGAAGGTCTCCGTCGGTTCGACGCAGAGATCTCCCTGCTTTTGTCAGAGGGCTGATCCATGCCGCAACCCGGCCTTGTAAATCCGAACATCCGCCTGCCGGGTCTGCCTGACCCGACTATTCCCGCCAACGATCAGGACACTGCTGTCATCATCGAGGCGGGCAGCGACGTGCCGGACATCGACAGCAAGGGCAACATCCTGCGCATCGAGCACGACGACGGGTCGGTCACAGTCAGCCTCGACGGCCAACCGATTGAGCGCGCCAAGGACAAAGAGAAAGGCGGCTGGTTCAGCAACCTTGTGGACGACATCGACAGCAACGTGCTGGGCTCGATCGCCAATGACCTGATGACCGGCATCGAGGACGACCTTGAGAGCCGCAAGGAATGGGTCGAGGCGAGGGCGACAGGCATTAAGCTTTTGGGCCTGAAGATTGACGTCCCCGGCGTGGGCGGCTCTGCCGACGGCGCTCCTGTCGAGGGCATGTCAAAAGTCCGACACCCGCTGCTGCTTGAGGCCGTGCTGCGCTTTCAGGCCAATGCCCGCTCCGAGCTGCTGCCGACCGACGGCCCGGTGAAGATCCGCAACGACAACAACGACGCAAGCTTCCAGCAGGACATGCTGGCCAATGCGCTGCAGAAGGATCTGAACCATTACCTGACCTCGACGGCGGCCGAGTATTACCCCGACACCGACCGCATGCTGCTGATGCTGGGCTTCGGCGGCACAAGCTTCAAGAAGGTTTACTTCTGCCCGCTGCGCAACCGCCCGGTCAGCGAGACCGTCGATGCCGACGACCTGATCGTCAACAACGCGGCGACCGACCTGAAGAACGCCAAGCGCGTCACGCACCGCAGCTACATGAAGGGTTCGACGGTGCGCCGCCTGCAGATCCTCGGCGTCTACAAGGACACCGACCTGCCCGTGCCGCTGGACCCGACGCTTGACGCCGCCCAGCGCGAAGAGAAGTCGCAGCAGGGCATCTCGCCTAGCGCATTCCGTCCGCAAGACCGCGATCGCGAGATCTACGAGTGCTATTGCGAGCTGGACGTTCCGGGCTTCGAGCACAAGTGGAAGGGCAAGCCCTCCGGCCTCGAAGTGCCCTACCGCGTGACCATCGACGTCTCCTCGAAGGAGATACTGTCGATCGTGCGCAACTACGACGAGAACAAGGCCGAGCTTCCAGAAGCACGAACCACGTTCGTCAAATACACGTTCGTGCCCGGCTTGGGCTTTTATGACATTGGCCTGCTGCACATCCTCGGCAACACCACGAACGCCATCACTGCCGCGTGGCGCGAGATGCTGGACGCTGGCATGTACGCCAACTTCCCCGGCTTCCTGTACAGCGACGCTGGCGGCCGACAGAACACAAACATCTTCCGCATTCCGCCCGGCGGCGGCGCGCTGATCAAGACCGGCGGCCAGCCCATCAACAGCGCAGTTATGCCTCTGCCCTACAAGGAGCCCGGCGCTGCAATGATGCAGCTCGTCGAGAACATGGCCCAGACGGGCATGCGTATTGGCGGCACGTCAGAGCAGCAGGTCGGCGAGGGGCGTGCAGACGCGCCGGTCGGCACGACGCTGGCCATGATCGATCAGGCCACGAAGGTCATGAACTCCGTCCACAAGCGCATGCATGCGTCGCAGGCCGAAGAGTTCAAGCTCCTGCGCGACTGCTTCAAGGAAAACCCCGAGAGCTTCTGGCAGCGCAACAACGCGCCGTCATATGCGTGGGACGAGCAAAGGTTCCTGCAGGCGCTCAACGACTGCGAGCTGGTCCCGCAGGCCGACCCGAACACTGCTTCGCATGCGCAGCGCATGATGAAGATCATGGGCCTGAAGCAGTTGCAGGCGGCGAACCCGTCGATGTACGACCCTATCGCGATCGACACTGCGGCCCTGCAGGCCATGGGCTGGTCGAACCCGCAGCAGTTCCTCGTGCCGCCGTCTGCCCTGTCGCAGAAGCCGCCGCCTGAAGTCCAGTACGCTCAGGCTATGGTCGGCATCAAGAAGCAGGAGGCCGACGCCAAGACAGCCATGGTGCAGGTCAAGGCGCAGGAAGTTGCGGCCAAGATGCAGGAGGCTCAGGGCGGCCAGCAGGGCATGGGCCAGCCGACGTTCGTTGACCAACTCAAGGCGAAGGAGTTGCAGCTCAAGCAGAATGAGATGGACCTCAAGCAGCAGGACGCGGTGATGGATGCCATGAACCGCAAGCGCGACCGCGAGAGCCGCGAGCGTCTGGCGGCTGTCAGGCTGGCTGAAGAGATGGCCCAAAACCCTGCCGCAATCCCGGTGGTGCGTAACTTCCTGTCTCCTGATATGATCCAGCGACTTGAGAGCAACGAGCAGCCGCTGACGGAGTAGGGCCATGGCCGGGAAGAAGCTGGTAGAGAAAGCTTTGCAGGCTGCCATGGAGGCTCGCGCAGATAAGTACGTTGCTGACCCTGCGAAGCGTGCGGAGAACCTTGCTCGCTTTATGTCTCGCTCGCAGATTACAGATCCTGAAACAAGCGAAGCACTGCGCCTGTATCACATTACGCCGCGCACAGACATTGAGACGTTTAAGCCCGGTGGGTTTGATCCTGAACTGAGCGGCCATGCAACGTGGCTTAGTCCTTATCCGCACCATTTACCGGCGGCACATAATGTTGGCTCTACAGCTAAACCTGTAGAGGGAACAAATGTGATGCCAGTTTTCGCGAATATCGAACGGCCATTGGTGCTCGACACGCCTGAAATGATCGACTGGGCGCGAACAGTCTATGACAAAAATCTTCCGTATCTTGTCTCTCAAGACGCGCGCAAAGCCCTCATTGATGACGGATATGACGGTGTGATTTGGGCTGGGAGCAATCCCCTTGAGTACGCCAAAAACAATTTAAAGATCGGTCAGCAGCCCGGCATGGAAGAAGAGATCATTTCTCTTTTTGGAGAGCGCCAGCTCAAGTCGGCCACAGGCAACGCTGGCACCTTCGACCCGAACATTGAGCGCCTCACCGAAGCAGACGGCGGCGCAGTCGATCGCGAGCATCACGCCGACGGCGAGCGTGTGACGGGCGAGGTCAGGTTTGATCCGCGCGAGCTTGTTGTGCCTCCGCAGTTCCGCGCCATTCCGCAGGACACTGGCATATCTGTTGGCGGCGAGGGCAAGCGTCAGCTTGGCGAGCTTACCACGGCCGCATTCGCGCCCAGCCTCGATGTTGGCCCGGTCTCCGGCGGCCCGCTGCTCGTTGGCGTGAAGGACTACGACCAGCCGATCGTCGGCTATCAGGCCAGCGCCGCGCTGCCCGAGGGGTTCCGTGTTAGCTATGGCTCGTCACGCCCGGCCGACGTGCCCTCCAAATACTCCTCCGACACGCTGTCGCTTGCCAAGGACATCCTCGGCACGCAGGTGGCTGCGCAGATGATGAAGCAGGGCGACAAGACCGGCTACGGCGCTTCGCTGTCGCGTGGCAACAGGGACGGCGCAACCTACCTGAGCGTCTCGCGCCCGCCGATGGGCGGCATTTCGGTGATGGGCGGACGGGAGTTCCGCTTTGCCGACGGCGGCGAGGTCTACCAGTCCACTGGCGAGAAGCTTGTCGATGACGGCAAGATCAACTGGGGCGACCCGAACGAGGCCCGCGACTTCTTCCGTGCCGACGCCGAGATGATGCGCCGCATGAAGGAAGAGGAAGACGCCAAGAAGACCACGTCCGTCCTGCCGAGCGGCGCGTCGTCCTATGCGTCTGTTGGCGACCTGCGCAATGCCGACCCTATCCTCGGCGCTATTCGCATGGCCGAAAGCTCCAACAACGTCAACGCGCAGAACGCAAAGTCGTCTGCAGGTGGCTTGTTTGGTTTCATTGACAGTACATGGGTCAACACGCTGCGCCGCATGGACCCGCAGCGTTATGGCAACATGAGCGACGCACAGTTGGTCGCGCTCAAGAAGGGGCCGCAGTCTGCGGCCATTCAGCAGGCGGCTGCTGACTATCACTTGCGCGCAGACATTGCCCCGACACTGTCCGGGGCCAACATTCCGCTGACGCCGGGCAACATCTATCTCGGCTGGTTCCAAGGGCCGCAGGGCGCTGTGACAGCCAATACCGCGCCTCCTGACGCGCGCGTGGCTGACCTGTTCCCGAAGACTGTAGGGCCGAATGCCAATGTCCGCTTCAACGGAAAGCCCTATGCCGAGTGGACGATCGCCGACCTGCGTGCGTGGGCTGACGCCACGATGGCGAAGCGCATGGGGCGTGCTGAGGGCGGCGAGGTTGTCGAACGTGAAGGGCATTCGGGCGGCAAGAAGGTCGTTGATACTATTCTTGATAAGATCCGCGCATGGCATGGTTCGCCATACAAGTTTGAAAAGTTTGACCCTGCCAAGTTTCTGACGGGCGAAGGTCAGGCGCGTTATGGTAAAGGTGCATATCTCGCGGAAGACAAAAATTTTGCGCAGCAATTTATGGGCAATCCAGAAGATCGTTATCGCCGCTTGTCTGGTCAGATGACGCCAAAAGAAGAAATTGCTTTTGATTTTGCAAATCGCCCTGACGCTCGCGACATGGACATCATTAGCGCGCTTGCAAAGAAATATGGAAGCGACATTAGCTTTGACGAAGCAAATGAGCTTGCCAAGCAGGCAATGGCGCGTCGCGGTTCTCTTTACGAGGTGAACGTAAAGCCGGAAATGTCGCGCTTTCTTAATTGGAACCTGCGCCTTTCTGAGCAGCCGGAATATGTTCGCGAACTTATTACGCCAAAGAACCTTGGGCTGCGCGAAGCTGGTCCGTTTCCCGGTGGTGATCGTTTTGGTTGGGTTGACGAGACGGGCAAGCCCGTTGGCAGCGTGTCCACTGTGCGCGCCCCAGAAAATCCTTTTGGTGAAGCGTCTGGAGGCCACATCTACAATATGATTGGTCGTGAAGATCAGAACCGCGCGACAGACGTGCTGCGCGATCTTGGCATTTCAGGCATCACTTATCGTGATCCGTCTAGCTTTGGGAAAATGAACCCAACAAGCAACTTTGTTGTTTTTAGCCCAGACAAAGACATCGACATTGTGAACCGCTACGCAAGCGGCGGCGAAGTCGATCAGGCCCTGCACATTGTTCGCGAGCATCATGCAGACGGCGAAGCCGTTGGTCCAACGTCGCGCCAGCGCATGCGTGAAACAATTGGCATGCTCGATCGCAATGAGCCCAGACCCGCAGTTGACCCTGCGGTCGAGGCCGAGAACAGGGCGAACGCTATTCGCCGTTTCCGCGAGAACCCGCTGCGCCGGGACGAAGCTTTTGCATATCCCGTCGAGCGCAGTGTGCGCGACATTGTTGGCGGCATGATTGCTGGCGACGAACCTAATAGGTCATATGCAACTGAGATGCGCCGCCGTGCTGCCGACTTGCTTGTTGGCTCGACGGGTCTGCCTGACAGCGGGACTGTGGGCTTTGGTGTTGCAGATTTGCCGCGAGTAACCGGCATCCCGCTGCAGGTTGCCGACGTTGCTCACAGCCTGCAAGAGGGCGACTATGTCGGCGCTGCTGCCAACACACTGCTGCCCGCAGCCATGCTTGCGCGTAAGCCAATTGCTGACGCCGGTCGTCGTGCGGTTGAAATTGCTCGTGAGTATGTGCCCCAGTATTCGCCGCAGTTGGCAACAGCCGCAGGCGCTGCTGCTCTGCTGTCGCCTGATGAGGCTGAGGCTGCAAAGTTAAAAATACGCCAGACACCTTCTCAAAGGGTTCGTGGGGCTGAACTTATTATAAGAGATCCAGAGATTGCCAGCGTAGCTTTGGCAAAACGCGACCTTGGCGGCAGTGACAAAACTGGCATGCTTGCCAAGGATGTTGAATATGTTGTCTCGCCAAAGGGCGACCTGCAGCCTTGGAAGCCTTTCAATCCAGAAGATATGTACCGCGAAGAAGGATATGTTGTTCCTGCTCTCGGTGACAGGTCTCGCGCTGGCGCAATGCTGCAAGAGATTAACGATGTTAAATTAACCGAACCTGTTAATCTGCAGGGCGGTGGAGAATTTAAGCGTTCGCTTGAAGACCCAAATGCAACATGGGCTTCTCGTAAAGGCGCGACGACCAGCATGTACAAGCGTCTCGGCGATGAGATAAAGGCGCAAAACATTCCAGAAGATGCGCCTATATTTATGTCGCATACAATCATGGGTTATCCCTCACTCGACAGCACGCAGATGATGGCTGAAGGCATCTTGCGTCAGATCGAGCCTACGCGCGGAAAGATAGACCTTAAAGCTGCCGAAACATTTGACACATTTGTTCGCCGTTCAAACCCTGACTGGCCGGGTATTTTGAACCCCGCAGCAGCAGAGAAATGGCTGAAAACAAATGAGGCCGGAGCCCGCACATCCTCAATTCTTCAGGCGCTTGATAAGGCATCAGCGCAAACTGGCGGGCTGCCTAATCTTGGCGCTGCTCGTCTTGCTGTGATGGAGCCTCGCCTCATCAGTGCAGATCAACTTGCATCAGGCTTTGCAGTTTCGAAAATCGATCCGTATAAGCGCGCAAGTGAAACTAAGCACACGACATACACGACGCCAATTCTTGGTGAATATCGTGGCGGCACAGAATATCAAATCCCTGCGCACTTGATGTTCCCTGATTGGTTCAAGAAAATAAGTCCAACTTATACTGAACGCGCTACAGGGACTGTGAAAGAAACAACGCCGACGATGTATCAGCAAGCGTTGATGACACAGTTCCCTGTTCAGAAAACCAATCAAGAGTGGCTCGACAACATAATGAAATATGTTGAAGAGCAGGGTAAGAAGTGGGGTTACCGTTTTGGCGGTGTCGCAAACGAATAGATGTCGCGCACTGCTATGTCGAGCATCTCATAAAGCTTATTGATGCGCTCGTCTTGCACGTCTGCATCAAGCTCGCCAATGATGTCAGCGACGTACCCCATGATCTCCCCGTAGAGGCGCTCGGCGTCGTCAAAGGTCATGGCAGTCTGGTCCGTATCCATTTCGATCTCCATTTCTAAAACTTACGAATTGAGTGTATATTCACGCCAGCCGCGAGGCAACGGGGACGCCCGGAAAAAACCTAGCTAGGAGCTGGCAATGAGCGAAATGTCGAAAAAGGCCCGCGCGGCCCTCCGTGAGAAGGCCAAGCGCCTCTCCACAGAGAAAGATGTGAAGACCGATAGTTCCAATTGGACCCCCGCAGAGCCGCTTGAGGCTCAGGCCAAGACGGGAATGCGCCCGGTCAGCCGCCGCAACTTTAAGAAGGGCGGCAAGGTCACGGGCGACCCCTCGGTCAAGCACGCCGGTCGTAAGGCCCGCAAGGCCGGTGGCCGTCTCGTCGCCAATGACAAGACCGAGGCCAAAGACATCGCCGTCGCCAAAATGAACCGCAACCAGAAGGAAGCGAACCAGAGCCGCGAGGGCATCAAGCACATTGGCGGCCTGAAGCGTGGCGGCCGTGCGGCCTGCAACGTCGGCGGAGCCCCCACTGGCGTCCTCAAGAAGGCCATTGGCTCCATGATGACCGGCGGCATGAAGAAGGGCGGCACGGTCAAGCGCAAGGGCCACTCAAATGGCGAGCGCGTTGACGAGATCGGCGAGCTGATCCGCACGCTGCCCGACACGGGCAACACGCCTGAAGCCAACAGCGCCGTCATGCCCCAGCGCGCCCCCGCGCCCAAGGTTGAAGAGGTCAGCCCGGCCGACGCCGCCCGCATGAAAAGGATCATGGACCTCAACAGTCGCGCAAACATGGAAGCCGAGCGTCAGGAAAGGGCTCGCCAGCTCTTCAAGCTTCGCGGCTTTAAGAAGGGCGGTGAGGCCAAGGCCCGCAAGGACGGCGGCGAAGTCAATTACGGCCCTGCTGAGAACTACAAGAGCAAGCCCGCAGTCACCACCAAAGAGCAGATCGCCATCGAAAAGAAGGGCGACGCTGCTTCCAAGCCGACACGCGGCAAGGCCCAGAACTACGCCAACGGCGGCGCTCCCGACAGCCGCATGGCGATCGTGAAGCCCCGCATGTTTGACTTCGGTGCTGGCACGTCCGGCTCGCCCTATAAGAAGGGTGGCGCTGCAAAGCATCCCGACGAGGCCATGGACAAGGCCCTCATCAAGAAAATGGTGAAGCCGGAGGCTCGCAAGGGCAAGGCTGATGGCGGCATGTCTGCGCTCGGTGGACTGCTTCCCGCTCTCGCGGGCGAAGGCGACAAGGCCGGCTTGAAGGGCCTGCTTGGTTTGGCGGGCGGCATGAAGTCTGGCGGCAAGGCCACAAAGAAGCGCCCCGGCAAGTTCTACGGCGGCGCTATGAACGGCAACGCTCCCCAGATGATCCCGCCTGCGCCGCAGCAGGGCATGATGCCTCCGGCCGCAATGCCTCCGGCCGCAATGCCCAATATGGCGGCTAACATGCAGCCCCCTGCTCCCACGCCAATGCCTACCGGCACCCCTTCCGGGTACGCTCGTGGCGGCAAAACTAAGGGCAAAGGCAAGACGAACATCAACATCGTCATTGCTGCCGGTCAGAAGCCCGAGCAGCCCGGCATGATGCCTCCTCCGGGTGGTCCGGGTGGCCCGCCTCCGGGCGGTGGTATTCCCGTGCCAATGGCTGCTGGTTCGGGCGCTCCGCCTCCTGCTCCAATGCCGATGCCGGTGCCTATGCCGATGCCTGCTGGCGCACCTCCTATGGCCCGCAAGGCTGGCGGACGCATCAGCAAGGTCGCCTCGTCCTACAAGGGCATGACGGCTGGCTCGGGCTCAGGCGAGGGACGCCTGCAGAAGACAGACATTGCCAAGCGCACGAACCACAAGGCGGGCGGCAAAATCTATCGCTCTTATAAAGACATGGACGCGGGTGCCGGTTCCGGTTTCGGTCGCTTGGAAAAGACCGAAATTCAGAAGCGCAAATAATTCGCGGCCGGTCGCAAGCAGGCCGTGAATAAGAGGGTGGCTGGCACTATCCCCTCGTGCCAGTCACCCTTACACATGAGGGGACATGAGAGGGGAAACTCGTGCTGACGTATAACTCAAAGTTTGAGAAAGAGCTGAAGCAGCTCATTCAGCAGACTATCGAAGAGCGGAAAGAGCTTCTCGCCAACGGCCTCTCGGTAGTTGATTTCGAAACGTACAAACACCAAGTGGGTATTATCAAAGGACTTCGCATGGCGATCGAGCTGTGTGATGAGGCGACGCTTTTGATTGAGCGCCGTGAGTAATTAAAGGAACGTGAGGGGAATATGTCTAACATTGCAATGGCGCATGACAAAGATCCGCGTGAAGCTTTGCTGAAAGAAGTCGGCGACCTGAGTGGCGTCGAGATTTTCAACATGCAGGTTCTCGTCGCGGTTTACATTCGTCCCGAAAAGACGAAGAGCGGCATTATCCTTTCGGATAAAACCCGCGACGAAGACCGCTTTCAGTCCAAGGTCGGCCTGATTGTGAAGAAAGGCCCGTCTGCTTTCGTCGATGATGACGGCAAGTGGTTCTCTGGCCTTGATATTAAGGAAGGTGACTGGATCGTTTTCCGCCCCAGCGACGGGTGGAACGTCACTGTAAACGGCACTTTGTGCCGCATGCTCGATGACATGTCGATCCGTGGCCGTATCAGCCATCCCGATCAGGTTTGGTGAGGAGAAATCACATGGCAGACAATGACGCACAGCTTGAAATCGAGCTTGAAGACGACCCGAAGGCCGCAGTAAGCGACATAAAGGTCGAAAAAGTCGATGATGAAGATAAAAAAAGTGAAGTTGGGGCTGATGAGGGCATCAATGACCTCAAAATGAAGCTCGAACAGGAGCGTCAGGCCCGTATTCAGGCCGAAAAACACGCCCAAATGGCTGCTCAGGCGGCCGCAGAGGCCAAAAACGAGGTGCAAGACACCAATTTGCAGCTCGTGAAGAACGCGATCGACACTGTTAAGCGCAACAACGACATCCTGAAGTATAATTACAGCGAGGCCATGGCCGTCGGTGACTATACGAAGGCTGCCGAGATCCAAGAGACCATGTCGATGAACTCCGCCAAGCTCATGGAGCTTGAGCGCGGTCGTCAGCACATGGAAACTGCCCCAAAGTACGAGGCCCCGCAGATCCAGACCCCGTCTGACCCTGTCGAGGCGGTTGCTTCGCAGCTTACGCCCCGTTCTGCTGAGTGGGTCCGTCGCAATCCTAACTTTGTGACCGATCCTCGCCTGTATCAGAAGATGGTTGCCGCCCATAACATCGCATTGGCGGACGGCCACTCGCCCGATACGGACGATTATTTTGCCTCGGTTGAAGAAACCCTGCGCATCAGCAAGCGCGTTGCTGTCGAGGCGGAAGATCCCATGGCCGAAGCGGCAAAGGTCACGCAGCGCCGTGCGCCTCCTGCGGCTCCCGTCACTCGTTCTGGCACCGGCACGGGCTCACGCCCGAACGTCGTTCGCCTGACGAGGCTGGAGGCTGAGACCGCCCGCGACCTCGGCATGACCGAGGAAGAATATGCCCGCAACAAGATGCTCCTTCAAAAAGAAGGCCGCCTGAACTAATTGGAGATAGGTTATGGTCAGCAAATTTCAGAAAGCCGTGGCCGAAAAGGCCACAAAAACCGAAGCAGTTGAACGTCCAACGATGAGGCCCGCCATGCGTGAAGACGACCCCCGCGCCCGCGCCGCCGCCCGTGCGGCCCAACTCCGTGAACACATTGGTGACCTCGACGAGGGCACTGACGAGTTCTATGTGCCGCCGAGCATGGTGCCGGACGGCTGGACCTACGAATGGAAGCGCCGCACGATCTGGAACCAAGAGGATCCGGCCTATACCGTGCAGCTCGCCCGCGACGGCTGGGAAGAAGTGCCGCTCAATCGCGACGCAACTCATCAGGCCATGATGCCGAAGGGCTGGTCGGGCAACACGATCGAGCGCAAGGGCATGATCTTGATGGAGCGCCCGAAGGAAATCTCGGACGAAATCCGCAACATCGAGCTGCGCCGCGCACGCCAGCAGGTCCGCATTAAGGAAAGCCAGCTCGCTGGCACGCCTGAAGGCACCCTGTCTCGCGACGCAGATCCGCGTGTCCGCCCGAACATTAAGAAGTCGTTCGACATGCCGATCCCCGAGGATCTGTAGTCAAAAAGCCCTTGTAGCGCAGTGGTAGAGCAACGGTTTTGTAAACCGTAGGTCGTGGGTTCAAATCCTACCGGGGGCACCAATTAGGGGCGCATTCGTGCGCCCCTTTACTTTTCTACGCTACTGGTTGTAGTATGCCCTCACAGGCGACCTTAATTCGCCTCAGACCTCCCCGGCGTGAGGTCTTAGCACTCTCCGTCTCTTAGTGCCCCCGGTGTGGCATGATGGGACTTCCCGTAAAAAGGAGGATCCGTCATGGCGAATACCAATGCGCCTTTCGGTTTCCGTCAGTATCAGGGCACAGGTTCTGCCCCGACTTACGAACAGGTTACGGCCTCTATCGGCTACAACACGACAAACATCTTCTTTGGCGACCCGGTCGAGCCCGTCAATGACGGCACTATTGCTCAGGGCGACGGCACGACCGCTGCTGCTGGCATTGCTGGCATCTTCATGGGCTGCGAATACCTCTCGGTCTCGCAGAAGCGCAAGGTCTGGTCGAACTACTATCCGGGTGGCACAGACCCGGCTTCTGGCACGATCGTTGGCTATGTCTGCAATGACCCGAACGCTAAGTTCGTTGTTCAGGCTGCGTCGTCCATCTCGGGCGGCATTGTGCAGGCTGACGTCGGCGCGACCGCTGGCTACACCATTGGCTCGGGTAACACCGCCACTGGTATCTCGGCTGCCACTCTCTCTGGCGTTGGCCCCACAACGGCTACGCTTCCCTTCCGCATTGTTTCTCTCGTGACTGACCCTCCGGGCGCAAACGGCACAGAAATTGGCACGTCCAATTATGTGATCGTGGCGTTCAACAATGTCACCACGAAGAACCAGACTGGCATCTAAGGAGTAAGGCGCTATGGCTGTTAATCTTTCTGCCATCAAAGACCTGCTCCTCCCCGGCCTCCGTGGGGTTGAAGGTCAGTACGAACAGATCCCGTCGCAGTACGACAAGATCTTCACGAAGCACGACTCGAAAATGGCTCTGGAACGCACCGCTGAGATGCGCTTCCTTGGCTACGCTCAGTTGAAGACCGAAGGCGGTCAGACGGCGTTTGACAACGCTGCTGGCGAGCGTTTCGTCTACAATCAGGAGCACGTCGAAATCGGCTTGGGTTACGCGATCACCCGCAAGGCGATCGACGACAACCTCTACAAGAGCCAGTTCGCTCCGTCGAACCTCGGCCTGACGATGTCCTTCTCGCAGACGAAGGAAATCTACGGCGCGAACGTCCTCAACACAGCCACCACATACAATGCGGCGGTTGGCGGTGACGGCGTTGCTCTTGTTTCGGCCTCGCACCCGATCGACGGTGGCGTGATCTCGAACTACACCACGAACGACCTGAACGAAAGCACGCTGCTGAATGCGATGATCGCAATCCGCACGAACTTCAAAGATCAGGCCGGTCTGAAGGTGTTTGCTCGTGGCCGTCGCCTGATCATCCCGCCTGCTCTGGAGCCGGTTGCTATCCGTCTGACGAAGACAGAATTGCGTCCGGGTACAGCAGACAATGACGTGAATGCGATCATGTCCACGGCCGGTGGCCTTCCTGAAGGCTACATGGTCAACGACTACCTCACCAATGCTCGTGCGTGGTTCCTGCTCACGAACATCGACGGTCTGTCGTACATGGAGCGCATCAAGTTTGAAACAGACCTCCAAGTCGATTTCACAACTGATAACCTTCTCGTCAAGGGCTATGAGCGTTACAGCTTCGGCTACTACAACTGGCGCTCGATCTACGGCGCTATCCCGACCTAATCGGGTATTGGCGGGGCTTCGGCCCCGCCTTTTATCTTGGCATCCTGATCGCGCTGACCGGCCAAGCGGACGCTGCACAGACAGTGCGATCGTATCGTGCAGGAGGTTCCTATGGGAACAACTACATTTACTGGCCCGGTTAGGGCTGGCGACATTCTCAACACCAGCGGCACAACGCTGGGCACTGACGTCGCAAACGTCGGTTATGTTGTGATGGCGCAGTCGTCTGTGTTTACGCAGGCTTCTGGTGACACATCCATTGTCATCCCCGCAAATAGCCAAGTCCTCAGCATCTCTGCCAACGTGACAACTGAGTTCACTGGCGCAGCCACGACATTTGGCGTCGGCACAACTTTGTCCGCCACATTCTTCACGGCTGCTGCTGCCCTTGATGGCGTTGCGTTTGGTATCTCGGCCGCCGCACCCGGCGACGACGCTACTCGCGCGGCGAACTGGGTCGATGTTGGAACAGTTGACCGCAAAGTTGCTGTCACTTCGACCAACACGGGCTCCGGCGTCGGCGTCCTCACTGTCACATACATTCAGGCTATCAACCTGACAGCCTAATAGGAGAGAGATCATGAAGGGTAAAGCTCCCAAGTCTGGTGCGATGAAGCACACAGCTTATTCCGGCGGTGACAGCAAGGTCGCTTCGGAAATGATGAAGGGCGATGACGGCTTCAAGCGTGGTGGCAAGACCATGGGCAAGGCCGATGGCGTCATGTCGAAGGCTCACGCCGGCCGCAAGCCGCGCAAGTCCGGCGGCGGCGTCCTGTCGTCGGCATCTGGCCCCGGCACGCCTCGTGGCAAGGCTTCGCACTACTGAGTTCTGTCTCAGTTTTGTAGCTATCTACGGGGGCTTCGCGCCCCCGTATTTGCAATGGAGGGCGAAATGTCAGGTGCTTGGACACGCAAGGAAGGAAAATCTCCTTCTGGTGGCCTGAATGAAAAAGGCCGCGCATCTTTGCGCGCTCAAGGCCACGATATTAAGCGCCCGCAGCCCGAGGGCGGCTCACGCAAAGACAGTTTTTGTGCTAGGATGACCGGAATGAAGCGCAAGCTTACCGGATCTGCCAAGGCTGCTGATCCTGACAGTCGCATCAATAAGGCGCTCAGGAAGTGGGACTGCTAAAATGACTTCAAAGCCTCAAAATTCCGGTTTGTGGGGCCGCGCAAAGGCAGCCGCCAGAGCCAAGTTTGATGTTTACCCGTCGGCCTATGCAAATGCTTGGGCCTCGAAGTGGTACAAATCACATGGCGGCCGCTGGTCTGGCGACGACAATCGCGTCAACAAGGCCGAAGGCGGTGGCCTCGGAAAATGGTTTGCCGAAGATTGGCGTGATGTAAAAACCGGCAAAGAATGTGGTAGGATAGAAGGCGAAAAGGGCAAGCGTCCGTATCCTGCATGCCGTCCTGCTTCTGCCGCCTCTTCAATGACAAAAGGCGAAAAAGCTTCGATGGCTAAGAAGAAGACAGGCCCTGCAAGAAAGTCTTGGCCTGTTTCGCCGTCAGGCGCAAAGAAGGAAAGTTGAGATGCAGTTTAAAGACCTCACAAAAACTGGAACGGGTCGCAGCGCCATCTGCGTTGTTGACGACTTCCAGACCCCCTTCAACGTCGGCGTCGCAGTCACGCTCAGTGCAACTGCCACCTTCACTGTCGAGTATTCGCTCGACGACCCAAATGCTGAAGGCTATTCGGCAGGTTCCGCTTCGTGGTTTGTTGCTCCCGGCTTTACGTCTGGGTCGGCAGCAATTGCTGGCGCGCTCACAATCCCCTGCCGTGCGATCTGCCTCAACGTCTCCGCCAATACCGGCACTGTGACGGCGAAGATTGTTCAGGCTGGCCCTGTCTAAGGGATAAACAATGGCAACGAGCGGCACATACGCTTTCAATCCGTCACTTGGTGAGCTTACGCTCTATGCGTATAACCTCATTGGCGTGCGGAATACTGCGCTCCTGCAGGAGCACATGGAAGCCGCTCGCATGGCCGCGAACCTCCTGTGCTCAAACTGGAGCAATAGGGGCGTAAACCTTTGGGCCGTCGATCTCGTTACGACGCCGCTTGTTCAGGGGCAGTCGTCTTACAACGTGGATCTCAACACTGTTATGATCCTCGACGCCTACATCGAGACGACGTCCGGTGGCCAGCCGATCGACCGCATCATCATGCCCGTGAGCCGCACGGAATACGCCAGCTACCCAAATAAGGATCAGCAGGGCTTTCCGACTGTGTTCTGGTATGACCGCCTGATCGGCACTGTCTCGCCAAATAGGCCGACTGTCACGATCTGGCCCGTTCCAGACGGACAAAGCGCGCAGACGCTGAAGTATTATCGCGTCCGCCAAATCCAAGACGCCCAGATTTCGAATGCCACGCAGGTCGAGATCCCTTACCTCTGGCTCGACGCCTTTGCGTATGGTCTCGCCGCGCGGCTGGCTCTCATCTGGGCACCCGACAAAACACAAGTTCTCAAGCCCCTCGCTGACGAGGCTTATACGGTCGCCGCCGAGCAGAACATCGAGCAGGCGCAGCAGTATATTTCTCCTCAGATTATGGGCTACTTCAGGCCATAAGGGGGCTTTATGGGTTACGCCTCACGTTCCGGCCGCGCATCTACAAGCGCAACAAATCCGCAGGCTCATGCGATATGCGACCGTTGTGGCTTTCGCTACAACCACGTCAGCCTGAAGTGGCAGTACGACTGGCGCGGCGCTTCGCTTCAAAACATTCGCCTGCTGGTCTGCAATAGCTGCTACGACGAGCCGCAAGAGCAGCTCCGCGCGATCATTATTCCGGCGGATCCTGTGCCGATCAATCAGCCGCGCCTGCAGGACTTTGTTGCTGCTGAAAGCAACACCCGCGTCACATCCGGTTTGAACTCGGTTGATCCAGTTACCGGCATTCCTGTGCCCGGCGGCAACACGCGCATTACGCAAAACAACAACACGCGCGTCACGCAGCAGACTGGTGAGCCCCCGAACGGCCTCAACGAGCTTCCGGGCACAAGCCCGACAGTTCCGAATGATGCTGGTGGAAATGATCCGGGCCTTCCGTATAATAACACTGACGTTCCAGAGACAGGGCCGCTGACATGAGCAATGTGCAAATCCCGAACCTTCCCGCCGCAACGGGCCTCAGTGGCTCTGAGCAGTTTGAAGGTGTCCAGAGCGGAACTTCAGTTCGCATTTCTGCCAGTCAGATCGCCACTTACATTTCGTCCGCCTACCCGGCTCCGGGCATCGCCAGCGTCGATGGCGCGGCTCCGATTGCTGTTAGCACGGTTGGCAATGCCGCCACGGTCTCGCTTGATCTGCAGGGCGTCACAAATGCCTACATGGCGACGATGCCCGCTCGCACGGTCAAGGCCAATGTCACGGGCGCTTCTGGGGCTCCGACAGACGCGACTGTCAGTCAGGTTCTGGACACGTTTGGCACCACAAAGGGCATGATGCTGTACCGTGACACGACCTCTTGGGTCGCGCTCACGTCTGGAACCGCCGGGCAGGTTTTGACCGCACAGGGCACGACTGCCGCTCCGATTTGGTCAACTCTGTCTATTTCTCCCGGCAGCATCGCGCCGACAGGGGTTACGGCTGGCACTTATGGCTCGGCCTCTACGGTTCCTCGCTACACAGTCCTTGCCAGCGGCCAGTTGAGCGCGGCCTCGAATGTGGCGATTGTTATCCCCAGCACGTCAGTGACTGGCCTTGGCACGATGGCGACACAGAATGCCAACACGGTTGCTATTACCGGCGGCAACATCGACAGCACGACGATCGGCGCTTCTACGCCTGCGGCTGGTTCTTTTACGACACTGACATCCACTAGCTCGACCAACCTCGGCACTATTTCGTCTGGCGTTTGGAACGGCACGCCTATTGCTGTTCTTTATGGCGGCACTGGCGCTACGACGGCCTCTGGCGCTCGCACTAATCTTGGTGCGGCGGCGTCTGGCGCAAACAGCGACATCACCAGCCTGTCTGGCCTGACCACGCCACTTTCGACCACGCAGGGAGGCACCAGCTTTGGGTCTTACACCACAGGCGACCTCCTCTATGCCAGCACGTCAACTGGTTTGGCGCGGCTTAATGATGTGGCTACCGGAAACTCTCTTATTTCTGGTGGTGTTGGTGTTGCACCATCTTGGGGAAAGATTGGGCTGACGACGCATGTCAGCGGCACTCTGCCGGTGGCAAATGGCGGGTCTGGCGCGACGACCCTGACGGGCTTCCTCAAGGGCAACGGAACTGGTGCCTTCACTGCCGTTGCAACCATCCCGAACTCAGGCTTGACCAATAGCAGCATCACGGTCGGCAGCACCAGCATTGCTCTTGGCGCTACATCGACGACGCTTGCTGGCCTGACCACCGTCACGCTGACGCAAGACCCGACTGCCGCGCTTGAGGCTACGACAAAGCAATATGTCGATGGTCAGATTTCAACTGTTTCCAACACGACATTCCACGCCGCGTCTGGTTACGCCACGACTGCTGATCTCGGCACGGTGACGTATAGCAATGGCACGGGCGGTGTTGGCGCTACCCTCACGCAGTCTGGCTCGCCTTCGGTCCTCATCATTGATGGCTACACTTTCACGGCCACTGATGTCACAAATGCGACCCGTGTTCTGGTTAAAAACCAGTCGTCTGGACTGCAAAACGGCATTTATGTCGTCACCAATGAGGGTTCCGGCGCTGCCAATTGGCAACTGACGCGCTCGTCCGACTTCAACACAGTCGGCACGGGGCCTGACCGCATTCAGACCGGCGCTTCTAGCTTTGTTTCCGGCGGCGCTGTTAACGGCTCCACTAGCTGGGTGATGAACACGACCGGCACTATTACCGTCGGCTCTACGGCGCTCGTTTGGGCTCAAACATCGTCTTCCGCCAGCGTCACGGTCACTTCGCCGCTGACAAAGGTTGGCTCTGTGATCGGTCTTGGGACCGTTCCAACCACATTTGGCGGGACTGGCCTGACCACGCTGACGCAGTACGCCGTCATGCTTGGCAATGGCACGGGCAACGTGGCCTTTGCTTCTCCCGGCACGACAGGCTATCCGCTGCTTTCTACCGGCGCGTCGTCCAATCCGGCCTTTGGTCAGCTTTCGCTGTCCTCTGCTGTCACGGGGACACTCCCTGTTGCCAACGGCGGCACGGGAACGTCCACTGCCTTCACGGCTGGCTCTGTCATCTTCGCTGGCGCGTCCGGCACATACAGCCAAAACAACAGCGAGCTGTTCTGGAATAACTCCAGCAACTTCTTGGGCATTGGAACAGGCACTCCCGACGCGCCCGTGACCCTCACGGCCCCCACCCAGACGTCTGTGACGGCTGGAACGCTGCCCGCTGGCACTGACTTGCACATTGTTGGCGCTAACAGCGCCATCACCCGCATCACGCAGGACTCCTTTGGAACGGGCAACTACCCGGCCTACACGGGGCGCTCGGCGCGTGGGACAGCAGCCACGCCAACCGCTACTCAATCTGGTGACATTCTCTCCCAGTACGGCGGTCGTGGTCGTGGGGCGACAGATTACTCGTCCTCTTCGGTTGCCCGCATTGACCTTGAGGCTGCTGAAAACTTTACTGACACGGCGCAGGGGTCGTTTATCTCGCTCCACACGACTGCTCTTGGTACGGTAAGTCAGAACGAGCGTTTCCGCGCCGGTCCTGCGGGCCAGTGGGGCATTGGCGGTGCAAACTACGGCACGAGCGGCCAAGTTTTCACCTCTGGCGGCGCTTCTGCGGCTCCGTCGTGGGCCTCAATTAGCGTTTCGTCGGTCACTGGCACGCTGCCTGTTGCCAATGGCGGTACGGGCCTGACAACCTACACGATCGGCGACCTGATCTATGCGTCGGGCGCGACCGCGCTTTCCAAGCTGGCTGACGTTGCAACTGGCAACGCCCTGATCTCTGGCGGCGTGGGTGTTGCGCCTTCGTGGGGCAAGATTGGCCTGACCACGCATGTCAACGGCACACTGGCTGTTGCCAATGGCGGCACTGGCGCGACCAGCCTCACGGGCTATGTGAAGGGCAATGGCACGAGCGCCATGACCGCCTCTTCGACCATTCCCAGCGGTGACATCACCGGGCTTGGAACGATGGCGGCGCAAGATGCCAACGCCGTTGCCATTACGGGCGGCACAATCAATGGAACCGCGATTGGTGGGACAACAGCGGCTGCTGGCACGTTTAACGCTCTGACTGTTAACGGCGATGCGGTCATTAGCACAAGCTCTGTTAATGCTGCTCTCCGCATCACGCAGACAGGCACTGGCAATGCCATCCTTGTTGAGGATAGCGCGAACCCGGACGCTACGCCGTTTGTTGTAAACAATGCGGGTCAGGTTCTTGTTGGTTCAACGACATCACCTTTCGGCTCGACTACTATTGGCCTGTTTAGCAATACAGTAGACGCCGTTCCCCCTTATCAGGACTTCTTCAAGAACCGCGCTGGTGCCGTCGTTGCTTCTGGTGACGTACTTGGTCGCCAGCGGTTCTTTGGTTATGACGGCGCGGCATACCTTGAGGCTGCCCGTATTGATGCGGTTGTTGACACCACTCCCGGCTTAAACGACATGCCGGGCAGTCTCCGTTTCTATACAATGACTGACGGCACGACCACGCTTACGGAGCGGATGCGTATTGATAACGCTGGTCAGGTTGGAATTGGTTCCAGCTCGCTTACTGCTGGCCGCACTCTTTCGGTGTCTAAAAACATTACTGGAGCTACAAGCTCTTATGGTGTCTTTGCCTTTGGCGCAATCCAGTCGGATGTAACAACGCAAGCTGTTATGTTTCGCACGGCTCCAACAGTTGCGGCAGCATCGTTTACTTTGGGTAGCCTTATTCACTTTGACGCCAATCAGGGATCAATTGGTGCGGGCGCAACGCTAACAAACCAATATGGCCATGTTGCTGGTTCCACTCTTATCGGCGCAGCCACCAATTACGGCTTCTTTGGTAACATGGCGGCTGGCACAACCCGCACAATCACCAACGTGGCGCGCACCAGCAACGTGGCTACGATTACCACCAGCGTGGCGCACGGCTATTTGGCGGGTCAGTCCGTCACGGTTGCTGCAACGACAAACACGAGCCTGAATGGCACGTTCACGATTACTGGCGTCCCGACAACAAGCACGTTTACCTATGATCAGGTCGCTGCGGATATTCCGTCTGCTGCCGATACGGGTTCCACAGTCGTTGTGGGCCGCTGGAACTTCTACGCCAATGGCACAGCGCCGAATTACTTCGGTGGCGCAACGACCGTCAGCACAAGCAGTACGGATGCCGCACTTCGTGTGACGCAGACGGGCGCTGGCAATGCATTGTTGATTGAGGACAGCACGAACCCGGATGCTACGCCGTTTGTGGTAGATGCGACTGGAAATGTCATTGTTGGCTACACAACAACTGTCAGCGTTGCTGGAGGAACAAGACCGCTTACCGTAAACGGCGCTGGTCAGATTTTAGTTCGCGCAACAAACGATACTTCCGGCCCAATCTTAGCTATGGGCAAAACTCGCTCCACTTCTTTGGCGTCAAATACTATTGTGCAGAGCGGCGATCAACTCGGCGGCATTTTTTTTACTGGTGATGACGGAACGAACATAAATACTAGCGGCGCATCAATCGTTGCCGTTGTAGACGGCACTCCCGGCGCAACCGACATGCCCGGTCGCCTTGTGTTTTCCACAACGGCTGACGGCGCGGGTTCGCCTTCGCCGCACATGACGATTAGCTCTTCTGGTCGTGTTGGCATTGGCACGACGACCCCTGCGGTCAAGCTGGCAATCTCCAGCACAGACGCGATCCTTGTCCCGGTTGGCACGACGGTCGAGCGCCCCACTGGGGCAACCGGCTACCTGCGCTTCAACAGCACGACAACCAGCTTTGAAGGCTATAACGGCACGGCTTGGGGAAGCATTGGCGGCGGGGCTACAGGTGGTGGCACGGATCAGATATTCTACCAAAACGGTCAGACTGTAACGACCAACTACACCATTACGGCAGGCCAAAACGCTGGCACGTTTGGTCCAATAACTGTAAACTCCGGCATAACCGTTACCGTTCCTGTCGGATCAACTTGGAGCATTGTCTGATGCCAGTTTCAATTAAAGGCTCTGGCGGTGGTGGCGTTACGCTTGATGCGGGCGCTG
>Ga0315900_10003490_pt1 | contig 22933 bp, 21 predicted proteins | sample LakEriMetagenome_FD_203521 | JGI IMG/M metagenome (GOLD analysis project Ga0315900, IMG submission 203521) | Freshwater fungal communities from buoy surface, Lake Erie, Ohio, United States - Buoy 12 MA114 | ecosystem: Environmental > Aquatic > Freshwater > Lake > Lake biofilm | place: USA: Lake... | reverse complement strand
ACTCGTTGATGTAGTTCAAAGAATCGGTTCTCGAATCGGTTCTGCTTTCACCGATGGTGGAATCCATCCTCGTTTTGGAACACGAAATTTTACGCTTGCTCTCAAGAATGGCCATTACCTCGAAGTTGTTTGTCCACTCGAGCATCCAGCTGCTGATTCATCACCATTCGGTCGAGTTGTTTCACAACGCGCAAACGAAGGTGGCGGTTGGTTGACCTGGGTTGTGTCAACAGAGGATTTGTCTCCGATTGAAAGTCGACTTGGACGTCAAGCAGTCGATGGTTCTCGCAAACGTCCTGATGGTTCTGAACTTAAGTGGAAGCAACTTGGTGTTCTTGGAACTCTCGATGACTCGCAACTTCCTTTCTTTATTCAATGGCTTTCACAAGATCATCCTTCGACTGATGGGAAAGCGGTCGCTGAAATCGTCAAGATTGAAATTGCTGGCGATGAGAAGACAATTGAAGAATGGCTTGGCTCAGATCTCTCTAAAGCATTCGACGGAGTAGCAATTGAATGGGTCGATCCATCCACCAACGACGGTCAAACAGGATTAGCAGCAGTACATCTTTCGACGCCTAACGGCGTTGTACGCTTGGATTAATCACCAAGCACAACGCCGCCCTAGCTCAGTCGGTAGAGCGACGCTCTCGTAAAGCGTAGGTCGCGGGTTCGATTCCCGCGGGCGGCTCAAAAAAGCACTGCCGAGATAACCTACAACAAGTTTTAATTGGATGTCTTGAGAAATCACTTGAAAACAGAAATATCTAATTGAGTTATGGTTCGTCAAGAGAAAAATTAAGCTACACGCACCGACGCAAATCGGATATGTCCATCCAATCCTTTAAAACGGCCGTGATAAATGATTTTCATTATCTATAAAATGGTGTTAGGGGTGTCTGAATACTCAAAATGGTCCTGAGCGAGTTAGATTTTCAACCCTTGAACAAGGCTAAAAGAGCGTTCTGCGTTATCTCCTTTAGATAACTCTAAACTAAGTAAATTTACTTTAGAGCCAACCTCGAAGCGAAAAGCTTCGTGTATCGTTGGAGATTATGATGTTTCCGCTTCTAGATAAGATTTCAACCGAATCATCGAACTACGTTATAAATGACTTGGGTAGAGTTAAAGAGGTATATCCAAATTTGGAAGTTTTCGAACTAAACTACAACTGGAGTCCGGATATTGAAGATTCGATTACGCCTGTTATCAAGTTTGAGTGGGAGGTACTTAATAAGCGACTTGGCCAATTACATGTCTCTGGCGCAGAGAGAATTTTGAGTATTGGGGGTGGTGGAAATTCACCAACACTCGATTACATTTCGAATTTTCTAGAGTATTTGTGTGTTCTAAATCCAAGTGAACGCGATTTAGAAACTTATTCAAAACGAACTCGTCTAGATAATAGGATACTTCTCGTGCGAGGAGTCGGTGAGATGATTCCATTTAGAGACGAAAGCTTTGACTTGGTTGAGATTACGAGCGCACTAGATCACTGCCACGATCATAGAAAAGTTTTGGAAGAAAGCTATCGCGTGTTGGAAGAAAACGGAAAAGTGGCAATCACCGGGGGCAACAATCAGAGTTGGTATCGGAATCTAGTTGCCTATTTGAAAATCCCCTTTAGAGACGTCCATGACCATCACCATACCATTCATTTAGAACCAATTATGCTTCATGATCTTCTAACCTCCGTGGGATTTTGTGATATTCAAATTACGACAAATTACTTCCTAAAGCTTCCAAAATCCATTGAGAAGTTATTCGGTTCTAGAATAGCTCTTAAAGTTTATGGTTTAATTTCGAATAATGTACTACCCAAGATTTTTGGGTCGCACAAAGGAGGAATGCTATTGATCTCAGCCACAAAGAAAAAGCCTTAATTCAAATTGAACTCCTGTACATTGAATATTTTCTTTTGCACTGGTATTGGGTTGTGCCAACAGCCAGATCAGGTTGATCGGATTGGGATTACATTAGTTTCGACAAGAACATTGCACTACATTAGGGATATCTACAAGCGTAAAGGATAATGTGGGAAAATCATGCCATATATACACTCTCTCGAAAAAAAACTGAGAAGTTTCATTTTGCAAAAGTCTTTAAGTCCTTTGGAGAGTATTTGTAGGAAGAATTATACAATTGATAACACAACGTCGAATGAAGATGTCAAAATTCTGTTCAAGAAATTAAAGGAATGCGACTCAAGCTTTGATCTGATTAGGATTGGCGAGCCTGGCGATGGAAGTTATATTATTCCAAACGATCTAGGAGAAATTAAACACTGCATATCCCTTGGGTACGGTGGAATAATGACTTTTGAAAATCACTTAGCAACTTTAGGGATTGATAGCGTGATAGTTGACCCAGTCGTGCCTGAGAATAACTTGGAAAACGTTATATTTGTCAATAAATTTATTGGCTCGACTTCAGAAAGTGAGCGCCGGACTATAACGTTATCTGATTTGATTAAAAATTACATAGATGGAGAAGATGGTTTTTCAAGTGATTTGATCTTGCAAATGGATATTGAGCTGGACGAGTGGTTGGTACTAAATACCTTAAGCACGGAAACCTTACTGCGCTTTCGAATTCTTATAATTGAGTTTCATAGCTTGCACTTGTTGAGACACAAATGGATTTTTTCAAAAGTCATAAGTCCAATAATTGAAAATTTAACTAAAAATCATTATGTGGCAAAACTTGAGATTACCCATGGCTCAGGTATGTGGTCACTGAATGGAAAGGAATGGTTTCCCGATACAATCGAAGTAACTTTTCACAGGCGTGACAGAAAGTCAACAGAAAAGAAAACGAATCAAATCCGATACCAAAGTATTAGTGGATTGCATGACCGGCATCAAAGAAGAATCATGAGTTTCGAGAAACTGATGCAAGAGAATTGCTGAATCGAATTAGACGAATTTTAAAAGGGGAAAGGATTTTAAAATCTTCTATTCTTGAACTATATCGTAGGAAATTGCTCATAAATATATAGATATTTGTCGTCAATTCTCAGCTTCTAGTTGCGTAGCAATATAGTAGAATCAATCATTGAAATACGAAGATGACCTAGAATGATTGTTTTGCAACAGAATGCATAATTTGTAGTTTGCAGAAAGAATCATTACGAGTGGGTATAAATTCAAGTGAACTCGAGTTGCAGTTTGCTATACCCTATTGAATTATTGCGGAAAGTAGTATCCCACTGAAAAATATCGCCGGTAACATTATGGTTCGCGGAACGATGGGTAGTATTGGTAGAAAAAACGGAAAAATCCGTTTCGACCGATTAAATGTTTGATAACCATAACGCGATTAGTTATATTGTGCAAAGTGCAGTATCTACTCTTGAATAAAGGTACTGAAGTCGTCCTTATTCAGTTTCTGTATCTCATAATAAGGACTATAAATGCAAGTAATTTACATCTGTAATACTAATTGATGGATTGTTTACCTAGCAAAACGACCTTTGAAATTAGAAGGTATCCTGTAAAGAGTTTCCTATAGATCCGCCGAAAAAAGCTAAATTTAAGTGTGCCTTTACGAACAAAGAGAGCATTTCCATAATCATGCTTTTTCGATAACTTGCAATCAAGTAAATCAAAATCACTTTGGAGGTAATCTCGAATTTCCTTTAGTGTAGGAGAACCTAGATATAATTCTTCATTCGAAAATTCCAAATACAGATAATTCGTATTTGTGAGTGTCTGTTTAGCTCCTTCAAGCACTTTAAGTTCCGCCCCTTGGACATCAAGTACAAGAAATAAGGGAGCTTCACCATGCAAACCAAGGGAATCTAGAGTGCATGTTGTTACCCTAATCTTTTTTGAAAAAGAGATATCAGGGAATTTACTAGAATGTAAGCTTGAGGGGAGAAAGCTACTACTTCCCCAATTACTTGCGATATTAAATTGCAACGTTTCGACTTCATTCCAAAGTGCAGAGTTAAGAACGGTTTGGTTTGCATACTTTGATAATCGCTTTTGAATGCTTTCAATCATGAAGGGATTAGCTTCGATCCAGAACACTTTCTTGAAATTCAGTGATGCATATAATTCCGCTTCTTCCGCAAAGCCAGCTCCACAATGGACAACCGAGCAACCGCACAAACCATAGCTTTTGGAAAGAGCTACTATTGGTAAATCCGGGGAGTCAAAAAGATAGCGCTTGATATTTCCAATTCTTGTTCTGAAACTAAGCATGGTGGATGTTAGCAAAGTGCCGCAGAAATTGGGAATTGAATTGCATATAAGAGCTCAACGTTTAAGAAAATTTAGACCTTCGATTAAGTGGAAATGTTTCAGTAACTAAAGATTTTCTGAGGTCCATCTTTTAAAGTGAACAGAGGATGATAGCAACCTTGGCTCAAACTGATCAGACAATATCCATCGAGACAATTTGGGATGCCAGAACTCTGGGTAAAGCACAAGTCCTTTCCGATTCAACATGGCGGCCACATAACTTAAACTAGATTTCGACATTATGAAGATGTCAGAGTTTACGAATCTCCCAAAATCTTCCCAAAGGTCTCCCGTTTCAATCCATTCACCCCGCATCAAATATGGAGTTTTCGAATATGTTGGCTCCTCATGAATAATTCGGTAACGATTGTGATCAACGCGTATAAGATTTGGATTGGTAGAGTCGAGTCTCAAGGAGTCAACTATCTTCGGATCGTTGGCATCCAGAATAGAATCTTGACCAGGGTCTACGGGGATAGAAATATTAAACGGGATAGATAACCTCTCTAAATTCAAGACTATGCTTCTCAAAATATTCTCATAATACGAAAGTGAAAGGTAGCGGTCTTTGAATTGACTGAGGCCAAGCTCACCCCTTCTAATATGCAAAACAATCTTTACTTCATTTCTCTTGTGCTTGACACCCCAATAGTTACTTCGCAAATCTGAAAAATCCAAATTTTCCAACATTGATGAGTGTTTGTTCGTAATGATATGTGGGGAGTCAATTACATGAACAAGTCTTCTCGACCCAATCCGTGAAATTCGGGTTTTTAAGAATAGCGCAAGATGTCTTTGATTCTTGTGGTTTACTTCAAAAATGCCTCTTGCTGATTCTTCGTAAAAACTAGGGAAAAGTTCCTCCAAGAGAGAATTCCAAGAGGACAGCCGAACACTATTTGCATTGAAAATTTGATTATCAAACTCACCAATTTTATCGTAGGAGAAGTTCATGTTAAATGCCTCAGCGATTGCGCGGGCCGCAATTATCCGATGCATTTGCGCACCAATTCCATCGAAAACTGGCTGACGTAGCTTAAGAATGGACCTGTCCAAAACAATCCCGTCTCTTTAGTAGCGATATAGATGATTCGTCCTTAAGCATACAAAACTACGTGCCGTTGTGGCACAGTAACACAGGGAACTCAGACTGCTCTTAGTGAATGGTATGCTAGTGCGTTGGTAAAAGTGTAATTTTCTTTGCTATATCTGTAAATAATCGAAGGATGTGAATTGGACCGGCCAGTTGTAGTTTACGCTTCCTTGGGAAAACGTAAAGATGAGTTATTGGTGGACTACGCAAGATTTGCTAAAAAATCTCTAAATGCAAGGTTTATTCTGATAGCAAGTCAACCACGACACTACATCGATTTTCCTGGAGAAGTGTTGGAGTATGTAAGGACCGACCATACGGAGCACGTCATGGGTCAAATCAAAAATGCTCGACGTAACCTCACATTTGTAGCTAATGGTTACTGGTTTTTCACGTATGAGAGATTTCTTGCGCTCAAAATATTGGAGGGCAAAGTGGAATCTGATTGTCCTGTCGTGCATATGGAAAACGATATTTTATCCTTTATTTCAAATCAACATCTGGACATTGTAAGAAGAATTTATTCAAAAACGGCAATTCTTCGATGGGGAGAATTAGCCAATGGTGGAGTTCTTTATGCGCCAAGCTTCGCAGTGTTAGATGAAACTATCGAACATATCGTGAGAATTGGATTGAGCTTAAGAGACATCAGAGACTGGGCATTGGATATGCATGTATTGAGAGTTATGCTAGACGCAGAGTTGGTAGACGAACTTCCAACTGTTAATCAGTTGCCTAAACAAGAAGTATTGGAATTGACGAAAAATCTCTACATTGATTCTCAACGTGTTCTTTTTGATGGAAACGAATTAGGATCTTATTTGCTTGGACAAAATTCTGTTTATTCATCTGGAAGAATTTTGAAGGGTCAAAAGGCGGTCTACACCAAATGGCCCATTGAAAATACGCAGTGGCGGTTATCTACGGACAATACGAATTTACGCCTCAATATGAAATATCAAGATGAAATTTTCAATGTAGCAATGTTGCATGTATCTTCAAAGTTAAATCTGATTAAGAATTCGAATGAGTTATTATACAATCTGTTTCCTCTAAATAGATGGTTTGGCACACCGAATTTTCCGTTAGAAGGAATTTCAGTCAAAAGCATGCATTCCGAAAAAATTCACAATAGATTGGTTAGAAAGTTCTTGAATTTATTCTCATAAATCTCTTATTTTCGTTATCCAAAAAAAATTGGTCAGGATTTCATAATTTCTAGAAAGCGCGGAATTCAATTCTTCGTAAGATTCAGATAGAAAATCTCTTCGAAAGTCAATAAGCTCTCCTATGTCGTTAAGCTCTAACATTGGAATCCCCAAGTTCAAAAAGTAAGTAGACCACTCACTACGTAGAACTATTGGTATAGAACCACGGTAAAGAGTCTCCCAAAATCGATGTGTGTCGATACCATTACCGGGAGGGCAAAACACAAATCTAAAGTGCCCAGCGAGCCTCGAGTACATCAGTGGGCCAAGGCGATTAGTGCGTATCTCGATCTCTGGAGTTGGATGGAGAGTATTCACAGAATTCCGAACCAAATTTGTTGGTGCGAATGGACCCACCAAGATATATCCTGGTTTTGAAACGGGTTTGGCAAACAACCATGGCTTGTTGTGTTCAAATCTACGCCTTTCTTCAACTCCAAGCGGTATGAGAAATCCCGAAGAAGTCTTGGGATTTAGGATATGTGGCGCTGCCCATTTAGCAAGATTTCCTACCCACTCAGGTTTCGTCTCTAATGAAGTGTCTAAACTATCAATGATAAAAGTGCCGGTAAAGGTATTTTCTATGTAGCTGAAAAAAGCATCCAAGTATTTCGCTAAACTCAAATTAATAAAAATGAGTTGTGTTTTATCGTTAAAGCTTGAGATAAGAGATTGATTAAGTTTACGCCAATCAACAGAAAGCGCAGATTGGTAAAGTGGTAAATCTATTTGAATGTCCGAGTTGAATCGAAATGACCCAAGATTCAATCGAGTTTGATCAATGCTTTTTGAAAAAAGTGATTGCTTAGCGATCTTCCGACTATTAAACAAACTGTCTCGAAAATCCCCCATGACCAGTATCATAACTCTTGTGTCTAGGATTTATCTAAAACTCACTGGTGGGCTCGGAAACCAGCTATTTCAGTTTGCTATTGCAAAAGAAATTTCGGAAGTAACCAAAGAAACTATTTGTCTCTTCTACGTTGATCGAATAGGCGATGATGACTTCCTGTTCCACGCACGTGAGGCTTTCATGATTATTTCAAAACTATGTGATGCTACAGATTTTATAGAAAGCAAGAAGTTCTCAAACTTTTCAAAATTTGATCGGCTAAAGCTAAAGTTCCTATATAATTTCTCATTAAGTGGTAAAAGAGTTCATTTGATGGTTCAGGATAATCCCTTTGCAGGAGGTATTAAGAACTCAATTCTAGACTTCTTGGTAATTCAAAAAAAGCGACGAGTAATTATCGAAGGTTATTTTCAAAAACCAGAAGAATTCGAATCAGGATTCTTGTCGACAATATCGATGTTATCCACTTTAATTGATAAGAATTGCTTTGAAGAAGAATACATGATATCGAGTGCAGGGAAACGCACGATAGGAGAAACAGTTATCCATGTGAGAAGGGGAGATTACATGAATGAAACTTGGATCAAGAATTTTGGAGTATTGAGCGACGAATACTATGTGGACATTTGCGAAGAATTGACCAATCCCACCTCTACTATACTCATCACGGAATTAAAGGGTGATGTCTATTCGATCACGGATCGCTTTAAGGCGATTACGTGCTTAGATACTCAGGATCTGAACACACTCCAGTCTTTTAGTTTAATGTCAAAGGCAAAGTATGTTTTTGTTTCAAATTCCACCTTTTCCTTTTGGGCAGCACATGTGGCGATGTACCGCGGAGGGGAGGCAATATTCCCGACACCGTGGAATAAAAGTGGGGATAGAATGCAAATTTTGTTCACCACAGGAAAGAGTCGAGATGCGATTTTTGTTGACTGAGCTTCTACGAAATATTTGATGTATTCTCTTGTGTATTCGTTAGACACGCGAGCCTAAAGCTGATTGTTCCACGGGCTTTCGAAATCGAAATTGTTCTATGGGGTATTCTTTACAGTATATTTTGGGAGTTGATTACGGGGGACTGCATGGAGTTAGTAACAGGTGCTGGGGGTTTTATAGGAGGGCACTTAACTAGATTTTTGTTATCAAAAGGGCTCCACGTCAAAGCTATTGATGTTAAACCTCTCGGACATTGGTATCAAAATTTTGAAGAAGCTGACAATCTTGTCCTGGATCTGCGAAGTGCTCAAAGTGCGGAATTTGCAGTTAATCGAGTGAAACGTGTTTGGAATCTGGCTGCAGATATGGGTGGTATGGGCTTTATTTCAAACAATAAAACTGCGTGTATGATGAGTGTGTTAATTAATACAAACTTGCTTCATGCAGCAAGCAAGTCAGATGTTGAGAGTTTTTACTTCAGTTCATCGGCGTGCGTCTATCCAGACTATCGACAAGAGGATCCAAACTTAGTTCCACTCGCGGAAAGTGACGCGTATCCAGCTCAACCCGAAGATGGATACGGATGGGAGAAATTATTTTCTGAGCGTATGTGTAGACACTATCGGGAAGACTACGGTCTAAGAACTTTTGTTGGTCGTTACCATAATGTTTATGGACCTTTTGGAACTTTTGACGGGGGTCGCGAGAAGGCCCCGGCCGCAATTTGCAGAAAAGTTGCGACGGCAAAAATAGAAGGCCAATCAGAGATTGAAATTTGGGGAGATGGCGAGCAGACAAGAAGCTTTATGTATATTGATGATTGCATTAGAGGAACACACGATTTAGTTGAAAGTAATTTCTACAATCCTCTAAATATTGGTAGCGCCGAAATTGTTACTATTAATCAACTCGTATCAATTATTGAAGAGATTGCGGGAATTAAACTGAAAAGAAAATATGACTTATCAGCCCCACAAGGTGTAAGAGGTAGAGCAAGCGATAATACTCTTTTTAGGTCTTTATTTGGATGGGAGCCAAGCACGCCCCTAAAAGAAGGTATTGAATCAACATACAAGTGGATTTATGACGAATTGGCAAAGGTTAGTTAGGGGCTCTATTGAGAGCAAGCGCGTTGAACATTGGACATTTGTTATTTTCAGTTAAACCGAAGAAAATCACAATTATGTTTTGCCTGGAAATCCTTCAAGCGCCATCTTTCAGAGCCAACTTATTAAGTCTGGCGCAATTCAATATTGAAATTAAGCTGAACCTACAATGATTGATCTCATAGGAATTAAGAATTCTGGAGAACGAAATATTGTGCAGCTTTCAGGAGGTATGGGGAATCAACTTTTCCAAATAAACTTTGCCCATTATTTGAATTGGCGCTTGGGCGAAAATATGTTTGTGATGAAACCTAGATTAAGGAAAGGATTACCACACACTCATTTGAGCTTCTTCGACAAAAACTATACGTGCAATCATTGTAAGTACATTATCCACGAAGGCAATCACTATATTAATGAGTTCTTTAATCCATGGAGTAACTCAGGGGCGTTTAGAGTCAAAAAATTGAGGAAATTTGCAGACTATAGAGACTACCCTTATCTTCGCCCGGAAAACATTATTTTAGGAGCGAAGAAAGACGTATTTGTCGGATACTTTCAGAACCATGCCTTTGTGAGTCCTGTCGAAGCTGTAATGCGGCAAGAAATTATGTCTGAACTCGATAGAAGGACAAAGGAATTTGCGAGATTCAAGACCGAAGAGGATATAGAAATTGTCCATGTCCGACAGGGCGATACTAAATCACCAAGGAATATGAAACGAGTTGGAGTTTTGGGTAACGATTACTACAAAAGTTTATTGGGCAGGTCAACAGACTTAAGAAGTAGAGTGGTCGTGACGGATGATGTTCAAGGGACACTCAGTGTTCTCCGAGGCATTCCAGTAGATATGATTTACGGCCCTCGAGATCTAGATTCTTGGGAGGCTCTTGCTTTAATGGCGTCAGCAAGACGACTATTTGTTGCGAATAGCACATTCTCGTGGTGGGGGGGCTTTCTTGCACTAGGCAAGAAAGCAGAAGTGATTATTCCTAGACCCTTTTTTGCAAGTAAAGACCTCGAAACTAATGGGGCCTTTAAATTCCCAGGATTTGTTGAGAAACCATCCTCGTTCCTTAATTAGCGTAAATATGACATGTATAGTCTGTCCATGGTTAACGTTCCCAACGAATTGTCAGGCTACTTCACGGCAAGCGACTTTGAGCAATACCCAAAAGTGGCAATACCACAATCATTTTCCGATGAGCGCGGAAATATCATTAACATCGCGGATGGCAGTCTGGGAGATGTGGCAATTATTCAATCAAATGCGCACTCTACTCGTGCAAACCATATCCATGATTCAGATTGGCATCTTTCATATTGCCTGTTAGGCAGCTTAAATTACAGTTATGAAGAGACTACAGGAAAAGTCTACACAGTATTTATTCAAGCGGGAGACCTCTTCTTTACTCCAGTCGGTGTACCCCACAGGATGGACTTCTTGCAAGAGACTTTGTTAGTGGTAGTTTCGCGAAATAGTCGGAGAAAAGATAATTATGAGCATGACACAAAGAAGTATTTTGTAAATAGTGAAGCGACAAACAAAAAAAATGCTACTGACTTATCTTGAAGAGGATATCCGTCAAATCGTAGAAGGTCTCGGGAGAATTGCTGAAAAACTCTCCAATTCAACAATTCTATTGACAGGCGCTTCCGGTTTTCTGGGAAAGTATTTTATGGCTGTTCTTTCAGGCGTAAGAAATAAATATCCTGAATCCAAGTTAAGAGTGATCGCAATTGATAACTATACGACTTCTAAACGCGAGGACATTGCACAGAGTGACATTGGTGAATATGTTGAGTGGATTTACGCAGATGCAAAAATCGCAAGTGAATTACCAGACAAGTTTGACTACATAATTCATGCAGCTGGAATTGCTTCGCCACAACATTATCGAGCAAGGCCTTTAGAGACAATATACGTTGCGGTGGATGTAACTAGAAGCTTGTTGGAGCGTGCGAAAAAAGATAACGCACGATTCCTTTTCTTTTCTTCCTCGGAGATATATGGAGACCCAATATCAAGTGAGGTTCCAACTAAAGAGACTTATAGGGGAAACGTAACAAGTCGCGGTCCGAGGGCTTGCTATGACGAATCAAAAAGACTTGGTGAAACACTTTGTTGGGTTTACTCAGAAAATTTCGGTGTTCACGCATCAGTGGTGAGACCTTTCAATGTTTACGGACCGGGAATGATGCCGACTGACTATCGTGTCCTACCGAATTTCGCGTGGTCTGTTGCAAGCGGAAAAGAAATCACTATTTATGGTGACGGTAAGCAGACAAGGACATTCTGTTATATTACAGATGCAATTATCGGATTCCTTAAAGTTTTGGTCAATTCAGAGAGACCAGAAGTGTTCAATGTAGGTAACCCAAGTCCTGAAATCAGCATCAATGACCTGGTTAAAGTCATCGGAAATGTACTGAATATAGAACCTCACATTAGTCACGTAAATTATCCTGATAGTTACCCTGCAGATGAACCTATGCGAAGATGTCCTGACATAAACAAGATCCAGACTCTTTTAAATTATGCACCTTCGGTGTGTTTAGAAGAAGGACTTAAGAGATTTTTTAGTTGGTCTGAAATGTATTACAAACAATTCAAGTGACTAAAAAAGTCTTAGTAGTTGGGAGTGGCGTTTGGGCGACTCGACTGGTCCATGTACTTTCAAACAAAACGGACTTTTCAGTAATTCAAATTTCTGCGAGAGAGTTTGTTGCAGATGCAAGTGCACAAACAAGAAAATGGAGTGTAGATCTTGGAATTTCTGCGACCACGCCGGAACTTCAGGAAAAAGTTGCTCCCAAATTGATGCTTGATTCTAAGCACTTATGGCTAGAAAAACCGGTTGCAACCACAAATGAGTCAGCTATTCAACTTACAAGAAAATTAGAAGAATTTGAACCTACATACTCTCTTTTCAATTTTTCGTGGACTTTTTCAGCGATTTGGAAGAGATTTCTGGAATTGAATCGAAAGTTTGAAGACGTAGAAATTATCGAAATTGTTCGAAAAGCGAGCAATCATTCCCACGAATACATAAGCACAATAGAAGACTATGGATCACATGATCTTGCTTTATTGAATGCATGGATCTTGAAGGATAAAGATCGAAATGCCCAGTTCACAGGAGAAACCCGTTCTGAAAACGAATTTTGGCTTACAACTGCAAATGGCCAAATCCACTGGAGGATTGAATTTGGTTTCAGTTATCGATCTATGATTTGGAATATACACTGGAAAAATGGCGAAAAGACATGTATTGATTTCTACAACCGAAAGCTGAGGCATAAAGAAGTTGAGATTAAATCAGAGAATTTCGACACAATTGATAGCTTTGTAGAGGCGTTATTTGCAAGAGAAAAGAAAGTCATGCAAATTAATCACAAAATTGCGTTGTGGACAAAAGAAATGTCAAGTAGGTTATTGAAATGACTCAATCAGGTCTTGTTTCGGTAGTGATCCCTAACTTCAATTATGCTCGGTATCTCCCAGAGGCAATAAAGTCAGTACTCGCACAAACATATTCTCAGATTGAGATTATCGTTGTAGATGATGGATCAACCGATGAGTCTCTTCAAGTTCTACAAGAGTTCCAGAATCAGATTTCAATCATTCAATCGAAAAATAATGGTTCTTGCGCTGCAAGAAATCTAGGAATGCTCAGTTCTTCAGGAGATTACATTGCCTTTCTTGATTCAGATGATTCTTGGGATCAAAATAAGATTGAGTTACAGGTCATGGAATTAAAGAACACGAATACTGATTTAGTCTTCTGCAAAATGCGCACAAATCACACGGATGAAGTGAATAGTCGCCATGTGGACTTTGCATCTGTGACTCACGAATGGTTCCTTAGAAATCCTGCTTCAACACCATTCGCGCCTAGTACAGTACTAATGACGCGCAAGTTGGCTGCTCGAGTGGGAAGTTGGAATACTTCACTAACGGGACCAGCAGAGGATTTTGACTTCTTTAGGCGCTGTGCGAAATTTGGATCAATACGAGCAATGAGCGAGACATTGGTCACTCATCGTCAACACCACGCAAGTTTGACGGCGATAAACCTAAGAAGGTACATGGAGGATAATCGCCGGGCTCTGCTATTGATGTTTGCTGAAGATAGTTCAAGGTTGAATCTTCAGAAGAGAAGTTTACTTTGGGTACGTTTTCACTTTAATTTCCTAAAGCACGCAATTAAAGTAAAGAAACCATGGCTCATTGGACATTTAGTGAAGAGTTTCTTTATTCGCTAAGGAAAAGTCAAGGATTTGCCTGTAGATTTCAATGTAGGTTTGAGTTGCATAGTTGAGGGAGAGTGTATTTTCTGAAACCATACGACAACGTTTTGGCGTAGTTTCATCTTCCAATAGTGTGAGCAGTTTACGAGCGGCACTGGGGATATCAGATTCATCGTTTAACAAAACTCCAACGTTCGCGTCAATCAACTCAGTCTTGACGTCACCTAAGCTTGAATTAAGTACGACTGGCCTTCCGACAGAGAGAAATTCAGCAATCTTGGTTGGCATTGCAGCGGCAAGGCTCGGACCCAAGTCGTTCTCGCAGACAGCTATTCCGTAACTCGATTCAGCAATAATTGATGGCATCTGATCGTACGTTAGAAAGCAGGAATAATCCTCGCCCAAAACTTGCGGTTTTTGCGATCTCTCTTTCCCCATTGCCCAAACGATTCGATGCTGAAAATTCGACTTCATATAATTTGAAAACTTAGCAATTAGACTACTATTGTAAATTTCGTTGTATGTACCTGACAAGAGACCTTGATGGTGCCTAGGAAACGTGTCTGAAAAAGCAAAGAAGTCAGTGTCGACACAAGTACCTATGACAGAAGATATATTAGGGAGTGAAGGATATTTATTGCGCAGGTAAGGCTTAATTGCGCGAGTGAGCGTGTTGTAACCAGCTACATGATTTGAGTTGTATTTGCATATGCGATTGAGTCCCGACATGACCAAGGGGTTGAACTTCCTTGGGTTGAGGATATGCCTTTGCTCTGCCCAAAGACTTCGTATATCCCAGAGAACTGGCTCTCTCTTTCTCAATACGCCAGCAAAAGCGGGCAAGTCACCTCGAGCATGAATCAATTGATAATCCCCATCTACATCACGAAGAGACTTAATTCGGCCAATTGGCTTAAAAGGATTATCACTATAGAAATCAAACGCCGTCCAAACGATACCATTCTCTTTTGTCTCTTCCATGAAAGATTTAGCAGGTGTGATTTTTTCGAAAGAAAATAGACTTACATCGACATTTGCACGAACCAGGCTCTTGCATAATGCCAAGATCTGGCTTCTGCCGACTCCTTCAAGAATTGAATCGTGAGAAAAATATGCGACTCTTAAATTTGTCATATTAGACTCGAAATGGCTTTATCCCATTTATCAAAAAGTAAATCCTCATTGTGCTGTTCTTTGAGGTATTTTTGACCTTCCGCAACTTGATGAGCTGCTAATTCTTGGTCAAAAAAGAAATGATTAATCGCAGAGTTCCAATCTTGAGGACTTTCACATGTGACCTTGGTCTTTAGGATTGACTCAACTCGTTTATATGATGAGATAGGGCTTGTAAGACATGGAACACCGAGGCGAAACATTATTAGAAGTCGATTCTCTGGTTTCATTCTTTGGATTCCGCTATTCATATCGACAGGCACTAACGCAAGATGAGCCTCTGAGGATCGTGCAATTACCTCTTGTATTGACCAAGGGTGAAATTGGAAAAAATGTCCCCGCAGTGACTTCTTGAGTCGGCTTTTCACATCCTGATTGAAATATTTTCCTAAGACGCGAGGATGCTTTGTATCGGTAACGATACTGAAATTAACTGTCGATTTTGGTAGCAATTCAGATAATTGTTCTAATCCTCCAAGAGTATGGGTGGTCCCCTCCCAAAGAAATACTGGTTTATTGTTTGCTTTATTTGGTTGGTAAGGCCTAAGCGGAAATTCAGAGTGATTATCAAGAATTATATGTACATTCTGATTGTGTGGGAGAATCGTAGACTTCTGTTCGACACTACTACAAATCACAAGATCAACTTTTCGACAAGTCTCTGCAACCATTGATGTGTAGGAACGTGGAAATGTGTGATGCTGGCGAATTAGGCTTTTTGTCACACCCCGAATAAAGTCGTTGTGAAATTCTTGCTTTGCTAAGTACCCATCAATGAGATCAAAGATTTTTGGAGGGCCAGAAGTTTTACTGAGTCCAATAAAGTCAACACCCTCAGAAATAAAAACAAAGTCTACATTTTTGCTTTCACCCACCATAAGTGTGTGCCCTTTAGCGCGGGCCCAAGAAACTATTCTTCTCCTATCCGCAGGATGCGTTAAGTTAGCGGAATAAGGAAATAACCCGATTCGTAAGCGCTTCAATTTAAAACCTCTGCGAAGTAATCAGCAAGTTGTCGTGCTGGTTTAAAATACTTGAAAAGTGGAGAGGAACTAGAAGCAACCAGAGTGTCTGATTGATCAAACGATGCATCATCTGAAAGCTTCCATCGGAGTCCAAACCGAGATTCTAAATACTTGCAAATATCGAGATTGGTAGTGCCGAAGGAAGTACCCAATTGAATGTCTACCTCATTCGATGCAATCATCAAGCTTTGAATTGATTCCGCTACATCTCGAACGTCAATCCAATCTCTCTTCGTAAGTGGATTATTGAGGGCAAGAGTAGTTTTCTCGTGCATGTGACGAATCAATTGCGGGATAAATCGTGTTTGAGATTGTCCGGGCCCATAGACTTGAAACAACCTAATCCATTGGTAGGTTATGTTTGAATCAGAGAAAATCTGATTAAATTTCTCGTGTGCAGAGCGCTTAGTCTGAGCATAAACTGTAGATTGCTCTTGAGCACAAGAGCCAATTGCCATGACTTTCTGGACGGTCGTTTCTTGGAGAATTTCAAATAAGGACTCGTTCCAAGAGAGTGCTTCCCAATTTTCCTTCGAGCTGGCGTATTCAGCTCCGTGCGTATTCCAAGAAGTGTTGATGACAACATCTGGCGCAATAGCTTTTAAAGTTTCGAGAGCTTTTGCAGATATAGACGCATCAAGATGTACGAACCCTTGTCGCACTGATCTGGAACTAGGATATACCTCATATCCAGAACTCAAGAGAGTAGTCACAATATGCGAGCCCACATATCCTGATGCGCCCGTAACTAGAACTTTCACTAAAGCTCTTTTTTTATTTCAGCGAAAGAGGCGGCTGCAGCATCTTGAGGTGACATCTGAATGACGGGAATTGGCCAACGAATATCCAAAAAGGGATCATCATGTGCCAGTCGCCTTGAGTGTTCAGGAGAATACTTTCCCCAAATTAGATACGAGACGATTGTTGAATCTCGCAAAGCTAGGCAACCATGAGCAAAACCCGCTGGAATATGCAGCTGATGAGGATTATTGGACGAGAGTTCGGCACACGCCCAGTTTCCAAAATTTGATGAATCTGGCCTCAAATCTACGATGACATCGAAAATAGAGCCCTCTAGGCACGTGATGAGCTTTTTTTCGCCAAAGGGTGATAATTGAAAGTGCAGTCCCCTTAGTGTGCCTTTGAGTTCATTTTTACTTATTGCGATGGAAAATGGCAAAGTTTCTTCGTGCTTAAAAGAAGCATCATCAAAAATCTTCGAAAAATAACCTCTCGAATCAGATTGGGTCCTCAACGGAGTCAAAGTAGGTCCACTCATCAAACTTAAGGGGATCTCTGGCATTTATGCGATCCTTCTTAGCTTTGGAATCGCACACCAAATGCCCACTTTCTCATTTAGCGTGCTTCGTATTTTCATTCCAATCTCATCTGCCAAGTTCCAGGGAAAAATAATTATATGAGCAACATCGAAGTTTACCAGTGCATCTGGGGGAACTATGGGTATCGAATAGTTGGGCATGAAACGCCCGATCTTTTCAGGACTTTCGTCGACGATGAATTTAATGACACCGTTACCCAATTGGGACGAGTTAATGAGAGTACTAGCTTTTGCAGCAGCCCCATAACCCGCTATTGTCTCGCTTCGTTTACTAGCTTCCAGACAGAATTTCCGAAATGCCTCGATCAATTCATGAACATTACTTGAGAAAATACCCCAACGGTCTTCATCAAATAGTCCACCAAGTAATTCTTTCTGAATTAACTCTCTGACTGTATTTTTCATAATGCTTTCATCTTTACTCAACCAGTATCGGTTCGAGCCACCATGAGTCGCTATGAATTCAACATCAACGAGAGAAAGGTTAAAGCGCTTTGCAACTCTTGATACAGAAGTGGCAGATAGATAGGAGTAATGCTCATGATAAATCGAATCAAACTGCATTCCATCTAAGAGATTCATTATCGATGGGTTTTCAATAGAAGTAAGTGTCCGATCGTTCATAAGGACACTCAATCCGGCGGTAAAGTCCTGAATGTCCGGAACATGGGCATACACATTGTTGGCAATAATCAACCTTGGATGACCCTTTTTTGAAAGAAGACTTTCGGCAAGTTCCTTGCTGAAAAATTCAGAAATCGAAGGAATTCCAGCTCCCCTCGCAATCTCAGCAACATTCGAAGCTGGCTCAATGCCAAGAACTTCAACTCCATATTTGATGAAGTTCTGCAATAAGTAACCGTCATTACTTGCGATTTCGAGAACCCAGTCGCCTGCTTTCCATTCTAATTTAGTCATTACTTCATCAACATATGCTGCGGCGTGGGCGGAAAAAGTCTTACTTACCGAGGATAAATACCGGTAGTCTCGAAACAGTCGTTCAGGAGTAACTACATCGGCGACTTGACCAAGTCCGCAAGACTTACATATTCGAAGATGAAGGGGAAATACTTCAGTCACTCCAGGATTTATGAGTAGTTCATTCGCGATAGGCAACTCCCCAAGATCAAGAGCCGAGAAAAGTGAAGTTGAATCACACGCTCGGCAAATAGTGACTCCTCGAAAAGACATACTCACATCACTACTCTAATGCTTTTGTGCTCCATTCTGCTTTCTTGTTAAGGAATATTTTCTCTAAGGAGCGTTGATCTCTCAGGGTATCCATAGGATGCCAAAAACCTTCGTGAGGAAAGACTCCGAGTTGCTTGGCTTTGACAAGAGAGCCCATCGTTAGACTCTCAAGAGATGAGAGGGGATCAACGATATATTCGATTATCTGCTTGTTCACACAAAAGAATCCACCGTTAATCCAGCCAGTGCGTTGCGGATTCTTCTCCTCAAAAGAAGTCGCAATACCAGCATCAAATTCAATTGTTCCGAATCTTGCGGGGGGATGAACGGCCGTGACAGTAGCTACAAGGTTTGATTGTGCATGCGTGTCGCGTAAAGATTCCAAATTAACATTCGAAAGTCCATCTCCGTATGTCAGCATGAAGGTATCTGGTAAAGAATCTCTAACAAACCACAGTCTACCTGCGGTAGAAGTGTTCAAGCCGGTATCAACTATCTCCACAGACCATGAATTTCTTGCGCAAATATCTTTACCTTCCCCCTCGCTGAAGAATTGGTGCAGGATCTCTGCCTTGTAACCGGCGAGTATCACGAATTCTTTAGTTCCGTAACTTGAATAGTGCGACATAATGTGAAGCAAAATTGGCCACCTGCCGATAGGAATCATCGGCTTTGGAACGCGGTCCGTCATCTCAGCAAATCGTGTTCCAAATCCGCCCGCCAGAATGTAGGACTTCACGCCGCACACCAATAAAGGTCGGCATTGCTGATGAAGAAAACGATATTCACTGCGCGTACTATAGTGGAGTGCGAGTACTCATCACGGGGCATACCGGATTCAAAGGCAGTTGGATGTCGGCAATGCTCTCCACTTTGGGCCACGAAGTTCATGGATTAAGTCATGAGGTACTCCAAAATTCACACTTCAACCTATCAGAAGTCCATCGATACTTGGCGAGCGATTCCACATCAGATATCAGAGATTATGAGTCGCTAAAGCGCGGAATATCAAGTGTGCAACCAGATGTAGTTGTACATTTAGCAGCACAAGCGCTTGTTCGCGAGAGTTATAGAAAACCGTATGAAACTTTTGATACGAACGTGCGAGGAACGATCAATGTGGTTAAGGCGTGTCAGGAATCCCAAATTCCGAAAGTCTTAGTCGTAACTTCCGATAAGGTTTATAAAGAATCTAAAAACATTAAATCCTTCTCTGAGGAAGATGCTCTTGGTGGAAAAGATCCGTACAGTGCATCAAAAGCGGCAGCAGACATTGCTTCTCAAAGCCTTGCCCAATTATCAGAAGTGACCAATGTTTCAATCGCAAGAGCAGGAAACGTAATTGGTGGTGGTGACTTTGGCCAAGATAGGTTAATCCCGGATTTACATCGAGCGCAGATTTCCCAAACTGCTGCGCAGATACGTTATCCAAATGCAATTAGGCCCTGGCAACATGTCTTGGATTGTCTAGATGGTTACATCAAGATAATTAATCAGGTGCCATCTATAAAAAATGCTACTATCTGGAATGTCGGTCCTCACAAAGATGAACAAATTAATGTGAGGACAATTTGTGAGAAAACAGCAAATTATTTTGCAAATCCCACAATCTTCACCGAAGTATTGAATACCGATGATACTTTGATTGAAAACCAATACTTACAACTAAATTCATCAAAAATCCAACGTGAGTTGGGTTGGACTTCTAGGTTGGATACTTCCGTGGCGGTTGAATGGACCTTGTATTGGTACCAATCCTTGCTACGAGGTAAATCCCTTTCAGAAATCACGCAAAAACAGATTAACGATTACTTGTATTTGTAGTAACCTTATGTGTGGGTGAAGTTTTTGGAAAAGGAGAAGTATGGGATCTGTAGTCAAGAAGCGCCGCAAGCGCATGGCTAAGAAGAAGCACAAGAAGCTTCTTAAGAAGACTCGTATTCAGCGCAGAAATAAGAAGTAATTTAAAGCTTAACCAGTACTAACTTCTTGTTTATTGAGGTCACTGCATAGCGGACTTTATTGATCGTAACTATGGCACCATCTTTGACACCATCAAGGATGGTGCCATTCATTAATTTGGAGTTAGATGCAGTTTTATTGGCTGCGCACAGTCGCTTCTCGCATCCAAAGAGAAGGCCTTTATCGTCGATTACAAGTGGGGATCCAGGTGTTCCGTAGCTATCCACTTCGCGACTTCCAGGTAATTCGTCTTGGTCGATCACAAGAAATCGGATTTGATCTGGATTAGGAAGTCGATTTCCGTTCGCGCTCAACCAGGCAGCCGCAACTTTGTTTCCCGACTGTGCAAGTGCGACTCGGTAGCCGGCAACAGCAACTCCATAATCAGGTCCATCCAAGGTGCTGTATTGCCAATCTTCTGGAAAGACAGAGTTGCGACGAGCAAGTCTCACTTCACCTTGAGTAGCGATGTCATTTGAAGAAAGGGTAAGTACTGAGTCATAAAGTACATAAACGGTTTTTCCTGATGCAATTGCTTTTAGAGAGAATCCGACATCACCCGTAGTTCTATCATCTGTTTGGCGATCTCCGTCAACAATTTCGTAAACCCAACCCCCTTCAGTCAGCACTGCGCCAAGCAGAATGCCTTGGGATTCATCACGGTAGAAGACTTGAAGTCCGGCTGGAGTAACAGCGCAGGCGTTGGCGATACTGACATCACTTGCGGTTTTGCGACGAGGAAATTCTTTGTAGTTCTGAATACTTTTTCCATCGCCATCAACAACTTCATATTTCCAAGTCTTTCCATCAAATGCCGCGTGACGCAGATCCTTGTTCTCCATGTCGGTGTAGAACAGGTGGAGGACTTCTTTTGCTTTTGTTCCAGTAACACAGAGGGAAACAGGACCAGCAAGGTTTCGATCGGACTTACCCTTTGAGGTGGAGTTTCCGTCAACAACCGTATTACGCCACTTCTTCTTTGAATAAGTCGCTAGCTTGAGATTCCCTGTGATTGCATCTGAGTAAGCAATAACTGGAGCGTTCTTGAAAGTTCCTGTAGCAAGATATCTAGCGTTGGCGCTTTTATCGATGGTGGTGGTGGAGACGCCGGCTTGGGGTTTGATGGTGTTGGTGGTGACAGCTTCGGATTTACCGTTGATGTTCTCAGCAGTAATGGTGAATGAGTAAGACTGGCCATTTTTCAGCCCTGTAATGCGGGCAGGGCTTGAGGTGAAGGTTTGAAGTTCGCCGGTCTGGTCGATAGTGACGTTATAGCCCGTAATGCGATCGATACGGCGACAGGTCGGAGAATCGAAGGTGACGAGAGCGTACTTATCACCGACGAGAGCCTTCACATTAATCGGCTTTGTAGGAAGGGTCTGGGCTTTATTGGCCGGAGGTTTTTGCAACATGTCTTGCATCATCGCGAGTGCGATAGGACCAGGGGCGCGGAAGACTTCTCCTGGATCAAGAACTGGTGTCATGACTGCGTTTGGTGAACCAGAAGTGAAGGTGTCCTCATCTAAATGTGTGACTGATGATCCTTCTTCATAGAGACGTGGCGAGTAGAGCTTCGGCGCTATTCCATTGTTTGCTGCGGTTGCACTGGCTCCACTCCATGTCAGTGGTGAAGTCATGGCGCGGCCGAGGTCTACTGATCGTGCACAGAAATCAGTGAAGCGTCGACCGTCGGCTAATTGCACATAGGCGTCATATGGCGTGGGTTGGATGATGTAGCCGGTACTAAAGAAGCGGTCATATTCGGCGTTGGAGAGAAAACCAAGGCCATGGCCAATTTCGTGGAGCGCGGTGCTTGCAAGGTCGTAATTCAGTCTGGGGACTTTGCCATCAAGGTTTGTGTACCAGAGCGCGTTGGAGTTAAATCGAAGGACGATATCGATTTTGCTTGGGGCGAGATCTTTCTTTGCTAACTTATTTGCAAGAGCAGATGGATACCAGAGATCTTGGTCGGGAGCGCCATCGAAGGCATTGAAGTAATCACCGGGACGTGCGGAGCCAAGGACGCCGTTGATAGTGGATGGTTCCCAGTGGATCTCAATATCAACAGGAACGTTTGATTCAAAGTTTGCGGCCCAGATATCTACGGCGTATTGAAAAGCGGCTTTTGCATCAGAGGGTACATCGACGAATTCGATATTCCATTTCGAAAGTGGTTTACCAACTTCGACTCTTTGGGCGGAGGGTTGGGAGGTGATGTTCTGAGATTTTCCAGATCCGTAGATGTATCCCCAGTGAGTGGCGGGTGCGGTGTTAAAGGAGAGCGCGGGGGCAGTTGCGGGAGTAAGGAGAGTGAAAAGAAGTGTGAAGGAGGCAAGAAGTGCGCCTAACTTCGGTCTTTTCTTCCACATAAGCACAAATGCTAGTGGTCTGAGAGGATACGTAATTATGGACTCAGGGAACTTTAGGGAAGCCTACTTACGCGCAGAACGAGAGAAACCTGCGCTGGGATTTGCGACGGGCAAGAGGCCAGAACCGACGTTGGATGAGGCTCGTGCTGAATTAGCACAGGCGATTAGTCGAGTAGT
>Ga0315900_10003487_pt1 | contig 22943 bp, 13 predicted proteins | sample LakEriMetagenome_FD_203521 | JGI IMG/M metagenome (GOLD analysis project Ga0315900, IMG submission 203521) | Freshwater fungal communities from buoy surface, Lake Erie, Ohio, United States - Buoy 12 MA114 | ecosystem: Environmental > Aquatic > Freshwater > Lake > Lake biofilm | place: USA: Lake... | reverse complement strand
TGGACCGATCAATCGGGGTTCATGATCCGGAAACTGGAAGCATCGACCGCGCGACTGGTGGCGGGAGGGGAGGTCGTGCAGGATGCCGCGTTGAATCTGCAGGAATTGGCACTTGGTGGTGCGGGCAGCTTCGTTCTGACGAATCATCAAAACCGTGTGCAGTTGCTGTCGAACGTTGCATCGGCACAGCGCCCGCGTACTCTCGAGTATTCGACAGCGTCCAGTCTGCAGATTGGATCAGGCATTTATGGTAGTGGTCTCTCGCTGGTGGACTCGCTCTTGCTGCAAGTCGACGGCAAACTCACCGTCTCTGCTCCGGTGTTGGCGGGGGGGAGAGTTGAACTCGATTTGGGGGCATCCCCCACCTTCGAAACCGCTTTGCCACAACAGGACGCCGTCGGGACCGCGCCAGCCATTCGCGTTGAAAGTCCCGCAGTCAACTCGACGGGGTTGAAGCCCTATCTCACGGTGACACCCAAGGCTTACTCGCCCGATGTTGAAATCTCTGCATTTGGCGAGGTGCAACTGCGAATTGTTGTCGGCCGCCCGGGAGAACAGGGATTGACGGCACTCGTGGATTGGGGAGATGGGACCCGCGAGCATTTTGTTCAAGGAACTCATCCAGAAGGTTTTCAGCCGGGAATTCCATTCGTGCGCAGTCATCTCTACACCCTGCAGGCGATCCAGTCGCAGTTTCAAGACTCTCCCGGGGAGGCCAGCGGGTCCAACGAACTTCCGATTGCGGTCTCCGCCGGGTTTCTGCCCGACGCACTACGGGTGACTCGCGATGTACAGCCGAAGGAGCAGGCCCGCATCGAGAACACCGGAGTACCGCGAGATACAGCGGGACTCCCCACCCAGCACTTCGTGACGGCGTTCGATCCAACAGGCCGGGTTGATCTTACACAGAACATTCTCAGTATTCTCATCTCTTCCCCAGGTATCACCTCGCCCGGTTTGGCCGTGCGGGAATTCGGCTCGCCAGAGATCATCGCCATTCCCGCCCGACGTCCACTCGATCCAGTGGACCCCCCCACCATATCGATGGACAACCAAACCACGGTGGTGGAGGCCCTGCCGCAGTCCGACGCCCAGCGGTCGCCTGTGCGGGAGTTGCTCGTCGTTCGCCGGGTTCTCGATGACGAACAGGTGGAGGAACGGGAATTCTTCCTGACGAATCCGTGCAAAGATTCCAACGAAGACAAGTTGGGCATCAGAAATGGTGTCTTGACCGACGAATTGCCGCCACCCGACGACCTGCCATCGAGCTTGTCTATGCTCCGCTCGTGCCTGAGGCGTCTCCCCGACGGCCACTATCAGATCCTTAGCCTGGAAGTCGATGGTCAGGACGTTCTTTCGAAAACAGTACTGTGGGAAGTCTTCCTGAATGATGGACAGGAAATTGCGCCCGATCTGGTCGAACCTCCCGTGTGGCCACCTGCGACCGACGTGCCTCCTGAACCTGTCACCGGCCAAACGGTCCCTCCCGATTGGGACTCGGCCACCCCCTCGCAAACTCCTCTCTCTGACGTTCATCCTCAGGAGCTGCGGGCCTGGCCAAGGCTCTGGGCGGCTCAGTCGTTGGCCCGGGTTCGCCAGACTACCGAGCCGCCCGGTTTAGGATCTCAGGCCGATTTCGCCAACCTGTCTCCGCCGTTGGTTCCAGAATCAAGCTCCTCCCGCGCTCTGTCGCCACCCCCCTCACTCCGAGCCGAATCGCGATGAGTACGAACTGCCCCGCGTGTGGTGGTGAATGGCCGGCCGAGGCAACCGTGTGCCCGCGGTGTGGCCAACTTCGGAAGCCTCCGCCAACCCAGTTTGGCGGAACCTTGCAATTCTCCTTCGCAGAGCCGGCCCAACCCCAGGGCAACAGTCCCGCTCCCTGGGGCACTCTGCTGGTCTCCCACGGCAACACACGCGATGAGGCATCGCATCTGGCAGGCGGTGGGTTCGCCAGTCTTCCGCTGGTCAATTCCGACGACGAGCGGCAGTTCGCCTCCGGGTGGTCTCAGACAGGAGGCGGCCTCCCGCCGGAACCGGTTCCGTACACCCCTCAGCTCGGGGGAACCCTCATCGAGCCAGCGTGGGGATCGGGCGCGGAATCTCTCGCGGCGAGGCCACTCCGGCCACTGGCCGTTCCCACATTCTCGCTCTCGTGTTCGCGGGAGGGAATTTTCGAAGAAAACATTTTTGAGCCAGGTGTTCTCAGCCTGCCGGGAGAAATCCCGGAAAATAGCGCGGAGGGCCCCTCTGCGACACTGCGGACGTGCGGCTGGGGGAACCTCCCCGCTGGTGATCCGGAACAACAAATTCCCTCGCCAGACTTTTCGAACGATCTCGGGCAACCCTCGGCCCCACCTGGCGGTACGCTGATCCTTCCGGGATTGTTTGGTGACACGTCTGGCAATCGGGAATGGGCACTTCCCGCCAGATCGGAAATTCCCCCCGCGCGATCGATCGGCGATCTGGGCGGGACGATGCTCCTCGGTCCCGCGGGCTACGCCGAGTGGACCGGTCCACTCGCCGAAGATCTCGCCGTTTCGCTCCCGTCGTTGACCGGTCGGCCAGGAGCCTGGTCGGTCGCGGGGATGCCCTGGGAATCCATCCCGGCTGGTGGAACCGTTGAAACAGCCTCGAACAACGGAGGCCAGACGCCGCAGCGGGCGGCTCAGGCCCCCTTGGGACGAACCCTGGTCTTGCCGGGATTCGCCGACGAATCGACTCCCGAGCGATCGACCCACGATCTCGCAACTCCCCTCGGGGGCACCATCCAGTTTGGCTGGGCCGGGCAATTGGTCGAGCTGCTGCCCGCCACCCCCGTTCCGGCACCGCGCGACACTGGTGCGGTGCCGCTGATCGCGTCTTCCAACCCGGCTCGGCCCGCCGCACGCCCGGCGGTCGAAGATCGGCTCGCTTCCAGCCGTTCGAGTCTTCCGTCGGCCCCATCCGCCGCGAACCCGATATCCCCCCACACGCTGCCGTCCGAGACGGACGAGCCTCCCGCGCCGTCCGATTCGACGCATCCCACCCTGCAGACAATGCGGTTTTCGCCCAGCGATCGGGACCAGGCCGCAGCCGCTCCCCCCATCGTTCCCTTGAGTGGCCCAACGGAGCCGATGCCCGCACCAGAATCGACCGCGATCGACAGCTCAGGGACTGTGTTGGATCCTGGGGCGGGCGACCTTTCCGGAACTGTCCCCGCGCCCGCGGGTGATCAGACGGACCCACCCGCGGTCTCACCGGGTGCTGGTACCCCCGCGGAGACCCGCCCGCTGGTCTCTTCCCGGTCGCTCAGTCAGCCCTACCGAACGAATCGGGGAGAACCTGTCCCGCTGGATTTCCAGGTGAGTGGTCAACTGGGACGTGGCGGGATGGGTGTGGTGTATCGGGCGCGCCAGTCGTCACTCATCCGCGACGTGGCGGTCAAAGTCATGAGGCAGTCGTTGGCCGGCGATCCTCGGCAACGGGCGATGTTTCTCGACGAGTCGATTCTCACGGCATATCTGGAACATCCCAATATTGTGCCTGTGCATGAATTGGCCTGTGACCATACGGGACGCCTGTTTTCGGTCATGAAACTGATTGACGGCCCCTCCTGGAAGGACGTCATTGGAGTCGATCACGAACGGGATCTTGAGGTCTTGATGTCGGTGGCGAATGCCATCGCCTTCGCCCACAGTCGGGGCATCGTGCACCGCGACCTCAAGCCCGAGAATGTCAGACTGGGGGAATTCGGGGAAGTGCAGGTGGTCGATTGGGGGCTCGCACTCGCCACCGACGACTTCCAGAATCAGACGAGTCTCTCCGCAGTCCCCAGTTGGGGCTATACTCCCGCCTATGCTCCCCCCGAACTGGTGGCGGGCAATTTACGGCAGATGGGGCCCTGGAGCGACATTTATTTGCTGGGGGCGATTCTCTTTCAGATCGAGACCGGCACTCCGCCGCATCCTGGCACCACCCGTGAAAGTTGTTGTGCCGCCGCTGCCCGGAATGAGATCGCGGCGACCCCCCGGACGGGCGAACTGCTCGACATCGCCCGCAAGGCCATGGCGACCCGCCCCGCCGATCGCCACTCCTCGGTGCAGGAGTTTCAGGAGGACCTGCGGCGCTACCTCAGACATCGGGAGAGCGAGCGGGTCGCAGCGCTGGCCCAGGAGGCTCTCGATCGGGCCCGCCAATCCGACAGCTATGACGACTTTTCTCGCGCCCTGCACGGTTTCGAGCAGTCGCTCCAAATGTGGGAGGGGAATTCCGCCGCCCGAGAGTCTCTGCGGCAGGCCCGCCTCGACTACGCCGCCGCCGCCCTCCGGCGTGAAGATCTCGACCAGGGGCTCAGCCTGCTGCAGGCTGAGGAACCGAGTCATCAGCCGTTACGCGGTCAATTGCTGGAAGCCCGAGAGTACCGCGCCCAACGCAGTCATCGTGAACGTAGATTGAAATCCAATCTGCTGCGACTGGGGGTGGCAACGGTCCTTGTCAGTCTCGTTGCAGCCACTTTCTCGTACCTGGAAAAGCAGAAAGCTGAAACCGCTCAGCGAACCGCTGTCAGTGAAAAGCAGAGAGCTGAAACCGCCCAGCGAACCGCTGTCAGTGAAAAGGAAAAGGCTGAAAAATCTAAAGCAGACGCGGAAATTGCCAAGCGAAAAGCGCTCATCGAGGAGTTTCGCTCGCTGATCTCCGAATACAGTGCCAAAACTGCCCGAGGAAAGGCGCAAGTTGCTGAGAAAGAGGCTAACACTGAGAGGGACAATGCCTGGAATGCCGAGAAAAAAGCCAAGCGTGAAGAAGCGAGAGCGCAATACCAAGCCTATGTCGCCAGTATCGGCAAGGCGCAGGCCGCCGTCGACCTCAATGACTTCTACTCCGCCCAGGCGGCACTGCACACCGTTTCCTTCGCGCCGCCGAACCAACCGAAAAATCAGCCGTCCCTGACGCCGGACGCGGCGTCCCAGGACGAGCCTCCCCCCGTCGAACCCGGTTGGGAGTGGCAACGCCTGCAGTACCTGCTCACCCAGTCCCGCCAGGTGCTGTATGGTCCGGAAGACCGCGCGGGAACGCCTTTGGGAGCCTGCGCTCTGCATCCCCGCGGCAGCGCCCTGGTTCTCGGCGACGCCACCCCCGTGGGAACTGTCCGTTGGCTGCCGCTGGCGCTGCCTGCGGGGGCCGATACCGTCGCTCCCCACGCCACGACGACGGCGATCGCCGAACTGGCTTCGCCCGTCACCAGCGCCCGTTGGTCAGACGACGGAACGTGGCTGGCGGTGGGAACACAGGGGGGAGCCATCTCGGTTTGGCATGACGACTCGCTGGCCACGCGCGCTCCCGTCGGTCTCGAAGCACGCTTGCCAGAGACGAAAGAGACCACTGCCATTGAAGACCTGGTGTTTTTGCGCATGCGGGAGCCCCAGCCCGCTCTGCTGCTGCTGGCCGCCCATGACAGCACCGTCTCGATCTGGCAATTGGACGAGACATCGGCCAACAACCACCGCCCGGTACCGGGGCGGAACGCCGCCTCACGAGGACTGTTCACACACCGCGCCTTGGCCGTCGTGCCCGAGCCAGGCCTGTTGATTACCGCTGGCGACTCGCGCCAAGCAGAACTGTGGCAGGTTCTGCCCCCCACCGCCGGTTCGGTGTCATCCGGTGTGGGGGTCGACACGACGCCGTGGATCCTGCGCCGCCATCAAAATCAGGGCCAGATTGCTTCCCTTAAGCCGGGAGCCGCCGCGGTGATCGCCGCCGCGATCGATCCCACCGGCACCCGAGTGGCCACGGCCGGCAGTGATGGGTCGATCGCTGTCTGGGATCCGTTACAGGTTCGCGAAACGCCGCCGGGTCAACTGCCGGACCTGCTGGCCCGGTTCCAGAGTGATGAACCGGTGCGGGCGTTGCAATTTGGACCGCAGGGGAACTCCCTGATCACCTGTCGTGACGACAGTTCGCTGGAAATCTGGGATCTCACACAGACCAGCCCCACCCGCAGCCACCTCCTCCGCGGACATCTCAAACCCGCGCTGCTGGCCGGCGTTCCCGCCGGACAGCCAAACTGGCTGGTCTCCGCCGGGCAGGATGGACGCGTCCTGCTCTGGAACACCGCGACCTATAGGGAAACCGCCCTGCATGACCTCGCGGGACCAGACGGCCACGAGGCGCGGGGGCGCATCCCGCTCGGCGAGAATCTCCGGGCGGGGGACCGCATTCTGAACGACATCTTCAGCCTCGACCTCTCTGCGGATGGAACGTTTCTTGCGGCCGCCACACGGGGTCGATCAGCCCGCCTGTGGCCATTGAACAGTTCCCGTGATGGGCTGCGCGAAAGTCCCCCCGTCCACCTTGAAGAGCCGGTGACCGAGCCGCTGAAGGAAGTCCACTGGATTCCCAGCGCCGAGAGGCCGTTGGTGGCCACCTTGGACCAAGGGGGCAGTGTCAGCCTCTGGGATGCCCAGTCTGCCATCCGCGCAGCCCACATCCCCCGGAGCGCTTCCGAGGCTTCCCCGCCGTTGAAGGGACAAACGCCGCGCATGGCCATCTCTCCCGATGGTCAACGGCTCGCAGTGGCCGATGAAAACTCCGGACTGCGAGTCTATCGCATCGACGCTCTGCTCGCTCAGTTCCACACTCCGGAGACTCCCCCGACCATTGCCACCCGGATTCCCTTCGGCCCTGACGATGGAATTTTGGATGGGCTTGGATTTCTGCCCGACCGGCCCCTCGAATTGTGGGGGGTCGACTCGCAAAAGGGGGTGTGGATATGGTCCCTTTCCGATCCGCTCGCGCGTCCTCTCGTGTTGGGTGAACTGGGGGCGAACATGACGACTGCGGTCGGCCTTCCCGGAGGACGACTGGCGGTCGCCTGCCGCGATGGCAGGGTCGTGGTGTATCTCCTCGACGCCTCCCCGAAAAAAACCGCGGTCTGGGACACAACCGGGGCCGGGGTCGTTCATCTGGCCCGCCTCGATGACCAGTTGTGGGGTCTCATCCGGATCTCGTCCGACTCTGGGAAGGACCGTTCTCCTGATCGTTTCGAACTGCAGCGCTGGAATCCCGAAACGGGAGCCCTGTTGTCCCAATTTCCCCTCGTCGACCTGCCTGATCTGCTGGATCCGATTCCAGGGCTCACCGGGCAACTGGTTCCGCAACGGGTCACCTCGCTCCAACTGACCCGCCGCAACGGCAGGCCCACAGCGGTCCTGTCGGTTGCGTACAAGCAAGAATTGTCCGTCGTGCTGGAGGCCGATCTGACAAGCGATGAGACCAATCCCGGACGGACGATTGCGTGGCGAATCGTCCACCAGTCGGATTGGCAGGGTCGACGATTGGCTGCCAGCGATCGCAACGCCGTCGTCCAGAATCTCGCGTTGTCTCCCGACGGTTCCCGGGCGGCGTCGGTCGGTCGTCTGGAAGCCCGCATTTGGAGTTGCGAAACCGCCTCCCGATGGGTCGCCACAGACCGGCTGGCCAGCCACTCCGTCGTCTCGACGGTCTCGGTCGCTCCCGATTCCCAACACGTTGTCACCGGCAACTGGGACCAGAGCTTCACTCTTTGGCATGTGGAACCAGGCCCCCAGGGGCCGCAGAGCGCCCGCGCGGTTCGGCGCGTTCTGGTGCCCGCCGAAGGACTGATCAGCCGGGTCGCCTTCTTCCCCTGGAAGTCTGATAAGTCCTCCGATCTCAACCGGCTCTGGTTCCTCACAGCGCATCAGTCGGGTCGGGTCCTGGTCTGGAGCTGGGACCCCAACGGCTCCGCAACAGGGAATCCACGCCAGGAGTGGAGATTGTCTCCGCCATCAGGGGGGGGCGTACCCGTCTCCGCCCTGGCGCTGTCTCCGGCGGGGAACGCCTTGGCCGTCGCGTGGGGCCCCGAACTGTGGGTTTATCAACTCGCCCCCCCGGCGGCGGGCGAGTGGCGGAGTGCTCCGGCAATTCGGTTCGACCCGTTGGTCGGCGATCAATCCGATCCGCAGGCCGAGCCACTCCCTTGGTCCACCACCCGCGCAGTCACCCGATCCCTCACCAGTCTGGCCTTCTCGCGAGATGGTCTCATACTCGCCTTGGGCACCGCTCAGGGGATGATCACCCTGCTGGAGACCCAGACCGGGAAGCCCTGGATCAAGGACCGCCTCACCGGTCATGCCGAGGCAATTCAAGGTCTGGGTTTTACCCGGGAGGCGGATCGGTTGGTTTCCGTGTCCGATGATGGAACCGCGCGTCTCTGGAATATTCGCCGACACGCGTCGCTCGATGACAGCGGCAGCCGCGAACTTCTGATTCTGCGTCGTCCCACGGTCCGGGATGGGATCTCAGTTGGTAGCAATCTGGAGACAGAGACGCAGGCCGGGGCAGGACCAGGAAGACTCAAAGGAGTGGTGTTTTTGCCAGAAGATCGGGGCTTGGTGACGGCCGGGATGGGTGAATCGGGACGGGAACTTCAGTTGATCGTCTGGCCAGCCAGTCTGGCATCTCGCTCTTCATCGAATGCCACCGACTGAAAGCCGGGGGCCTGGCGACAGTTCGCGGGTCAGACCCGCCATGCCGGAGTCCGCCGCCCTCTGTGAATTCCTCAGACCGCCGGACCGCCTTCCGGAGAGCCGTTGCTTGTTTCGAACCCAACATCCAATTAGAATTCGTGGCCGAGGCATGGATCTCTCGAAAGATTTTTCTTCTGGCAGCCGTGTTCATGTCGCGTCGGGATTACCTCTGGTTTTTTTAGGAGGTCGTCTGGCCGCGGAGCGAAGCGACCGTGTTCACCCCTTCTCAGGTCGGCCGTCATGCTGAATGTGGAAGCCTGGTTGCAGCCGCTGTCAGAGGCCGAACCCTGCGGGCCCAGCTTGGAGTATGATCCGGGCTTGATCGAGCTCGAAAAGGCGGCCCGCGAGAAGCCGGAAGAACAGGTGGGCAAGGAAATCAAGCCTGCCGTGCCGCCGGATTGGAAGACGGTGGACCGACTGTCGAGTGCACTGCTGGACAAGACTCACGATCTGCGGGTGGCCATTCCGCTGGCTCGGGCGCAGTTGCAGATCGCTGGCTATCGTGGGTTTGCCGAGGTTTTGGCTCTCATCCGCGGCTGGTGCGAACAGTTTTGGCCCACGCTGCACCCGCAGCTCGATCCCGAAGACAACAATGATCCGACCCTGCGGCTCAATCTGCTGTCCGAGCTGAAAAGTGCCGACCTGCTCCGGCAACTGCGGCGTGTTCCCCTGTTCATCTCCCGGGGTGTGGTCGTCTCGCTGCGTGAGATTGCGATGGCGAAAGGAGAACTGTCGCCTGCGGAAAATGAGAAATCGTTGTCACAAAATGAGATCGATGGCGCTTTTCATGATGTGGCCGAGAGTGACCTCCGGCAACTCCATGAAGCACTGGAGTCGTCACTGACACATCTGGCAGCGATCGACAAGCGGATCACGGATCAGGTGGGAGCGGGTACAGCCCTCGATTTCAGTCCGTTGACGGACCTACTGCAAACGGCCTTTCAGTTGGTGTCCGACAAGTGGGAACTCCGCCGTCCTGCGTTAGAACCGCCAGTGAATTCCGAGGAGTCCATGCCAACCGTCGCCGGACAGGTCGCCCCCCTCCCGCGGGGACTCTCGGGAGATGTCTGTTCCCGGGAGGATGTGGTGAAAGCGCTCGACAAAATCTGCGACTACTACGAGAAACATGAACCTTCCAGCCCCATTCCCCTGTTGTTGCGGCGAGCCCAGAAACTCAGCACGATGAACTTCCTCGAGATCCTCCAGGAACTCGCCCCCAGCGGGCTGACCGAAGCCCAAAGCGTGGGGGGCATTCCCCCTGGCTGAACCACCGATCGACGACCTCAATCGGGCGGTTTCCTGACCCTGTTCGCCTCCCTGACACGACTACCCCAAAAGTACTTTTCCTTCACACGAGTGATTCCCCATGGCCAAGCAAAGCAGCCAGAAGTTCATTGCCCGCAACCGTGCTCCCCGGGTGCAGATCGAGTACGACGTCGAGGTCTACGGGGCCGAGAAGAAAGTGCAACTCCCCTTCGTCATGGGGGTGATGGCCGATCTGTCGGGACAGCCGGCCGAACCTTTGGCCCCGGTGGCTGACCGAAAATTTCTGGAAATCGATGTCGACAATTTCGATGACCGCATGAAGGCGATGAAGCCCCGGGTCGCCTTCCAGGTCGACAACACGCTGACGGGCGAGGGGAAGCTGCCGATCGAGCTCACCTTCGAAAGCATGGACGACTTCACTCCCGCCGCCATCGCCCGCAAGGTGGATTCACTCAACAAGCTGCTCGAAGCCCGCACCCAACTGGCGAACCTGCTGAGCTATATGGATGGCAAGGCGGGTGCCGAGGAGCTGATTGCCAAGGTCTTGCAGGATCCCGCCCTGTTGCAATCACTGGCTTCGGCCCCCAAGCCGGCCGAACCGGCGAACTGAACACCAGTTTCCGTCCACCGCGAGTCGAAATCGATTCCCCACTTCCTGAACTGAACTCTGCGAAAGAGATCCCATGGCCGACCCCCAATCCCAGGCTTCCGCCGCAGGCGCTTCCGAGATTACCGCGGATACCTTTGCCTCGCTGTTGAACAAGGAATTCAAGCCGCAGACCGACCGGGCCAAAGAAGCAGTGGCCACGGCCGTCAAGACCTTGGCCGCGCAGGCACTCCAGGACACCAAGATCATCTCCGAGGACGCCATCGCGTCGATTCAGGCGATCATCGCCGCGATTGACCAGCAGCTCACCGGGCAGGTCAACAAGATCCTGCACCATGCCGATTTCCAGAAGCTCGAAGGGGCCTGGCGCGGCCTGCATCACTTGGTCACCCACACCGAAACCGACGAGATGCTCAAGATTCGGGTCTTGAACATCTCGAAGGCCGATCTCGGCAAGACCCTCAAGAAATTCAAGGGAACCGCCTGGGATCAAAGCCCCCTCTTCAAGAAGCTCTACGAAGAAGAGTATGGACAGTTCGGCGGGGCCCCCTACGGCTGCCTCGTGGGTGACTATCACTTCGACCACACGCCCCCCGATGTCGAAATGCTCGGGCAGATCGCCCAGGTCTCGGCGGCGGCCCACGCCCCCTTCATTGCCGGGGCCTCCCCCACCCTCATGCAGTTCGACTCGTGGCAGGAACTCTCCAATCCCCGCGATCTGACGAAGATCTTCGAATCGGCCGAGTATGCCCCCTGGAAGTCACTGCGTGAGTCGGAGGATGCCCGCTACCTCGGGCTCACCCTTCCGCGGTTCCTCGCCCGCCTGCCTTACGGCGCCAAGACCAATCCAGTCGAGGGGTTCGCCTTCGAGGAGGAGTCCGATGGCAAGGATCATTCCAAGTACTGCTGGGCCAACTCGGCCTACGCCATGGCCACCAACATCAACCAGTCGTTCAAGGCCTTCGGCTGGTGCTCGCGCATCCGGGGGATCGAGTCTGGCGGGGCCGTCGAGGGCCTGCCGGTCCACACCTTCCCCACCGACGACGGCGGGGTCGACATGAAGTGCCCGACCGAGATCGCCATCAGCGACCGCCGCGAGGCCGAACTGGCCAAAAACGGCTTCATGCCCCTCGTGCACCGCAAAAACAGCGACTTCGCCGCCTTCATCGGGGCCCAGTCGCTGCAGAAGCCGGCGGAGTACAGCGATGCCGACGCTACGGCCAACGCCAACCTCGCGGCCCGGCTGCCGTACCTGTTCGCGACCTGCCGGTTCGCCCACTACCTCAAGTGCATCGTCCGCGACCGCATCGGGTCGTTCAAAAGCCGCGACGACATGCAGCGCTGGCTCAGCAGTTGGATCCTCCAGTATGTCGACGGCAACCCCGCCAACTCGAGTGAGACCACCAAGGCCCAGAAGCCCCTGTCGGCGGCGGAGGTGGTGGTCGAGGAAGTCGAAGGGAATCCGGGCTACTACACCTCGAAGTTCTTTCTCCGTCCTCATTACCAACTGGAGGGGCTGACGGTCTCTCTGCGGCTGGTTTCCAAACTGCCGTCCGGCAAGGGGGCCTGAGTGGACAGGTCGGTTGCGGATCTGGTCCGCCCCGTCTCCCACCTGGCAATTCCGCCAATCGTTCGTTTGAGTTGCTGATTTTCGAGAACCCCACCACGTCGACTCTCTGAAAGGTGACTGATCATGGCTCTTGACATGTTTTTGTTGTTCGCGGATTCCGCCGCGATCAAGGGTGAGACCCAGGACAAGGTTTATGAATCCAAGGGGGCTATCGACATCCTCGCCTGGAGCTGGGGCATGTCCCAGTCGGGATCGTTCCATGGAGGGGGGGGCGGCGGGGCCGGCAAGGCCAACTTCCAGGACATCTCCGTCACAAAGTATGTCGACAAATCCACCTCGAACCTCATGCTGTGCTGTGCCACGGGGAAGCACATCGATGACGCGACACTGATTGTCCGCAAGGCTGGTACCAAACAGCTGGAGTACATCAAGATCAAGATGGAGGAGGTCATGGTGACCAGTCTGTCGACCGGCGGCAGCGGCGGTGAAGATCGGTTGACCGAGAATGTCAGTCTCAACTTCGCCAAAGTCACCTACTCGTATCTGCCCCAGAAGAAGGATGGTACCCTCGACGCAGCCATCGACTTCAAATACGACATCGCCAGCAACGTCAACGAATAGGCCCCGTCTGGCCAGTCGGGCGGCCGCCTCTTCCCTTCGCTCACCGGTGCTTGTCTCATGTCCACGCCTGCGGAACTGCTGCGTGCCGGTTTGCCGGCGGAAGCCCTTGCGGCCCTGCAGCAGCAGGTCCGCAAGGAGCCGGGACAAGCCCGGCACAGGGTCTTCCTCTTCCAATTGCTGGCCGTCCTGGGGGATCTCCCCCGGGCCGTCTCGCAGTTGGAAGTCGCCGGGCAGATGGATCCTCAGACGTTGCTGATGGTCCAGATGTACCGCGCGGCTCTCGAGTGCGAACTGTTTCGCCGCGAGGTCGCCGCGGGTCGCCGGTCCCCCCTCATCTTTGGCGAGCCAGCCGAGTGGCTCGCCCTGCTTGTCGAAAGCTTCCGACGGGCAGCCCAGGGAGAATACCCCGCCGCGCTCGAACTCCGCGAGCGGGCCTTCGAAACCGCCCCCGCCACTCCCGGGCAGTTGACCCTGGCCGATGGCTCCACTCATTCCTTCGAGTGGCTCGCCGACGCTGATCCCCGGTTTGGCCCCGTTCTCGAAGTCATCCTGCAGGGAAAGTACTACTGGGTTCCCCTCGATCGCATCGCCCGGCTCGAGATCGAGCCCCCCAGCGACCTGCGCGATTGTGTCTGGGCGGTTGCCCATTTTGGCTGGTCCACGGGAGCCGAGGCGTTTGGACTCATTCCCGCCCGGTATCCCGGCACCGAGGCCAGCGGTCAGCCAAGCCTGCAACTCGCCCAACAGACCGAGTGGTCCGAGCCGGATCCCGGATTTGTCATCGGCTTCGGCCAGCGGATGCTCGCCACCCAGGGGGAGGAATTCCCTCTGCTGGAAATTCGCTCAATCAGCTTCCAGACGGTAACCGCGACCGGATCAGGTGAGGTCTCGGATGGCTGACCTCGCCCCCCGCGACCGGCTGCAACCCTCGTTGCTCGATCGCCTGACCGATCACCACCCCCAATCTGCCGAGACCTGGCGCGGCGGGCAGGGAGATCCCGAGGGAGTCCTCGATCTCAATCAACTGCGCAAGGCGGTCATCCGGGACCTGGGCTGGCTGCTCAACACCACCAACCACGCCGCCGACGAAGACCTCTCCCACGTTCCCGAAGTCGCGCAGTCGGTGGTCAATTTCGGAATCCCCGATCTGTCGGGACAAACCTTGTCCCGTTTCACCGAGACTGAGTTGCAGCAATTGCTGCGGGATTGCCTGCTGCGTTTCGAGCCCCGTCTCGATCCCAACTCTTTGAAAGTCGAACTGACCGACCCGCTCGCCGCCCGACAGTTTCGGACTCTCGGGTTTGTGATCGAAGCCGATCTCTGGTCGCAACCTTTGCCGCTGCACCTCTACTTCAAGACCGAAATCAACCTCGACACCGGTCATGCCCGGTTGTCTGAGGTCCGCTAGTCCTTCGTCCCCTCCGGTGGCTCGGCCATGGATCCCCGCCTGCTCCAGTATTACAACCGCGAACTGCAGTTTCTGCGGGAGTCGGGAAGCGAGTTCCGTCAGGCGTTCCCCAAGGTGGCCAGCCGCTTGGGCCTCGAGTCGCTCGAGTGTCACGATCCCTACGTCGAGAGATTGTTGGAAGGCTTCGCGTTTCTGGCCGCTCGCGTGCAACTCAAGCTCGACGCCGAGTTCCCCCGGTTCACCGAACATCTGCTCGAAGCGGTCCACCCCAACAGTCTGGCACCCACCCCCGCCATGGCGGTGGTCGAGTTTCTGCCGCAGCTCAACGACGGCAACCTGGCCCGCTCGTTCGTCCTCCCCCGTCATAGTCTGTTACGCGGCCAGTTCCACCGCGCCAGCCCCACCCGTTGCGAGTTCCGCACCGCTCACCCCGTCACGCTCTGGCCCCTGCAATTGACCGAAGCCCAGTACCTGCGCCGCGAGACGGCCGGGTTTCCCGTTCCCGGCGTGGGACGCGAGGTCAAGGCCGCCATTCGCCTCGTGTTGCGGACCACCGCCGGCCTGCGGTTCGATCAACTGTCTCTGAAGAACCTCGTTGTGCATCTCGCTGGTTCCGAGCAGATCCCCTACCGCCTGCACGAAGCCTTGCTGGGCCATGCCGTCGCCGTGGTCGTTCGCCCTGCCAGTCGTCCGGTGCCCTGGGAGGAGATTCTGCCCCCCACCGCGCTGCAGCGCGTCGGCTACTCCGACGAAGAGGCCCTGCTGCCCGTCACCCTGCGCGCCTTCCAGGGACACCGCTTGCTGCACGAATACTTCACCTGTCCCCAACGGTTTTTGTTCGTCGACTTCACCGGTCTGGAGCGCGCCGTCCAGCGGCACGCCGGAACCGAACTGGAGATCGTCGTGCTGCTCGACCGGCTCGACAACACGCTCGAACGCCTGGTGGACGACAGCGCCTTCCGCCTCCACTGCGCTCCCGCCATCAATCTGTTTCCCCGCCGCGCCGATCGGATCACCCTCGCGGGCAATACCGCCGAACAGCATCTCATTGTCGACCGCTCCCGTCCGCTCGATTTCGAAGTTCACAGCGTGACCGCGCTCAAAGGCTACGGGACCGCCGCCGATCTCGTTCAGGAGTTTCTGCCCTTCTACGGACTCGCCCAGGGTCAGGCCGCCAACTCGTATTACACGCTCCGCCGGGTCCCCCGTGTCGTCACCGAGCGCCAGATTCAGTTGGGGCTTCGCTCAACCTACATCGGCAGCGAGGCGTATCTCTCCCTCGTCGATGGCCAGGAGGGACCTTACCGGGGAGAGACCCGCCAGATCGCCGCTGAGGTCCTGTGCACCAATCGCGACCTCACGCTGCTGCTGCCCGTGGGAGAATCCGCGTCCGACTTTCAGCTCGATGCCTCGGCACCGGTCTTGGGGGTGAAGTGCCTGGTCGGGCCGACCCGCCCTCGCAGTTCTCCCGCCCTTGGCTCCGGTCAGGCGGCGTGGCGGCTCATCAGCCAGCTCTCGCTCAATTATCTTTCGCTCGTGGGGGAGGAACGGGGTGCCGCCCCCCTGCGCGAATTGCTCGAGCTGTACATCGACCCGGCCCAGCCCGCGTTCGCCCGCCAGATCGAAGGATTGCTCTCCATCACCTCGCAGCCTGTGGTCCGCCGTCTGCCGCTGCCAGGTCCCCTCGTCTGCGGGCGGGGGGTGCAGGTGACCGTCACCTTCGATGAAGCCGCCTTCGAGGGACAGGGAATCTTCACCTTCGCCTCGGTGCTCGAAGAGCTCTTCGCCCGGCATGTCTCTTTCAACTCGTTCACCACCACCCAGGTGGTCTCCCTCACCCGTGGGGCGATTGCCCACTGGCCCGTGCGCATCGGCCGGAGGGCTCTCGCATGACCGGACTGCCCGAAGGCTTCGCCAACGAGCCCCACCAGTTCGACTTCTATCACACCCTGCGGCAGATCGAGTGCCAGAATCGCGGTTTTCCCCGGCTGGGAAGCAGTCGCCGACCCAAAGAAGATCCCATCCGTCTCGGCCAGGATCCCTCCCTGCTGTTCGCCGCCAGCACCTTCAGTTCGACGGCCCCCCGCGCCAAGGGGGCTGCGGTGCCCCGTCTCGCAGTGCACTTTTTTGGCCTGTTTGGCCCGAACGGACCCCTGCCGCTGCATCTGACCGAGTACGCTCGCGACCGCCTGCGTGAAAAACCGGCCGATGAAACCCTGGTCGCGTTCGCCGATCTGTTCCACCACCGCCTGCTGTCGCTCTTCTACCGCGCCCGCGCCGCCGCCGAGCCGACTCATTCGTTCGACCGTCGCGAAGACGATCACTTCGCCCGCCAACTGGGTTCGCTGTGCGGTTACGGGCTCGAAGGATTGAGAGATCGAGACAATCTGGCCGACGAGGGCAAGCTGCACTTCGCCGGTCGCCTCGCCTCCGAGACCCGCACCCCAGAGGGACTGGCCGGTTTGCTGCGCGAGTTCCTCGCCGTGCCGAACCGCATCGAAGAATTCGTCGGCCAATGGCTGCGTCTGCCGCGCGACTGCCGGTGCCAACTGGGAGGCCTCGACGACAACGCCCGCCTCGGCGGATCGACCTTGCTGGGCGAACGGGTCTGGGACCGCCAAAGCCGGTTCGACATCCATCTGGGCCCCCTCTCATTCCCGGAATTTGCCGAATTCCTCCCCGAAGGACGGGGCCTGCCCCTCATCGGGGCCATCGTCCGGAATTACGTCGGCGACCAGTTCGATTGGTCCGTTCACCTGGTCCTGCGGGGAGAGGATGTCCCCGCAACCCGGCTGGGACAGGCGGGACGACTCGGCCAGACCACCTGGCTCTACCGCGCCCCTCCGTCACACTCCGTGTCCGATGTCGTCGTGCGCCCCGAGCTCGCATCCCCCACCCCCGTCTGACGCCCCGCTGGGGTTTCTTCCCTCCAACGCCTGTTGGGTGTTTCGCCATGCGTGAAATCAGCCGTGTCGCCCTGTTCGGGAAGCTCAACCCGGTCGCCTACCGTGGCATCGAGGCGGCCACTGTCTTCTGCAAACTGCGCGGCAACCCCTACGTCGAACTCGGGCACTGGATTCACCAACTGCTGCAGTTGACAGACTCCGACCTGCACCGCGCGATCCAGCAGTTCAACCTCGATCCCGCCCGCCTCGCCCGCGACATCACGGCGTATCTCGACCGGCTTCCCCGAGGCTCCACCTCCATCTCCGATCTGTCGTCCCAGGTCGAAGAGGGGGTCGAACGGGGTTGGGTCTATGGTTCGCTGATGTTTGGCGAAACCCAGGTCCGCACCGGCTACCTGCTGGTCGGCCTGCTGAAGACCCCCGGGCTGCGCAATGCCCTGCTGGCCATCTCTCCCGAGTTCGGCAAGATCAACCTCGACACCCTCACCGAGCGTTTTGAAGAGGTGATGCAGGGTTCCCCCGAGAATGGCCTCGCCGCCAGCGACGGATTCGACGCCGGCACCCCCGGCGAGGCCAGTGGTGCCGTCGCTCCGCCCCAGATGGGCAAGCAGGAGGCCCTCAAGAAATACACCGTCGACCTCACCGAACAGGCCCGCAGCGGCAAGATGGACCCCATCGTCGGCCGCGACGACGAAATCCGCCAGGTGGTCGACATCCTCATGCGCCGCCGACAGAACAATCCGATCCTCGTTGGCGAAGCGGGTGTGGGAAAAACCGCTGTGGTCGAAGGCTTCGCCCAGCGCATCGCCCGGGGAGACGTCCCCCCCACCCTCAAGGAGGTCGAACTGCGGGTCCTCGACGTGGGGCTGCTGCAGGCGGGGGCCAGCATGAAGGGGGAATTTGAACAACGGCTGCGTTCGGTCATCGATGAAGTGCAGGCCAGCCCCAAACCGGTCATTCTCTTCATCGATGAGACGCACACCCTGGTCGGTGCCGGGGGAGCCGCCGGCACCGGCGATGCCGCGAACCTCCTCAAGCCGGCGCTCGCCCGCGGCACTCTGCGCACCGTCGGTGCGACGACCTTCGCCGAATACAAGAAGCACATCGAAAAGGACCCCGCCCTCACCCGCCGCTTCCAGACCGTCACCGTCGATGAGCCCGACGAAGCCAAAGCGATTCTGATGATGCGCGGCGTCGCCTCGACCATGGAACAGCACCACAAGGTGCAGATTCTCGACGAGGCGCTCGAGGCGGCGGTCAAACTCTCGTCGCGGTACATTCCCGCCCGGCAACTGCCCGACAAATCGGTCAGCCTGCTCGACACCGCCTGCGCCCGGGTCGCCGTCAGCCTGCATGCCGTTCCCGCCGAAGTCGACGACAGCCGCAAACGCATCGAGGCGCTGCAAACCGAACTGCAGATCATCTCCCGCGAAAAGGCGATCGGGGTCGATGTGACCGCCCGTGAGACCGACGCCACCCAGAAACTCACCGCCGAACAGACTCGTCTCGCCGAGTTGGAAGGCCGCTGGAAAGCCGAACGGGAACTGGTCGATCGCCTGCTCGCCTTGCGTGGCCAACTGCGGGCGGGACTGCAGCCCGTCGAGGGGACCGGCAGCTCGCTCGAAGCGGCGGCCGCCCAGGCGGCACCAGCCGTGGCGGCCACCGCCGCCGCCGCGACCTCGGCCGGACTGGGGGAGGCCGAGCGCGCCCGACTGCAGGCCGAGCTGCGCGACGTGCAGACCCGGCTGGCCGAGTTGCAGGGGGAAACGCCGTTGATCCTGCCGACGGTCGACTACCAGGCGGTGGCGACGGTGGTGGGGGACTGGACCGGCATTCCGGTCGGCAGGATGGCCCGCAATGAAGTGGAGACGATTCTGAATGTCGCGTCGCTGCTGGCCCAGCGGGTGATCGGGCAGGACCACGCGATGGAGATGATCGCCAAGCGGATCCAGACGTCGCGGGCGGGGCTCGACAATCCGCAGAAGCCGATCGGCGTCTTCATGCTCGCCGGGACTTCGGGGGTGGGCAAGACCGAGACCGCCCTGGCCCTGGCCGAGGCGCTGTACGGCGGCGAGCAAAACCTGATCACCATCAACATGAGCGAGTTCCAGGAGGCGCACACGGTCAGCACGCTCAAAGGGGCGCCACCCGGGTACGTCGGTTACGGCGAAGGGGGCGTGCTGACGGAAGCGGTCCGGCGAAAGCCGTACTCGGTCGTGCTGCTCGATGAAGTCGAAAAGGCCCATCCCGACGTGCACGAGATTTTCTTTCAGGTCTTCGACAAGGGGTTCATGGAAGACGGCGAAGGGCGGTTCATCGACTTCAAGAACACGCTGATTCTGCTGACGACCAATGCCGGGACCGAGCTCATCGCCAGTCTCTGCAAGGATCCGGAACTGATGCCCGAGCCCGACGCGATCGCCAAATCGCTGCGAGAGCCGCTACTCAAGGTCTTCCCGCCAGCCCTCCTGGGCCGGCTGGTGACGATTCCCTACTACCCCCTCAGCGACACGATGCTGGCGCAGATCGTCCGCCTGCAGCTCAACCGGATCAAGAAACGGGTGGAAGCCCGTTACAAGATTCCGTTTGAATACACTGACGATGTGGTGAAACTGGTCGTCTCACGTTGTACCGAAAGCGAATCCGGAGGCCGTATGATTGACGCGATTCTGACAAACACGATGCTGCCGGAGATTAGCCGGGAGTTTCTGAGAAGGTTGATGGAGGGGAAGCCGATCAACGGCGTGAAGATTGGCGTTGCGGATGGCGGTTTGATGTACGATTTCGCCTGATCCGGCCAGAGAGCGCCGCGTTCGTGGCGGATGTCAGCCACGGCAAGGCAGGCCACGCCTGCGTTCTTGACATCAGTGTAGGCCGTGGTCAACCGGAATTACCAGTAACTATCTGACTGACCCGGCGCCATCAACCACCAAACCAGCTGTGGATTCGTTCGAAGGCTGACATCCATGACAAGGGACGGAAATGACAACGACAACAACATTCACTGACGGGTACGATCAGGTGATCAACGGTCTTTGGAGCAACAAGTTTTCCAGCGACAAGACATGGCAGACGCTTATCACGCGCGCCCGCGATCTGGTCGGCCTAACCGGCTTCCAAGTCAGCGAGGCCAGCCTCGTCAAAGACCTGCGCCAGTATCTCGAGAAGGCTGTTGCGAAGGGCGACAAAGAGGCTGTCTCGCTGCTGGCCGGTGCCGGTGAAGACTTGAGTGGCACCGGCCCAGGCGCTGTGGTCGGCGCCGAGCTTGCCATGCGTCTGGGCACGTTGAAGACGCTGCGCCACACCTACCTGCTCAAGCGTTTCGGATCGCACAAGGTGTGGTGCCTGTCGCTGCCGAAGTCATTTTCCGACTGGCCCCACAAAGCACTCAAGGGCGACCTGGCCAAGGCCGTCAGCAAACTGGACGACACGGTTGACGGCTTCACGCCGGAACAGCGCAAGCACCTGGGCAACGCGTCCCAGGAAGGCTTGAAGTGGGTGCACAAGGCCATGTGGGTGTCGAGCAGCACCAAGAAGAAGGCGAATTTCGAGCTTGTCGCGCGCTGGTTCGCAGACCGCAACAGCACGGACGCTGACGTGGAGGCGGCGGGAGGGACGCTGAATGCGGGCTTGAAAAAACTGTCGGCAAAGCTGAAATCCGATTCATTAATCTACACAGATTCAGTGTCTGAGCGCTCGACCAACTCCAACAAAGACTTCGAGGCCTTCGTCTTCCAACAACCGGACGAAAGGCTGGATGTGGTGTACATCGAAGAGCAGTTCTTCGGCTCAAAGAACTCCCTGTCAGGGTTGACGAACTGGACGCGCATCGTGGTGCACGAACTCACCCACCGCGAACTCCACACCAAAGACCATGCTTACGAGCATCAAGGCATCAACCCCACCAAGCTGGGTGCCGCCAAAGCGCTCGAGAACGCGGATAGTTGGGCCTGGTTCTGCGCCGACTGCGCCGGCGCCTTGCAAGACACAGTCATCAAGAAGGCGATGGATCGCTAGTAACCGGCCACTGCTGGCCGAGCTCGCGGCCGTCGGAACACGCTCCAACAGCGAGTCTCCAACGATCAGACAGGAGTTTACCGTCATGCAGAAATCAGGCAGTCGTATCCCCGCCCCTGCTGTGCCACAGGTGTCGGCCGGTGGTGTGCGCTACGAACAGGTCAATAACGGCTTTGCCGCCGGTTTCGACCAGATGGGCGGCTACCTCGCCGCCTACGAAGAGAGTTCCGGCCGCCTTCTCTGGACACTGCAGGTTTATGACAACCGCCGTATTCCGGGCAAGGAAGGCGACGTGCAGGACGTGTTCTTCAAGGCGATGACGCTGCAGTCCGACGGCACGCTTCTGATCGAAAACGAACGTCACGCCCGGTTCACAGTGGATACGAAAGCCCGTGCCGTCACACCCGCGTCATGAGTGCGGTGCTTTCAGCGCACGTCAGCTGGCACTTTTCGGTTTGAGGTCTTAATAATGGAACGATACGTCTACAGCTTTGCGATCTCCATTCTAGGTGTCCAGGGCACTCAGATCGCCACTGCCAACGAGATGCCACGTGATGAGGCCAAGCGCTTCATCGCTGCGGTCAAGGATGCACTGAAGAGATTGCACAAGCTGCGCACCGGCCGTATGCTTATCAACGCGATAAATGCCAGCGGGCACACCTGCCGCATCTTCTGCGCGCCACCTGGCAATGAGGGCGGTGCATTGGCCGATCCGTCGACGCTGGTCAACAATGCCAGGCGTCTCGTCAAGTCGTTCCGGCCGCAGCACCTCAACATGATGCCCCATTCCAAGAAGATCTTCCTAGCGGACGGCGGCAAGAATGTGCTCGGCGAGATCAAGACCGAGCTACAGAAGTCCGGCATGCACCAAGGCCGTGCCATCGCGTCGACCGAACTGGACTTCATCCTCGTTCGCGCCTGGGGCGACATCGATAAGGGGCGCAACGCCCTGGTCACGCAGCTTGGGAAATCAAGAAACGTCATCGACAACATGTGCGAAGGGCTGGTCAAGATCGAGGACGACGACTACTTCCGTATCTGTTTTGCCTACTACGAGCACCTCCAGCCGGGCCCCGGCTGCAGCACGCAGGTCAAGCTAAAGCCCGAGGTGAAGCTCACAGCCGCCAGCGGCACATACAAGCCGAAAACCGACGTCTCCGCCGTCGCTCCCGAAATCATCCTGGGGCACGAGCTGATCCACGCCTGGCGCATGATGGTCGGCCGCCGGGTCGTAGACCATGGATGGGAAGAAGAGGCTATGACCACGGGCTGTGGCCCGTTCACGCATCTGCCCATCACCGAGAACGCCTTGCGCAGAGAGGGCGCCTACCCGAACCGGCCCTGGTACCCGACTACCGTGATGAACACCAGCTTTGGTGCCGACCTGAACTTTTAGTGCTTTGTGGGCCCACGTCAGCTTATGAAGCCAAGGCGAGCCGTGAGCGACGGACAAAGGCGTGACCAGGACGACGACGCAGGTAGTTCTCCAGCCGTCCATCCTCACTGAGGCTGGCCGCTCGAATTTGCAGGATTGCCTCCGCACACTCCGGTTGCAGCCAGAATATCTCTGTGCCCTTCACGCGGTGATTGATTTGTTTGATCAGCGATTCCATTGGTGAACTTGTGATCGGCAGGCCCTCGCGTCGATATCGTGCGTAGTCCATCCGGGTTTGGTTGTTCGTCAGATACCGCTTGGCATCTCTCAAGGCCCGTCGTGGATCCGTGTCGGAGATCTCTTCCTCATCGGTCCAGCCCCGATTCACCAACTCCAGCCGCAGGGCCTCAATCACGTCATCGACTCGGCCTTGCCAAATGGCTTCCGCCAATTCCAGGTACCTCTGCCAGCGAGCTGGACCGTCCGATTCCCAGGCCTCGGCAGCGGTGTAGACGTACTGAATGGCATGGATGAAATCGAGGATCGGAGTGAAGGTTGGAAAGTGCGTACGCCAGATGGACCAGTTCCAGGCCAGACCATCCCCGATGAACACCCGGCGGCGCGCCTCATGGAAGTGTCGCCGTT
>Ga0315900_10003485_pt1 | contig 22959 bp, 12 predicted proteins | sample LakEriMetagenome_FD_203521 | JGI IMG/M metagenome (GOLD analysis project Ga0315900, IMG submission 203521) | Freshwater fungal communities from buoy surface, Lake Erie, Ohio, United States - Buoy 12 MA114 | ecosystem: Environmental > Aquatic > Freshwater > Lake > Lake biofilm | place: USA: Lake... | reverse complement strand
ACACTTGAATGAAGTAAGCGGTATTAGCTGTTAAGTTTGTCAAACTTACAGATGATGCAGTACCATCATAAATACAATAATAACCAGATGAACCTAGCTGAGTTCCTTTGGATGCCCAGTTAGAACTAGCGGTATAGATCATTCCTTCTGAAGGATTAGTTATTGTTCCTGTAGAAGCCTCTCTCATAAATACGGCTCTTCTCGCTCCATTTCCGTTTGTCCAATTTACTGTCATTGAGGTTTGCCCAACACTAGTGAAGTTAATTGCTGATGCCTGTGTGATAGGTTGAGGGACAAAATATACTTCATCCCAACCTAAATTATCAGAATTACTGCCACCTGTGTGAATCCAACGAACAAAAATATAGTCGTTATTTGCGATAGACTGACCAGTTACAGTTTGAGAAAAAACAACACCTGAAGAAATATTTGATGTCGCATCACTAAATCCTAAAGATGAAAGTGAATTTGTCAACGCGCCTGCACTAGGTATAGTACTTGATGAATTATTAGACCAAGACACCGAAACTGTAGGGCTGGAAGTGTTAGACCTCCACATTCTACCAGTATAAACAATCCTAAATGCGCTCAAGGTAGAACCGGTTGTATTTCTTAACCTTAAAGTCCCATTTCCATTTGTTGCATTTGAAGAACCTAAAAATGAGATATTGCTATTACCATACCACCCACCAGCCGTTCCAGTTGTCTGCGTACCACTAGTTAAAGTGTTACCTGAAGTACCTGATCCGGAAAGTTGCCAATTAGGAATGTTAGAGGCTGTACCACTAGATCCTGCGAAACTTGTCATAGATTCTAAAACCGGAGAGTTAAAATTACTAAAACTTGCTGTACCTGATATAGTAACTGCCTGCCCCCACCCTGTATTAAAAATCAACAACCCCGCCACCAAGCAAATAACCTGCATATGCTGCATGGGCAAGCATTTAAAAAGGCGGGATAAAAATGGATGGTGGCTACTGTGAGCGGTAGTAGCTTTTATACAATACTGGTTGTAATTGTTTTTCATACACGTTTATGTTATGCTTAGTACCTGTTTATTTATTTTTTATCACTCGCTACTTAGTCTGCACTTTTCTGCCCAAAACCGGCATCAAACTGCCGGTTATTAAAAGAATAATTGCTGTGACTTTATAGTTAATATGATGCATAAATTATTTAATTAAAGTACTCGAACATAAGAGATTATTGTAAAAAAACATATTAAAATTACATTATAAAAATGTGACTATTTTGGGACAATATTAAAGCCTCTGGATGCAGGTCAATTGCGTCTTAATACTGTATACGCTATTGCTTGTTTGCTAAAATATCAATTGAAAACCCATGTGTTCATTGTATGGGTTGCACAAGTCTGTTTCGCATGGAATAATAACCGTAGCCGAAGCAGTCGAGATTTTTTTTGAATACACGTAGATAAGATGATTAATAACACGGTGTAAATTTTTGCCGTGCATGTTGTTAATCAAATAGCCATACATGTATACACACCGGAAGAGATGTAGTGAGTTAAATTAATATCGGTTTGTATAAATAAAATAATGTACCGATATTTGTGGGATGGATTGGAAACATATAGAGTTAGATGGAACTGTGCAGCCCCTTCTGGCACGCATTGATGCCAAGCGAAACCGCCTTGCGCAAGCCAGGCCTATATCGGGGGCTGCGCTACAACGCATTAAAAGTGAGTCGGCACTGGAATGGACTTACAACAGCAATGGCATTGAAGGCAATACCCTTACCCTGCAAGAAACCCGTTTGGTGCTGCAAGATGGCATTACTGTAAAAGGCAAATCCCTGCGCGAGCATTTTGAAGCCGTTAATCACCAGGAAGCCATTGAATACATAGAATTGATAGCCAAGCCTACCTATCAGCTCTCGGAGTATGATATCTTACATACACACGCCTTGGTGTTGGATAAAATTGAAAAAGATTTTGCGGGGCGTTTTAGAAACAGCGGTGTACGCATCACAGGTGCCAATTTTACACCACCCAATGCACGTAAGGTATATGACTATGTGCATGAGTTGATGGAATGGGTTAATGAGGGGTCTGCTGATTTGCATCCTATTATCAGGGCTACGGTATTTCATCACCGCTTTGTATGGATACATCCGTTTTTTGATGGCAATGGGCGCACTGTGCGCTTATTGTTCAATTTATTGTTGATGAAACACGGATATCCGCCTGCAATCATTCTGCGCAGCGACCGAAAAAAATATTACAACGCACTCAATATGGCCAATGAAGGGCGCTATGATAAATTAGTGCTGTTGGTATGCCAAGCTGTGGAGCGTGGTTTGGATATTTATTTAAGCAACCTGGATGATTACGCAGATGAATACAAGCCCATTAGCCAGATTGTAGAAGAAACACAAGCACCCTACGGGCAGGAGTATTTAAGTTTGCTGGCACGCAGGGGCGCTATAGATGCATACAAGGAAGGTAATGTATGGTATACACGGCAGCAATCTGTTACTGAATATATGACCAATCGTAAGCGAAAACGTAAGGTAGCCACATCGTAAGGTGTGGTTATTTTGTTTTACAGGTGTACTAACTTAAAAGCTAGCTTTCGGGCAAATGTTTTATAGTACTCGCGTATGCGCTGGTCAACGGTGGCTATGTTTCGAAACTCCTGAAGCATATCAATAAGCAGTATATCAAATACGCAGCCTTCAATAAATTTTATTTCTTTGCCAAAACCACACACGCACAGGGCATTTGTTTTCCTTAAAAACCGCTTGATATGCCTTAGGTCAACATTGAGTGTATGGCAGGTGCCAAAATGAATAATTTTATTGTGGCATTCAGGTCCCAGCATATCGGCCAGTTCATCCAGGGTTACTATTTCTTTTCCTACCAGTATTTGCTGTGGCTTGCCGTGAAACGCGATGTAGAGAATGCTGTAGTCTTTGTATTTTTTAAGGCTCCACTGATTGAGGTAATAAGCCAGATTTTCGCGTGTGCCGCAGTGGCGGTGTATGTAATTGATATCGCGGTTGCGTTTCAGAAACTGAAGCACCTCCAATACGGAGTTTTGTTCTTTCAAATCTTTACTCCAGTCGCCCTCCAGGCAAAACACTTCTTTAATATAGGTCTTGGCAAATTTCACCTATACGAAGGTATTGAATATTGCCATACATAGTTAGCATTCAGGCAAATAAAAAAGGATGACTGTGGTCATCCTTTTTTATTTCGGTGTGCTATGGCCTTATTTGGCTTTGCGAAACAGGTAGCGGGTAATAAATATGCCGTTGCTAGTATTGCCGTTGCTTTGGCTGGTGCTTGAGCCTGTAGTTACCTGATACAGTTCCCAGCCATCGCTGCAGTATTCGTTTACTTTATCTACAATCAGTTTATCGTTGTTCGATATATTGCTAAAGTTGATACCTACCAGACTGTAAAAGTTCATCAGGTCTTTCTCAACCATTGTACCGCTTTTATCGGTTGAGAGTATACGCGAACGGCCCAGTCCGCCCGGAACGATGGATTCGACAGTAGAAAACTGTTTGTATTCGTAATTGGTTGCCGTATTTTTTTCGGCCGGTTTAAATGCCCAGATGGTAAAAAGGCATAAGGTGAAGGCGGCACCGAGTGCTGCATACATAAAGTTGGTTTTCATGTGATTTAGTATTTAATTTACACTACGAAATAATCATAAAATATGAAATTTACAGCATTCATTCTTTGTTTTACTTATGCATGCGCAGCCATAGCACAAAGTGAAGACTACATTAAACTGACCATAGGGGATGTAAAAATAACCGAGAACAACTCGGTAGCAGATGGAACAGGGGGCGTGGTGGATTTAAAAAATAAAAGTAAAACGCGTGATATTGAGCTATATCGTTCAGCCGGCCTAAGTATTTCAGCCAACATGAAAGTGTCTAGCAACAACTCCAGAAGAAGTTCAACCAAATCGGGATCCATTACCGTGGATGTGACATATAATACGGTATATGGCGATAAAAAAGACAAGCGCACTGCACAGTACGTATTTTATCTAGATGACGAACGAAAGTTTACGGCCAAAGAACAATTTGTATTTAAAAACGGATTGAAGCCACGTCAAATTAAATTGTCGTACACCGGACAGTTTTCCGACTAACATAAAAGTCGTTTACGGGCATGGTAGCTTTATCAAACAGGAGTACACACTGCTGTATAAGTTACAGGTACGTTAGACCGCGACAGTTATAAAATAAAAAAATCATGGAGTGTTGAGCCCCATGATGTGTAATGAAATGTATGCTGAATTAGTTAGGTATTATCGCTTGGAGTTGTAGCCTAAGGAAATACCTACCCTAAAACCTTCTTTGGTAGGAAAAGTGAACCACGCATTTATTGGTATATTTAATTTACCCGACTTAATGGTGCGGCCAAAAGCGAATACCAGGGCTGCTGTCAGTTCGCTAACTCCTCTGGAGTCAAGTTTTCGCGAAGTGGGAGTTCCTGGTGGTATCTTGTCTTTACCCTCTACTAATATACTGCCGTTTACATCTGCTACACGAGCATAGCTTGCAAAACCGATGGCGGGCCCGAATGCAATTTCGAGTCCGTTTACATTATTCCTGAATCCGTTCATAAACGTAACACTGGGAATGATGGAACCTTGTTCAAGCCCTGTTATCATTGGCAAAAATTCGAACAGCGCCTGAAACTTGCCTTCATTCAAGTATTGTACTTCGAACTGATATCCGAACTGAAACATGAATATACTTTTACCATATCCACCTTGACCGGTTGAACGGGAAATAACTTCGGCAGTTTCACCAAAAGGCAGGGTAAAACCAAGTCTGGGACCTTGCAAATTCAATCGGTTTATGGCTGGATTATTTACTGAACTTTCATAATCAAATTTCTTAGTCAGTTTAGTTACCAAATCTTCCGCATTGGAATATCCGAACATTTTGCGTACCGATACCGAAACCATTTGCTGAATCTCTATGGGCAGGTTCAGAAATTCCATAACCGATGATTTAACTATCATATCTTTTTCTACATCAATCATGCGCAGTGTTACAACAATGGTTTGCGTGTACTGTTCCACACTTCCGGTAAGCATATACTGTGCGCCAATGGCTGAACCTACCTGAACCAGACATGATTTACCGTAGCATCCTGCAATAACGAGTTGCTTTTTTTCAGCCAGAGCTATTACATCGTATTTATCTACCACACTGAATGTATCTAGCTTCTCTAGTTCCATCCTCACCAAATTGCCCATTTGCTGCGGGTCGAGAGTCAGACCTTTGGTTTCAATATTTAATACCCCTACAACGGGTCTAGTTTTAGTTTGAGAAAATGCAAATTGTACCGTACATACAGCCAGTGTAAGTAACAAAATGATGTGGCGGATGGTTTTCATATATTTATTATAATGTGTGAAACAAAATTCGAACTTCATGGCAAATGTACAAAACGAATTTGCGATGCAGGCACAAACAGGAATAAAAGATTCGTACAATTCTGTCTGAATTCATACCTATGTGAACCTGAAATTGGTAAAATACAGTTCGATTAATCAAACATTTGCATATTTTGCAAAAGAAAGTTGACGTAATAACGCACACTATGCCAAATAAAGTTAGCGAAAAATCAGATGAATTGCAGATTGGTTTTTTTAACCGAATCAAACAATGTTCTCCTGCCAACCTCTCGCTGGTAGATGAAATTGCAGAAGTGCTGAAGATAAGCAACGACAGTGCTTACCGCAGAATGCGTGGCGAAACACCGCTTACTATTGTAGAACTTGACACATTGTGTCGTCATTATAAGGTACCGTTCGATACGCAGGTACAGCACGATGTAGATACGGTGTCTTTCAGTTACCGAAGGCTGGAGGGCAAGGAAGAAAATTTTGCCGCCTGGCTGAATAACTTGAAAAATGATGTCGAAAAAATTGCCGGGGTAAAAAACAGCCGAATCATATATGCAGCAGATGATGTACCCATTTGGCATCATTTTATAGATGAAGAATTTATTGCCTTTAAGTTTTTTTACTGGCTCAAATGCATATTGAATGAAACACGCTATGTAAACAGCCGTTTCAATGTTTCGCTAATTGATCCGAGCCTGATACAGTCTGCGAAAGATTTGCTGAAAAATTATAACCGCACAAATTCGGCTGAGATATGGACCGAAGACACCCTGAACAGTACACTTAAGCAAATTGAATATTTCTGGGAATCGGATTTTTTTACCGGAAAGGAAGAAGCCTTACGCATGTGTACGTATGTAACACAGGTTTTGGAAAAACTTCAGTTGAAAGCTGAACGTAGCAGCAAACTGGATAATAGTGCCGATGAAAATTTTCAGTTGTATGTAAGCGATGTGATGGTAGGAAACAATACCATTTTGGTAAGTATTGGCGATACCAAAGTAGCCTATGTAAGCAACAATACATTTAATTTTTTAAGCACGGGAAATGCTGCTTTTGTTGGCGAAAACGAAGTATGGCTGAACAATCTTCTTAAAAAATCATCGCTTATCAGCGGTGTATCGGAAAAACAACGCAACCGTTACTTCCGCTTGCTGCACGGCAAAGTTGAACGTTTGCGCCTCGCTATTGAACAGGGTTAAGTTTATTTAATGCGCAGGTATTCGAAACGCGGTGTGCCTTTAATACCCTGATCGTTGTAAAAATCAATAAATCGCATTTTGTAAATGGCTTGCTGTGCATTGTGTTCATGCACTACAAAATTGATATAATTACGGGTGATGTACCTAACACCGGTTGATGTAAAATCAGGATACTTCCATTCAAATCCGATGGCATCGCGCCTGTTGCTGTAATGAAGCATTTGGGCAAATTCAGGTGTTAATGTTTCGAACTTTTGCGTACTGTCTACACCTACGGAAATGGCTGCTGTATTAATATGTACACCCACAACGGTATATAGCAGCGGAGGACTAAATTCGTAATAAATCCAGCGGTAGCGTGTAAAACAAAAGTGCCACTGTGAATAGTCGGGTTCAATAGGTACACATTTTCCACCTTGTGCGAAACTAAAGTACACATTGAGTTTTTCTGAATCTTTATAGACTGTGTGTTCTTGTACAGAACTGCCGTCTAATTGGGCGGTGACAATCACGTAGCGTATTTCTGAAATTTCTTTCACATAAAACTGATAGTATCTTTCGGTAGCATCCACCGCAAAGCCTCTGTCTATAACATATACACTGTCGGTTTCTGTTTTTACTGATAGGTTATAACACCCGGCCAGTGCCAGAGAGTCATGCATGCCCGAGGCACCGTCCCATCGCCAGTTGAGGGGCTCCGTAGTTACACGTTCAAATTTGTTTTTTCCGGTGGCGGCAACCAGCACCCCTTTGCCTCCGTTCAGGCGTATCAGGCATCCATTCTTGTGTGCTTCCAGCTGAAGATCCCAATCATCGTTATCGGCTGTCCATTGCTGCCCGGTTTCCAGGTTCACAAATACCTGACGGTCGTAATTCTCGGTCATGTCGGCTGTGCCCAGTTGCACATTGTCGGACTTTGCCGGCAGTTTTACAGGCAGCTCATCTTTTTCGCATGAGCTGATGAACCCCATACATACAAGTAGACAAATATTAAAAAATGCACGATTCATCATGAGTTCGTTTTATTCCGTTCAATGCGGTAATTAAGTTGTATAAAAATAGTTCGACCCATGCCTACCATCGCTGCATTTGATTGCGCTGCATGCACACCGGCTGCAATGTTGGCATTTATATTGATTACGTTCAGCATGTTTTTTAGACCGGCAGTAAGGGTGAGCTTATTCTTGAAAAACGATTTGTTCATTGTTGCGTCCAGCATGTGGTATGGATCAATAAATCCGGTTGTTAGTTCATCACGTGTTAGTTCGTATTGCATAAGCTGCATGCGTCCGTTGTAGCGGTAAAACAGCGCAAAGGTAAATGCAGGTTTCAGGAAGGTGTAGTTGATATTGAACCGTGCTTCGTGGCTGAAGAAAAAGGTGTTGGCAGTTGCCGCACGAAGCAGTGAATTTTGTATACCGGTATAGGCATATCCTACTATAAACGTATAGCGCGGTGCGCGGTACTCGGTATTTAGGTTAAACCCGGCACTTTGGAAACGGCTGATGTTGAAATAGCGGGCTTCGACCGTAGATGTGTTCAAGCGGGCCAGGTCAATTTTATCGCTTACATCGTTGTAAAACAACGAAGGCTCCACACGAAAAACACGTTCGAATTTACTCCACTCCAGGGTGACATTCAGCTGGTAGTTATCCTGCGTTTCGGCTTGTAAGTTCGGGTTACCTTGCACGTTGTGGCTGGGGTCAACAAAGTTCAGGTGCAACTCTTTTAGCGATGGGGCTCTGAAACCTTTGCCATACGATGCCCGCAACACGAGTATGGGGCTTACATCCCACTTAATGTTTAGCGAGGGAATAAGCGGTGCGTCAAACTGTGTGTTGTAAATAGCGCGAACACCCGGCCTGATTATTAGCTTAGGTAAGGCCCGCCACTCGGCTGATGCAAATAGGTTATAATCGGTTATGTACTGACGGCCATCGCGAATGCGTGAACCGATAAATGTTTCGTGGTTTACTTCATACCCGGTTTGCCAGTTTAGTTTGGAATTTTCAGCACTTCGTGCAAGCGTGCCGCGGCTCATCCAATAATGTGTGGTAGCCGTATCATGCATATCGCTTTGCGGTATCAATTGTTCTTCCAGCGTTTCCAGGTTTTTGCGGTACGAGTTGCGCATACGGTTGTAATACGTGTAACTCACCACGGCATCTGCTGTGTAGTGGCGGCTAAGTTGCTTATTTACAAAAACGCTGTTTGTTTGGCGTGTGGTGTAGAAATACTGATCGTTGGCATACGCATACCACGGGGTAATATATCCCGAGTCGCGATTGGTTACTTTCTCGTAAAACAAAGACGATTGCAGTCGTATACTTCCTTTGTCGAACTGACGCATAATTGCAATATCGCCAAAGTACTGCGTGCGTGGCTTCCACAACTGAAACCGTGAATCGGGATTGGTGTGGTACCCGTTAAAAAAATTACGGTTCAGGTTCATATCTACTGCCCAGTTGCGACTTGCTGCACGGGTAGCGATGCCTGCATTATACTGACCTATCGATTCGGCATACACATGTAGTCGGGTTGAGTATCCGGCTTTGGTTTGTTTTTTTGTAATCAGGTTAATGACACCGCCCAACGCATCTGTGCCGAAATTTACACTCATGGGGCCTTCCACAACTTCAATGCGTTCTATATTAGCTAGGTTAAGCTGAGCCAAATCAATATTCCCTCCTTCGCGTCCGGCAACAGGTACGCCATCTATCATTATTTTAACATTTTGGCCCGATAGTCCCTGAATGCTCATGCTGCTTCCCAGTGCAGGGTCGTTGGCTATGCGCACATTCAATTCATTTGCAATTACATCTTTTACATTTACTGCACCCTGAAGCTGAATGCGTTTTTCATCCAACACTTTTACTTTATACACAGAACGGGTTAGGCTGCTTTGCCCATACTGGCCGGTGATAACAACTTCTCTCAATCTGTTTTCGGAACGCAATGTATCCGATTGGCCAACTGCCACAGACGAAACAAGCACCATAAGTATATAGGTGCTTGCTGTGTAAACTGCTGTATGAAAAATGGAACGCTGCAGAACTTTTCTGATTAGTTTATACTTACTCTGCTAACTGCTTCGCCCTGGCGTGTTGAAACACGTACAAAATAGACGCCTTTGTTCAGCGATGAAACATCCAAGCGAATGGTTCCGCTCAATGTAGATTGCTGGTACACGGTGCGGCCAGTAAGATCTGTGATGTATGCGGTAGCCTCATTTTCTTCTGTTGCCACATATAATTCTGTATGCGCAGGGTTAGGATAAACCATTAGCTTAATTTTTCCGGCTGACAATTTTTCAACGCCCACTGTAGGTTGAGGTTTTGCCATCAGTGTTTTGTTAAATATAGTAATTTGCGGATTAGGTCCTGTGAATTTAGTCATCACCAGTTTGTATGCACTATCTGTCATCTCAGCAGTTTTTACAAAGAAACTGAGTGAATCAACCAGCTCCCACGGTGTTGTGCTAGGTGGTCCCTGCGGAGAAACTTTCCAGTCCCAGCCAATTATATTAATGAGTGTCGTGTATTTGCCTTCGGCATCGTTAAATGCGGCACTATCGGTATCAACAGATGAAACACGGGCAGTGCGAATGGTAGGATGCTGTAAAATTCCGGTTACGGTATAAAATGTATCGATACCAAATACATTAACGCGGGTGAAGTAGCGGCTCCACAACAAATGCCAGGGAGTTGAGGGCTCGCGGTCAACAACTGTTTTGTTAAGCAAGTTGTAATACGCAAATAATTTACCGGCATAATTTCCTTTGGTTATCGTAATGGCTGCGCTATCGGTACCATCAATATTGGCTGAGGCGGCATACCACGTAGTATCAAAACTTAGCTGCATCACTTTAAATTTACGCCATACAGCATTCTGTCCTTGCTGAATGCGAATCAGAAAGGTTTTTTGTCCATCAATGTGTCGGGTAGTCATATTGTAGGTACCCCATCCAAAATTGAATTGCTGCACAAAGTAACCGTCATTAAAAGCGCCTATGTCCCATGATGTATCGCTATCGCGTAACCTGCGCCAGCTTTGCCAGCCGCTCGTATCAAACGTATTCCAGTTTTGTGTGGTGGGTGGAACAAAGACCTGAACACCTCGGGCTTCGTTGATGCGCACGCAGGCTGCTCGTGCTACGTTCAAAGGCGGTTGTGCTGACCTTACGGCAAATGCCAGGTGCCAATTGTTATTGCGAACTGTATCTTTTGCACCGTTAGTTACATTGTAATAAACATCCAGCGGGTAGATGGGGATTCCGGTTCCCATCGATACCGAGTCTTCCATCGTTTGCGCAAAGGACTGCAAGGCAAAAAGCGTAAATAATACGTGTAGGATTTTTTTCATATCTGTAATATTGGGGGGCGAAATAACATCGAGTATTGCTCACTTTGATGAACAATGAGAGGCTTTGTGTTAAGTTGACACATTGTTTACAATAGGCCATCCGAACGAATGATTTTTGTCATGTTTTGGGCTATGAGTCGCAAACGATATATTCGGAACTTTAAAAAATGTGAAAATACCATGAATAACTTGTTCAAACAGCCCTGGTTTCCGCATGCTGCAGCAGTAGCACTAGGTTTGGCCGTAATACTGGCATACATGAATCCGATGTTTTCGGGAAAGGTGCTGAAGCAGCATGACGTGAAGCAGTGGCAGGCTTCGTATCACGAAATAGATGAGTTTCAAAAAAGCAGCGGTGATCGCACCTTCTGGACAAACAGTGTATTCAGCGGAATGCCAACTTTTTTGATTGGACCAACATATCACAACAACTTTACCAATACCATCAGCTACTACATCAGCAAGCTGTTGCCCAACCCGATTGATACGTTGTTCTTGCTTTTTATTTGTTTTTACATCATGCTGATCGTTTTTGATGTGGGAGCATGGTGGGCTGTTGCGGGTGCACTGGCATTCATGCTGTCGAGTTTTAATTTTATAAACATTGATGCCGGACACGTGGGCAAAGGAAATGCTATCGCGTATATACCGTTGGTTATTGCAGGCATTCAGCTGGCACTACATAAAAACAGGCTGTTCGGAGCATTGCTTACCGGCATAGCCATGTCGTTTCAATTAACAGCCGGGCACTTGCAAATAACGTATTACCTGATGATGATGATTTTAGTGTGGATGATTGCCGAAATCATAGTATCAATAAAAAATAAATCCGTTGTCAATCTGTTGATGGCCGGTGTTTTTATGCTTGTTGCAACAGGTATAGGCATTGCAACCAATGCCACCAATTTGATGGCAACCGAAGAATATGGAAAATACAGTATTCGCGGCCCATCCGAACTGACTAAAACATCAACCGGTGAAAATTATTCCGAAATAAAATCATCAGGTCTGGATAAAGATTATGCCTTGCAGTGGAGCAATGGCACGCTTGAGCCCATGACGTTGCTTATTCCTAATTTTTATGGCGGTGGCAATGCTGGCGATCCGCACACACAGGAAATACTTACCAAGCATTACAAATCAGCAGGTTTTCCCAATGCCAAAGAAGTAGCGCGTGGCATACCTTCTTATTTTGGCGAACAGCCCTTTACAGCAGGACCAATTTATTACGGTGCTGTCATTTGTTTTCTTTTTGTGCTGGGCTTATTCATTATAGGCAGTCCGCTTAAATGGTGGATACTGGCCATATCGGCACTGGCTATTGCATTATCGATGGGTAAAAATTTCATGGGCCTTACGGATGTATTTTTCTACAACTTTCCGCTGTACAATAAATTTCGTTCGGTTACATTCATACTCTGCCTTACACAAACTACATTTCCATTGCTGGCGTTGCTGGCTGTGAAAGAGCTAACCGAATCAAAAATGCCTATAGCCGAACTTAAAAAACGCATGCTTTATGCGCTGGGTGTTGTAGGTGGTATCTGTCTGCTATTTGCGCTCATTCCCGGATTTGCATCGGTAGGTGCCGAAATGGATGAGCAAATGCAACGCATGGGTTATCCGATGGATAGTATCTATGCCGCACGCGAAAAAGTTCGTCAGGCCGATGCCGTTCGATCACTCCTTTTTGTGGTACTTACCTTCGGACTGGTGTGGTTGCTGCTTATTAAAAAAATAAAACCTGCACCTGCAGTTGCTGCACTCATTGGGCTAGTGGTCGTTGATTTGTGGGGTGTAGATCAGCGCTATCTAAACAAAGACGATTTTGAGAAAAAGCGCAGTGCAGAAGCAGCTGTTGTAGAAAAAACTTTTGCCGATGACATGATTTTGTCCGACACAACATTGCATTACCGCGTATTTAATACCACACAACGACTCGATCAGGATGCCCTAACTTCATACTGGCACAAATCGATTGGCGGCTATCACGGTGCCAAGCTGCGCAGGTATCAGGAACTTATCGAATTTCATTTGTCGAAAGGAAACCCTGAAGCCTACAATATGCTGAACGTGAAATATTTTATTTTAAGCGATAGTTCACGCAGCAATTTTTATCCGCAGCCAAACCCTGATGCCAATGGAAATGCATGGTTTGTAAACTCGTTGGTGTGGGTACCTAATGCCGATGCCGAGATTGATACACTGACCGGTATAAATACCAAAATACAAGCTGTAGTAGACGAACGATTCAAAGACCAGCTATCTGATGTGAACCCGGCTGCAACTGATTCGTTGTCAAAAATTACACTCACATCCTACGCACCCAATAAGTTGGTATATGATTGCCAAAGTGATGCAGGCGGTGTAGTGGTATTTTCGGAAATCTACTATGAAAAAGGATGGAATGCCTTCATTGACGGTGTACAGGTGCCGCACTTCCGATGCAACTATGTGTTGCGTGGCATGAAAGTACCTGCCGGTAAGCACACCATCGAATTTCGTTTCGATCCGGAAGTGGTAACAAAAGGTGAAGGTATTTCTCTTATCGCTTCGATTTTGCTGTATGGCGGTATCGTGGTTGTAGGTGGCCTAGGTTTTTTGAAAAAGCGTAAACAGCAAGTTGCATAACTAACTCGTATGCTGGCGTGTTTGCTTTTCTTGGTATACACATTTGCTGTAGCATGGGTAGCCGGCATATGCGCAACCGCTCTCGTTAACCGCCTCACCGGAATAGCTTCAGATACTCAACACCCTAGTGTAACCGTATTGTCGGGTTTGTGTTTTATTGCTGTTTTACTACAGCCGTTTCATCTCATTCACGCAATTGACGGTTGGGCACACCTGTATATAGGTATAGTACTCGGTGGGGTGTGGTGGTTTACCAAAAAATATCATCCGGAGTCGAAAATTGATTTAGGCATCTCGGGTTATTTGGTGCTGGCAGTTGCCGTTGTGGCGGCCTGCATCAATGGTATTGCACGAGCCGGCACAGGCGATATTGGCGATTATCACCTTCAGGCTATTCGGTGGATGGAAGAGTATTCAACCGTACCGGGACTTGGAAACCTACGCAGGCAACTGGGCAATAACTCGAGCTGGTTTTTACTGCATGCGTTTACCGGACTACATTTTACAGGACTACGCTCGGTTTACACTTTAAATACCGTACTGCTAATTTCGGGTATTGCCTTTTTTATTCCTCAAGCCAACGATAGCTTTTTAAAATTAAAAACTGTCATCCTCATGTACCTGTCGGTGATGGCGTACCGCAAATATGTTGGCGCTGTTACAAACGATTATGCCATAACAGTGTACACACTCGTTTTTTGGAGTTGGCTATATATGCAGCATCGTATGAATGAGGCTAAGGTGGTGTTTATCGGATTTATAACCTTGACGTTGGTAACGTTTAAACTGTCTGCAGTCGCAGGATTGCTGATACCGCTGTGGCTCTATACTGCATCTGTGCATAAACAAAAATTAACCCTGCAATTAGCTTTAGTAGCATTGGTGATCTTGATTCCGTGGATATACACCACCTATTTGCATTCGGGGTATTTTGTGTATCCGGTAGCAGAAACCGGATTTTTGCACCCCGATTGGCAAATGCCTGCCGAGCAGTTGCACTATGAGCGCGCTATAAATATAGCCAACGAGCGTGTGCCCGGTGTAGATGTTGAAGCTGTACTAGCCATGCCTTTTACTGCCTGGTTTCCGCTGTGGGTGCAAAAACTGGATTATTTCAGTATCATGCTGCTGGTAGGCGCTATGTGTGCAGGATTGTATTATGCTATTCGATTCATCCAACGCAAAGTCACTTCCGATTTTCATGCATTATTTATATCACTAACAGCTGTTACCCTGATTATCTGGTTTACGCAAGCACCCGCCATTCGGTTTGTATTTGGAGCACTGGTGTTTTTTATCGCTTACACCGTTCAATCCATATCATTTTCAGGTGTGCGCATGCCGAACAGAAAAAGTATACACTATGCATGCGCTGGTATATTACTGGCTGGTGGCTTGGTATTTCTGAAACAGATAAAAACCTATGCGTGGTTGTATCCGGAGCCATACACCCGGCAAACAATGAACTATGAACCCGTAAAAAACGGATATGTGTGGCAACCGGCAGCAGACCAACAATGCTGGGATTCGCCTTTACCTTGTACGGGATTGCTGAATAAAAATATGGTATGGCGAAGTGAAAATATGAAAGACGGATTTCGAATTGAAAACGATTAATGTGTATACTCGCACCACTTAATATTCCACAACATGGCTAAAGACACTATTCTTATCATAGGCGCTAACGGACAAATTGGTATTGAGTTGGCCGAAAACCTGAGGAAGATATATGGAGATAATCATGTCATTACATCCGACATAAAAGCTATGGACAATCAGCCCGGCATTTTTGAAACGCTGGATATAATGGATAAGAGCAGGCTGTATGAATTGTTACACACGTATCAGGTTACGCATGTGTACCTGCTGGCCGCATTGTTAAGTGCAACAGCCGAAAAAAATCCAAAACTGGCCTGGGATCTGAATATGGTAGGTTTATTTCATGTGTTAGACGCAGCGAAAGAAGGCGTTATAAAAAAAATTTACTGGCCCAGTTCAATTGCCGTATTCGGGCCAACCACCCCACGCCAAAACACTCCGCAGTATACTGTTATGGAACCCAACACCATATACGGCATCAGTAAACAAACCGGTGAACGGTTTTGCGAATACTATTTTCAAAAGCACGGAGTAGATGTTCGCAGCATTCGCTATCCAGGGTTAATCGGGTATAAGTCGGCACCGGGCGGAGGCACTACCGATTATGCCGTGCACATTTACCACGAAGCATTAAAGCACAAATCGTATGAATGTTTTTTAAAAGCCGACACGGCACTGCCCATGATGTATATGCCCGATGCCATTCGAGCCACTATTGAACTGATGGAAGCACCGGCCGAAAAAGTAAAAATACGGAGCAGCTACAACCTGGGGGGTATTAGCTTTAATCCGGAACAAATAGCCGCAAGCATTCGTAAACATATTCCGGAGTTTACCATTACGTATAAACCGGATTTCAGACAAGCCATAGCTGATAGCTGGCCTGCCAGTATTGACGACCATTTGGCAACCGAGCACTGGGGTTGGAATGCTCAGTATGACCTGGATGGAATGACGGCCGATATGCTACATCATCTGGCAGGGAATTAGGTAGTATTTTCGCTATTTCTAAAAAATATTTTAATTTTTACTTGATTCTTATTTTATAATTCGCTTATTTTATTTTTTGAAATAGGCTATGAAAAGCATCGACATTTTACATTTTTGTATGCGCAATTCGCCTCTACGCGCACGAAAATTCCCTTGGAATTCCACGGTTTGGAACAATTAGGCTGCCGTATAGGGCATACTTTTACACACACAGAATAAGTATTTTCCTTCTTTCTACTACACATAATAATTCAATTAATCTTTATTACATATGAAAACACAAGTACTTACATTTAAAAATCTGCTACTACTCATCGGTGCATTGCTGCTGAATATAGCAACACAACGTATACAGGCACAAACTGTGTACTTTGCAGAAAACTTCGACTCTGCCTTCACAGGCACGCCTGCAGCCCCTCCGGGCTGGACACAAACGCGCATACAGGCTGTTACCAGCGCAGCAGCGGAATTTGACTGGCTACAAAATGTTTGGCTGGGAACAACTTGGTCAAATTTAGGTACAGGAACAACACCGGCTACCGGTGCGGTAAACGGAACTGGTGTATTGTGGATAGACGATTATAATTTAGGTGGTACATCTATAGCACAAACTGAAAGACGCTTAGAGTCACCTTCATTTGACCTGAGCACATCCACTTCACCTTACATGCGGTTTTGGTATTTCAACAGCGAAGGTAGCGGATTAGCACTCAACCTTCGTGTGGTTATATCTACTAATGGAGGTACTACTTGGCAAACACTATCAAACGTGCTTAATGGCTATGACAGTGTGACTAGCAGCTGGAATAGAATCAGTATACCTATTCCTGCCAAGTACAGAACTACAAATGTAAAAATTGGATTTGCTATCGTAAATAGATGGGGATCTGCTAATCCATTTATTGACGCTGTAAGCGTAGAAGAATTTACCCCTACAATTATCACCTCAGCCGCTTCCGGCAATTGGAATAGTGCAGCTACCTGGGGAGGAATAGTTCCGACTTCCAGTCATCACGTGGTTATTCAAAGTACTCACACGGTTACTGTAGGCGCGGCTACGGGTATCGTTGCACGGTGTCAGGACTTAACCATCAACACAGGTGGAACACTTAATTACAGCACAACCGCTGCAAACAGCCTTCATGTATACGGTAATGTTACTGTTAACGGTACGCTTAGCGCATTAAATGGTACTAGTGGAAGAATTATGGTAGTTGGTGGGAATTTTACCATTGCTACTGGTGGTGTAGCTACCTTTAATACCGGAGCTGGAACACAAGGCACAACAGCAGTATCTACAGCATTAACCAGTACCTCATCTACATTGGTATTAACAAACTCTGCACCGGCTTCATTTACCAATTCGGGTACTTTATCTGCCAGTACTAATCGCATTAATAATATAATACATTTAGGCAGTGACACATTTACCTATAACAACACTGTGGTAGTACCCTTTACGTTAGCGTTAAGAAATGGCCCTGTAAATCCAAATGGATTTTTAACGATTGGAAATGCCGCATCTGCTACTACATTCAACACTGTACAACGAGTTAATGGCTTTTTTACAAGTGCACCTAACTTTAGCAATACGAATATTACCTCTCGTATAACAGCTTACCATCTTTCAAACACAGTAAGTGTTCAGCCTGAGCAGTTAACAGCCGGATTTGAAATTGAGGCTATCGCTGGTGTAAGAACGGTAACCGGCACATTGGTAATGAATACCCACGATAACGTACAGGTAAATTACCCATTAACCATAGGAACAGCAACTACAGGTGGTTTTACCTTAACCCGTGGTATACTAATCACAACGGATACTATTCGCTTAACTTCCTTTTTAACACCACCGACAGGCGTTGCACCCTCTACAGCAACACCATCAACTACACATGGCTCATACGTAGTAGGGGCGTTACGTATAGATATGCCTGCATCTAACACCACCCGCACATTTGCTATGGGTGCAGGTACACTGTTTAATCAACTTACTCCAAATGGAAACATTCTCAAAAGCAGGTCTATCGCCCCAGGTGCATCTTGGACTGCAGGTACTTCAATAACCATGCGCTTGTTAACTGGTGCTACAGGTACTGTAAGCACCCCTGTGGTTTCACTACTGGGAAGTAATGTTACACAGATTTCATTAAACAACGGTCCGGATGTACCCGGAACTACAACCATTACATTTAACGGAATTAACAATTACACATTGGGTGGAGGTGTTAACAGCGATAACTTATTTGGCAATGAAGACCAATTGCATCTGGTGCAGTCTCCTAATATTACAGGACCGTGGGCTACAGCATCGGCCGTTTCAGGAACAGCAATTCCTTTTGCAAACAATACCAACTACAGCAGAACGACCACAGCAACTGTTTCGCCTATTGCTACCAATGGAGGCTTTTTTACACTGGGCACGCAGGTAGGTCCTGTTGCTTATAACACGACTATATTAAACCGCAATACTGCACCACTTACTCCCGGAACAGCACAACCAAATGTACAGATGATGCGCGTGAATATTACAACAACAGGAGTAATACCCGGCATTAACGCAACGTCTTTCAGTATGAGTACAAACGGTTCCACAAATCTGAGTAACATTGTCAATGCAAAAGTCTATTTTACGGGAAGCGATTCAAACTTTTCAGCCATCAACCAGTTTGGTACTACCTTCACATCTCCTAGTGGCCGATTCATTGTTTCGGGCACACGTCAGTTGTTAGCAGGCAATAACTATTTCTGGATTACATATGATGTCCCAGCCACTGCTTCACTTGGCGACAGCCTTACCGTAAGTTGCGATACTATCGTTGTTGCAGGTACTCCATATAGCATTACACAGCCTTCTCCGGGCTTCAGGGTATTCTCGCTGCCTATGACGTATGTGTCGTCAACAACAACGCATCCATTTACTAACCCGATTGAGAAGAATACAAACTTCCACGTAATTATGCGTGCTGAAGTAGTAACTTCAGCAACAGGTTCTCCCATACCAGTTACTTCATTTGACTTAAACACAGGATCTACATCTAATCCATTAACCAATATAGATAGTGTGATAGTATGGTATACCGGTACAAACGGATCATATACAACTCCGGTATTTTTTGGTGGAGCAGGGTCTGTTTCTGGTGCATTCACAGTATCTGGCTTTCAGAATTTGGCTAATAACTCCAATTATTTCTGGATTACTTACCGCCTCAAACCGGGAGCAAACGTAGGCGACTCGGTAGACGTAGACTTGAACGGTATTATAGTGAGCAGCAGCACACAGGTTCCTTCGGTGACCTCACCTGCCGGCAGCAGAAGAATTAGAGGTGTGTATTGTGCTTCTGCAGCTACAAACACAGGCGATGAGGAAATATTCAATGTAAGTATTTCTACACTTAATAATTCATCTACATGTACCACGCTGGCACCTGGCCCCGGCTCAATCACACAGCGCTATGCAAATTATACTACGCTGCCAGCTACAAATGTAGTAGCAGGACTATCCTATCCGCTTAGCGTGACCATTAACACGTGCGGAGGTTTTTACGGTGAAAAGTTAAATGCGTACATTGACTGGAATCAGGATGGTGACTTTGCCGATACACTGGAGACTGTAATGGATATAGCTTACGCTACCGGAACAGCGAATGCTGTTCGCACGCAAAATGTAACTGTTCCATGCTTTGCTATGGCGGGTACAACCATGATGCGCGTTGTTTATGTGGAGGACGTTAGCGCGCCTTCTTGTGGAACCTATACTTGGGGTGAAACGGAGGATTACACATTAAATGTATTGAATGTCCCTCCAGCATACACAGCATCTACTACCATTCAACAAACAGGTAGTACTTCAGCGGCTGCAACAAATGTGGCTATTTTACGTGTTCCGGTAAAAGTACTGTCCACTTCATGTCAACCCGGACAAATTACACAGCTCAATTTCAATACTGCAGGCACCACATCAACAGCTGATATCATAGCCGCGAAATTGTACAAAACAGGAAACAGTGGAGTTTTCAGTGTTTCCAATCTCATAGGTACAGTAACCGCACCTAGCGGAGCATTTGGTTTTAGTATAACGGATACTACAGTAAATGACACGAACAATTACTGGCTAGCTTACGATGTGTCGGGTACTGCACCTAACGCAAATGTGCTAGATGCACGATTTGACAGTGCGTTGGTTTTTGGCAACTGGTACACACCAGCCATTTCAGCACCCGCTGGCAATATTGTTATTGCTACTCCGATGACATACTTATCATCCACATCATCACATCCAACTCTTTCTAAAATAGAACGTGGTACCACAAATAATCAAATGCTACGGATTCGGGTTATCATGTCATCAACAGGTGCACCAGTATCATTAACACAGTTGAACCTGAGTGTTAATGGTTCATCCAATCCAACAACAAATATTGACAGTATCATGGTATGGTATACCGGTAGTAATCCTAATTTTACTACGCCTACATTTTATGGAGGTACCGGAGCTCAGTCTGGTGCGTACAGTATTGCGGGTTTGCAAAGTTTGTTAAATGACACCAATTACTTCTGGGTAACTTATCGTGTACCCGTAAGTGCGGTGGTAGGGGATTCGGTAGATGCCGAAATACAGACTCTGAATGTAGCAGGTACACTGCAAACCCCATCTGTAACTGCACCGGCAGGTGCCCGCTTAATTCGCTCACCGTATTGTGCTGCCGGTGCAACAAGTACATTTGATGGCGAAATATGGAATGTAACAGTAGGTTCGTTGAATAATACGTCTACATGTTTAACTACAGGTGGTCCCGGTTCAGTATTGGGAGGTTATTCTGATTACACTGCGGTAATAGCACCAGTAAACTTGATTGTGGGAACCCAGGTTCCATTTTCAGTACATACAAGTACGTGCAATGGTAATTATACCGGGGTGTTGGGAATATGGATTGACTTTAATGATGACGGAGACTTTACCGATCCGGGAGAGGAAGTACATATGTCACCCACTTTCACTTATGGAGCTACGGTATTCCGTACAGGTAATTTATCAATCCCTTGTGCTGCACCAGGTATTAAACGTATGAGGGTTACGTTGATGGAAACAACTATTACCCCAATTAGTCCTTGCGGTAGTTATGGCTATGGTGAAACGGAAGATTACACGGTAAATATTGTTTCGCTTCCACCAAGTTATACTTCGTCAACTACACTACAGCAAACCGGATCAACGTCTGCAGGCGCAACCAATATTCCCATATTGAGAGTGCCGCTGAACGTTTTTGCAACAAGTTGCCAACCGGGAGTTATAACTCAGCTCAACTTTAATACTGCAGGTACTACATCTGCAGCGGACATTGTAGCTGCCAAACTCTATAAAACAGGAAGTGCTAATACGTTCAGCGCATCCAATCTGGTTGGTACTGTTACATCACCAAGCGGTGCATTCAGTTTTTCAATAACCGATACTGCTGTAAACGATTCCAATAACTACTGGCTCACGTATGATGTATCGGGTACAGCACCAAATGGAAATGTACTGGATGCACGTTTTGATAGTGCTCAGGTATTTGGCAGCTGGTATTTACCCATTGTTTCTAATCCAACAGGTAATGTTCTGGTATCGACTCCGATGGCATTTGTTTCAGCCACATCTATTCATCCTACATTATCTAAAATAGAACGTGGAACAGCTAATAATCAGATGTTAAGAGTTCGCGTGATTATGTCATCAACGGGTGCTCCGGTACTGGCTACTCAACTGAATTTAAGCGTAGCGGGTTCTGCAAATCCGACTACCAATATTGACAGTATCATCGTTTGGTATACCGGATCAAATCCGAGTTTTGTATCCCCTGTATTCTTTGGTTCTACAGGAACTCAATCGGGTGCGTATACAATAACCGGTACTCGAAACTTACTGAACGACACAAACTATTTCTGGGTAACATACAGAGTTCCATCGGGAGCCACTGTAGGTGACTCCGTAGATGCAGAAATTGCAGACATTACAGTAGCGGGTATTCCTCAGGTTCCTGGTGTAACTGCACCAGCAGGTGCACGAACCATTCGTGGTGCGTATTGTCCATCAGTAGCGGGTACTACGGCTGATGGTGAAATCTGGAATGTAACTGTCGGTTCATTAAATAATTCCTCGACTTGTACAACCACAGGTGGAACTGGTTCAACACTAAATTCATATTCGAATTACACAACTACAATAGCGGCTCCCCAATTCGCTGCGGGTGCTTATATACCTTTCTCTGTGAATACGAGTACATGTGGTGGCGATTACCCTGGAGTACTTGGTATTTGGATTGACTTTAACGATGATGGCGACTTTACCGATGCCGGTGAAGAGGTACATATGACACCAGTGTTTACTTATGGAACTGCTGTATTCCGTACTGGAGATATTGTTATCCCTTTAACAGCTAGTCCTGGATTGAAAAGAATGCGTGTAACACTGATTGAAACCGGTACAAGTCCGATAACTCCATGTCAGACTTATTTCTATGGTGAAACGGAAGACTATACGGTTGAAATTATGCCGGCACCTGCTCCAACTACTTATGTATGGAATCAGACCACTCCGGGATCATTTAGTACAGCAACGAACTGGACTCCGGGTCGTGTTGCACCAAATATGAATGACCGTCTCATTTTCAGTGGTGGTGGTTCTGCAACAGTAAATGATTTAGTTAACCATAGTGTAAAGAATATTACGATTTCGAACAACACAACCGTGAATATGAATGCATCGGTAACTGCAACATTTAATGCCTGGG
>Ga0315900_10003484_pt1 | contig 22965 bp, 15 predicted proteins | sample LakEriMetagenome_FD_203521 | JGI IMG/M metagenome (GOLD analysis project Ga0315900, IMG submission 203521) | Freshwater fungal communities from buoy surface, Lake Erie, Ohio, United States - Buoy 12 MA114 | ecosystem: Environmental > Aquatic > Freshwater > Lake > Lake biofilm | place: USA: Lake... | reverse complement strand
GCGATGCGCAGAAGGACTACAGCATCTATCCGCCCGAACTCGTCGCGCCCTATCGCGACCGCCGCTTCCAGGTCGGCGAGGACATGTACGCGATCCTCGGCGTGCCGCGCGACGACAAGGCCGGGCGACTCGCGTGGTTCGCCCGGAACTACCAGTTCTTCGGCGCGCCGCTCGCGCTGTTCTGCACCGTCGACCGCCGCATGGGCCTGCCGCAGTGGTCCGACCTCGGCATGTACCTGCAGACCGTGATGCTGCTGCTGCGCGACGAAGGCCTCGACAGCTGCGCGCAGGAGTGCTGGGCCGTCTATCCTCAGACCATCACCAGCTTCCTCGGCACCCCGCCCGAACGCATGCTCTTCACCGGTATGGCGATCGGCTGGCGCGACGAAAGCCATCCGATCAACCAGCTGGTCACCCGGCGCGCGCCGCTCGACGAATTCGCGAGCTTCCGCGGCATCTGAGATCCGCCGCAACGTCAGGCCACTGGCCACGACGCGACTCAGACGACTTCGAATTCGCCTCAGGAGACACCCGATGCAGACTTCCCGGAAACCGATCCTCGCCGCGCCGTCCGGCGCCGGCCGCCGCGACGCGCTGCGCGCAGCCGGCGCGACGCTCGCCGCCGCCGCCCTGCCGACCGGCGCGATGGCCCAGGCCACCCCGGCCCTCGACACCGTCAAGCTGGTCACCGGCTTCGCGCCCGGCGGCACCTCCGACACCCTGTGCCGGCGGGTCGCCGACCGCCTGCGCGGCAGCTACGCCCGCACCGCGGTCGTCGAGAACCGAACCGGCGCCGGCGGCCAGGTCGCGATCGACCTGATGCGCGCGGCGCCGCGCGACGGCAGCGTCATCCTCCAGACGCCGGCGTCGATGCTGATGATCTACCCGCACATCTACCGCAAGCTGCCCTACAACCCCTTCGAGGACATCTCGCCGGTCTCGCTCGCCTGCCGCTTCGAGTTCGGCTTCGCGGTCGGGCCGATGGTGCCGGCGTCGGTGCGCAACGTCGCCGACTTCCTCGCCTGGGCCAAGGCCAACCCCGCGCAGGCCAACTACGGCTCGCCCGCCGCCGGCTCCGTGCCGCACTTCATCGGCGCGCTGCTCGAGCGCGCCGGCGGCGTCGAACTCAAGCACGTGGCCTTCCGCGGCACGCAGCCGGCCATCCTCGACATGATCGGCGGCCAGATCGCCGCCGTCTCGGGCCCGGTCGGCGAATTCACGCAGCATGTCGCCGCCGGCAAGTGCCGGCTGATCGCGACCTCGGCGGCGCAGCGCTCGCGCTTCGCGCCCGACGTGCCCACCTTCGCCGAGCAGGGCTTGAAGGACCTGGTGTTCCGGGAGTGGTTCGGCTTCTTCCTGCCCGGCAAGCCCGCGCCCGAGGTGCTGGCCCGCGCCAACACGGCACTGCGCGAGGCGCTCGCCGCCCGCGAGGTGATCGACGGGCTGGCGGTGATGGGCCTGGAGGCGGCCTCGTCGACGCCCGACGAGTTGCGCGCGCAACTGCGCGCCGACCACGACCGCTGGGGCCCGATCGTCAAGACCATCGGCTTCACCGCCGACTCCTGAGCCACGCCGGCCGGGCCCTCCGCCGGGAGGCCCGGCCCGGCCCGGGCCCGAACGTGGCGAGCTGGCGCGCGCCGCCGGCCTCAGTCGACCCGCGCGCCCGCCTCGAACCAGCGGCGAATCAGGTCGCGCTCCTCGTCGGTGATGCCGGTGGCGTTGTTCATCGGCATCAGCTTGAGCACCACCGCCTGCTGATACACCGCCTGCGCGTGCTGGCGCAGCAGCTCGGGCGTGTGCAGCGCGACGTTCTTGGTCGCCACCTGCGCGTTGTGGCAGGTGGCGCAGCGCTGCTCGATCACGGGGCGCAACTGCGCCATCGTGACCGGCTGGGCGGCGGCGGCTTGTTGCCGCGCCTTCTGCTCGGCGGTGGGCGCCGCGGGCGCGAGCCACAGCGCGAGGCCGACGAGGATCACCGTGCCGGCGATCGCGTGTTCCCAGGGCGTGCGCCGGCCCTGGACATGCGCCCGGTGGCGCGCGACGAAGCTGTGGCGGATCAGCGCACCAGCCAGCATCAGCAGGCACAGCACGATCCAGTTGCGCGGCCCCTGCACCAGCCAGCCGTAGTGGTTGGACAGCATCGCGACGATGACCGGCAGCGTGAAGTAGGTGTTGTGGACGCTGCGCTGCTTGCCGCGCCGGCCGTGGATCGGGTCGGGCGGCTCGCCGGCGCGCAGGCTCGCGATCACCTTGCGCTGGCCCGGGATGATCCAGAAGAACACGTTGGCGCTCATCGCCGTGGCCATCATCGCGCCCACCAGCACGAAGGCTGCGCGGCCGGCGAACAGGCTGCAGGCCAGCCACGCCGCGAACACGACCAGCGCCGTGACTCCGATGCCGACGACCCGGTCGCCGCCCTCGCGATCGCCGAAGACCCGGCAGATGCCGTCGTAGAGCAGCCAGAAGACCACCAGGAAGGCGAGCGCGGCGACGACCGCGGCGCCCGGCGACCACTCGAAGACCGTGCGGTCGACGAGGAAGGTGCCCGGGTTGAAGAGGTAGAGCACCGTCAGCAGCGCGAAGCCGGTGAGCCAGGTCGAGTAGCTCTCCCAGTACGACCAGTGCAGACGCTGCGGAATCGGCAGCCAGCGCGGCGCGAGCATGTACTTGTTCGAGTGGTAGAAGCCGCCGCCGTGCACCGCCCACATCTCGCCGTCGACGCCCTTGGCCCGCAGGTCCTCGTGCTCGGGGGCGTTCAGGCTGTTGTCGAGCATGACGAAGTAGAACGACGCGCCGATCCAGGCCATCGCGGTGATCACGTGGGCCCAGCGCAGCAGCAGGTTCAGGACGTCGAGCAGGTAGGCGGTATCCAAGGGCGGCTCCGAGGGCGCGGTGTACGGTGATTCTATCGGGCCGCCGCCCGCGGTTTGCGCCCATCGCCCCGCTTGCATACAGTTCGAGGCCGGCGCGGCGCCCGCCGACAGCCCCGCGGGCCGCCGCCCTTCCCTTTCCTCGAGCCAGGCATATCCGATGAGCAACGCCCGCTATCCGCGCGATCTTCTTGGCCACGGCCGCTATCCCCCGCATGCCCGCTGGCCGGGTCAGGCCCGGGTCGCGGTGCAGTTCGTCCTCAACTACGAGGAAGGCGGCGAGAACTCGGTGCTGCACGGCGACCCCGGCAGCGAGCAGTTCCTCTCGGAGATGTTCAACCCGGCCGCCTACCCGGCGCGCCACCTGAGCATGGAAGGCATCTACGAGTACGGCTCGCGGGTGGGCGTGTGGCGCATCCTGCGCGAGTTCGAGCGCCGCGGCCTGCCGCTGACGGTCTTCGGCGTGTCGATGGCGCTCGAGCGCTGCCCCGAGGTCACCGCCGCCTTCGTCGAACTCGGCCACGAGATCGCCTGCCACGGCTGGCGCTGGATTCATTACCAGGGCGTCGACGAGGCCATCGAGCGCGAGCACATGGCGCGCGGCATGGCGATCGTCGCCGCGCTGACCGGCGACGGCGGCCCCGACGGGCGTGGTGCGCGCGCGCTGCACGGCGCGGGCTGGTACACCGGCCGCGACAGCCCCAACACCCGGCGGCTGGTGGCCGACTTCGGCGGCTTCGAGTACGACAGCGACTACTACGGCGACGACCTGCCGTTCTGGCTGCAGGTGCGCCGCACCGACGGCTCGCTCGCGCCGCACCTGGTCGTGCCCTACACGCTCGACTGCAACGACATGCGCTTCGCGCTGCCGCAGGGCTACAGCCACGGCGACGAGTTCTTCGAGTACCTGCGCGATGCCTTCGACGTGCACTACGCCGAGGGTGACGAGAACCCCTCGATGATGAGCATCGGCATGCACTGCCGGCTGCTCGGCCGGCCGGGTCGCATGCGCGCGCTGCAGCGCTTCCTCGATCACGTGCAGTCGCACGACCGGGTCTGGATCACCCGTCGCATCGACATCGCCCGACACTGGAAGCAGGCGCATCCCTTCGACGCGACCAACGCCTTCGTGTGGGAGTGAGGCGATGAGCACGAGCATCGCCCCGGATCCCGCGGCCGCGCTCGCGCGGCTCAACGCCGCCGACGAGGCGGGCGTCGTCGCGCTGCTCGACGGCGTCTACGAGCATTCCCCCTGGATCGCGCGGCGCGCCGCCGCCGCACGCCCCTTCGCGAGCCTCGCGCACCTGAAGCGCGCGCTCGTCGAGGCGGTGCGCGCGGCGAGCCGCGACGAGCAGCTCGCGCTGATCCGCGCGCACCCCGAGCTCGCCGGCCGCGCGATGGTCGCGCGTACCCTGACCGCCGAATCGACCACCGAGCAGAACAAGGCCGGCCTGACCGCCTGCACGCCCGAGGAGTTCGCCACGCTGCAGCGGCTGAACGCCGACTACAACGCGAAGTTCGGCTTCCCCTTCATCCTCGCGGTGCGCGGCCCGCGCGGCGCGGGCCTGTCGCGCGCCGCCATCATCGCCGCCTTCGAGCGGCGACTGCAGGGTACGCCCGAGGTCGAGTTCGCCGAGAGCCTGCGCAACATCCACCGCATCGCCGAGATCCGGATCGCCGAGAAGTGCGGCGAGACGATCGCCGACGGCGAGCGGGTCTGGGACTGGGCGCAGACGCTGGCCGCGCACAGCGACCCGGACTTCGCCGAGCGCGGCGAGCTCACGGTCACCTACCTGACGCCCGCCCACCAGGCCTGCGCTGCGCAGCTGCAGGCCTGGATGCGCGAATGCGGCTTCGACGAGGTCACGCGCGACGCGGTGGGCAATGTCGTGGGCGTCTACCACGGCGCCGATCCGGCGGCCCGGCGGCTGATGACCGGCAGCCACTATGACACCGTGCGCAACGGCGGCCGCTACGACGGACGCCTGGGCATCCTCGTGCCGATGGCCTGCGTGCGCGCCCTGCGCGCGCAGGGCCGCCGGCTGCCCTTCGGCATCGAGGTGATCGGCTTCGCCGAAGAGGAGGGCCAGCGCTACAAGGCGACCTTCCTCGGCTCGGGCGCCCTCACCGGCAGCTTCGATCCCGAGTGGCTCGCGCAGACCGACGCGCAGGGCGTGACGATGGCCGAGGCGATGCGCGCCGCGGGCCTGCCCGGCACGCTCGAGGCGATCGCGGGCTGCCGGCGCGACCCGGCGCGCTACCTCGGCTTCGTCGAGGTGCACATCGAACAGGGCCCGGTGCTCGACGACCTCGACCTGCCGCTGGGCGTGGTCACCTCGATCAACGGCAGCGCGCGCTACCTCGGCGAGTACGTCGGCGTCGCGAGCCACGCCGGCACCACGCCGATGGACCGGCGCCGTGACGCCGCGACCGCCGCGGCCGAGCTCGTGCTGCGCGTCGAGACGCGCGCCGCCGGCGATCCCGGATCGGTGGGTACGGTCGGGCAGCTGGTCGTGCCCGACGGGTCCACCAATGTCGTGCCAGGCCGCTGCCGCTTCAGTCTCGACCTGCGGGCCCCGACCGACCCCCAGCGCGACGCGCTGGTGGCCGACGTGCTCGCGGCGATGGCCGACATCGCCCGGCGCCGCGGCCTGCAGGAGCGCGTGGAGCGCACGATGATCGCCTCGGCCGCCCCCAGCGACCCGGCCTGGCAGGCGCGCTGGGAGCGCGCGGTGGACTCGCTCGGGCTGCCGGTGTTCCGGCTGCCCAGCGGCGCGGGCCACGATGCGATGCAGCTGCACCGCGTGATGCCGCAGGCGATGCTGTTCGTGCGCGGCCAGAACGCCGGCATCAGCCACAACCCGCTGGAGTCGATCACCGCGCACGACGCCGAGCTGTGCGTGCGCGCCTTCGAGGCGCTGCTCGACGATCTGGCTCGCGACCCGGCCGCGCGCTGAGCCTGGCCCGCGCAGGCGTCGCGAGGCCGGCACCGCCCCCGGCCACGACCGGCGCGCCGCGCCCCGATCGCGTTCAGTCGCGCGGCGCCCAGGCCGGCGGGCGACGCTGCGCGAACGCGGCCAGCCCCTCGGCGGCCTCGGCGCTGCGCCGGCGCCGCGCGTGCTCCTCGACCAGCTGCTCGAAGCGCGCATCGCTGACGATCGCGCCGGCGCAGGCGCGCGCGCTGCGCTTGCTGATCGCACAGGCCTGCGGCGCGCTGCGCAGCAGCCCGTCGATCACCGGCGCAGCCGCGGCGTCCAGGCCGCCGGGCTCGCAGAGCTCGTGCACCAGGCCGATCGCCTGCGCGTGCACGGCGTCGAAACGCTCGCCGCTCAGCGCGTAACGGCGCACCTGCCGCACGCCGATCGCGGCATCGAGCTGCGGAAAGATGATGGTGGCGGCCAGCCCCCAGCGCGCCTCGCTGATGGCGAACACCGCGTCGCGCTCGGCGATCACCACGTCGCAGGCCGCGGCGATACCGGTCCCGCCGCCGATGCACGAGCCGTGGATCAGGGCGACGGTCGGGACGGGCGACTCGTCGAGCGACCGCACCGCCTGCGCCGTCAGGCGCGAGGCGGCCAGGCCGGCGGCATCGCCGCCCTGCGCGGCATCGCGCGCGGCGACCTCGCGCAGCCAGCCCAGGTCGGCGCCCGCCTGGAAATGCGCGCCGTTGCCGCGCAGCACGATCACGCGCACTGCGGGGTCGGCCTGCAGCGCGGCCAGCCCGTCGAGCAGCGCCTGCAGCAGCACGCCGTCGTAGGCGTTGTTGCGATGCGGCCGGTTCAGCCGCACCGTGGCCACGCCGCGGCGGTCGACATCGACCAGCGCGGGCGCGCTCACCGCTTGTTCGGCCCCATGAAGCCGAACAGGAAGCCGGCGACCTTGCGCATCTGGATCTCCTCGGAGCCCTCGGTGATGCGGTAGCGGCGGTGGTGACGGTAGATGTGCTCGAAGGGCTTGTGGCGCGAGTAGCCGATGCCGCCGTGCACCTGCATCGCGCGGTCGGCGGCCTCGCACACCAGCCGGTTGGCCCAGTAGTTGCACATCGAGACCTTGTCCGAGAGCTTCTTCTCGACCTCGGGGTGCGGCATCTGGTCCATCTCCCAGGCGGTCTTGCGGATCAGCAGCCGCAGCATCTCGCACTGCGTGGCGAGCTCGACCAGCGGGAACTGGATCGCCTGGTTCTCGGCGAGCGGCCGGCCGAAGGGCTTGCGCTCGCGCGCGTAACGCACGCTCTCGTTGACGCAGAAGGTGGCCGCGCCCAGCGAACTGGCCGCCTGGCGGATGCGGTTTTCATGCACGAAGGCCTGCGCGACCGCCAGACCGCCGCCCTCGGGACCGAACATCGTGTCGTCGGGCACCCAGACGTTGGTGAAGCTCACCCGCGGATGGTCGGTGGGCATGTTGAAGGTCCAGAGGTATTCCTCGACCTTGACCCCCGGGGTGTCGGTGGGCACCAGGAAGGCGGTGATGCCGCGGGCGTCGCCGTCCTTGCCGCTGGTGCGCGCGAACACCGAGCAGTGCGTGGCCACGTGCATGCCGGTGGTCCACATCTTCTCGCCATCGATGCGCCAGCCCGACACACCGTTGCGGGTCTCACGCACCGCGCGGGTCTCCATGTGGGTAGCGTCGGAGCCGTGGTTGGGCTCGGTCAGGCCGAAGGTCACGCGGATCTTGAAGTTCAGCGAACCGTGGATGAACTTCTCCTTCTGCGCCTGCGTGCCGAAGTCGCGCAGCATCACGATGAACGGGAAGTTGCCGACGATCGAGTGCTCGTTCTGAAGATCGTTGTGCAGGCCCAGGCCCTTGGCGGCGAAGTGGTCGCGGATGACGGACATCCACAGGTTGCCGCCGTCGCGGCCGCCGAACTCCTTGGGCAGCGAGAAGCGCAGGTGCCCGGCGCGGTCGGCGCGGCGCTTGGCCTCCTTCAGGAGCTCCTCCCACTCCGGCCGAGGCAGGCCGCCGTTGTCGAAGTCGGTGCGGGCCCACTCGCGGCGGTGGTCGAAGAAGCGCTCGTTGTCGTCCTGCGCCTGCAGGGGCTTGATCTCGCGCTCGATGAAGTCGTCGAGCTCGGCGAGGTAGGCGACGAGATCGGCGGGAAGGGAGAAATCCATGGACTGGCTCCTGGTTTCGGAAACGATGATCGGACAAGGCGACCCGGACGGCGGCGGCCGGAGACGGCAGCGCCGCCCTCGCCCGCCGCCCGGCTCAGGACGCCGGGTGGATGGGATGTTCCTCGGTGAAGAAGATCGGCGAACGGGCCAGGTCGATGAACTGGCGCTCGTCCTCGAGCAGGATGCGACCGGCCTCGCGCACGCTCGGACCGCGGGCGGCGCGCGCCTGCTCGAGGCTGTCGAACCAGAGTTCCGCGACCCCGTCGTAGCCGGCCGGCGAGCCGCGCGCGCCGGCAAGCCCGGCAGCCGCCTCGTCGGGCTGCGCATGGCACTGCACGTAGCGCCGGATGCCGAGCGTGGCCGCATGGGCCGCGACCAGCGGCGCATGGACGTCTCGCCACCGGCGCTGGAACTGTTCGCGGCTGAGATGCGGCAACCGATGCAGGCAGAAGACGAGCTTGACCATGGGTGCGTTAGGCGTGGGACACCGCGGGACGGCAACCGCCCCCGCTTCGCCGATTCTCCGACAGCACCGCGGCGCCGGCCAGCACGGGCCGGCCGCGGCAGTCCGATACTTGCGGCGAAGACCGCCCGCCCGCGACAATAGGCGCCCGCCTGGGGCCGGAAAACGTACGACGGTCGCAGCCGGCCGCCCTGGCCCCCGCCCCTCTTTCCGACGACCGATTCCGGCCCCGCGCGCCGATGCCTCCCGCCTCCCCCGCTACCCTCGCTGCCGCCAGCGCCACCGACGCCACGCTGCGCGCGCGCCTGGCAGCCAAGCTGAGCCCGCCAAGCGCCTCGGGCAGCGAGGTGCCGCGCGGCGCGCTCTGCGACCTCGTCGAGCAGGCGCCGGGCGCACGCGTGGTGCTGGTGCGCGCGCCTGCCGGTTTCGGCAAGACCACCGCGCTGCTGCAGGCCCGCGACCGGCTGCGGGCCCGCGGCATCGCCACCGGCTGGCTGACGCTGGATGCTGCCGACAACGACCCTTCGCGCTTCGTCGCCTGCCTGGCACAGGCGGTCGCCGCGATGTTCGGCGCCGATGTCGACGCCGACACGACGCTCGACGCGCAGCCCGATCCGGCCAGCGAGCCGCTTGGCGCGATCGAGCTGCTGGCCACCGGTTCGCACCCCTTCGCGCTGGTGCTCGACGATTTCGAGTGCCTGCAGGAGGCGGCGGTCCTCGGCCTCGTGCGCGAGATCATCGATCACCTGCCCGCGGGCGGGCGGCTGCTGATCGGCTCGCGCAGCCTGCCGGCGCTCGGCCTGGGGCGGCTGCGCGTGCGCGGCCAGCTGCTCGAGATCGATGCCGAGCGGCTGCGCTTCTCGCTCGAGGAGACCACCGAGTTCCTGGTGCGTCGGCGGCACCTGACGCTGCCGCCCGAAGCACTCGCGCGGCTGCACCGCAAGACCGAGGGCTGGGCCGCGGCGCTGTGGCTGGCCTCGCTCGCGCTGCAGGGCCGGCCCTCGGCGCGCGGCTTCGTCGAGGATCTCTCCGGTTCGGAGCGCGCGCTCGCCGATTACCTCGCCGAGGATGTGCTCGCCGCGCAACCGCAGCCGGTTCGCGACTTCCTGTTGCGCACCTGCGTGCTGCGCCACCTGAACCCGGCGCTTTGCGATGCGCTCGCCCCCGGCCACGACAGCGCGGCGATGCTCGCGCAACTGCACGAGAACAACCTGTTCGTCTCGCCGCTTCAGGGCGAGGCCGGCGGCTGGCGCTATCACAGCCTGTTCGCCAGCTTCCTGCGCGAGCAGTTGGCGCGCGAGCGGCCGAGCGAGGCCGCCGGGCTGCACCTGGCCGCGTCGCGCTGGTACGAGCTCGCCGGGCGGCCGGTGCCGGCGATCGACCACGCGATCGACAGCGGCGAGCAGGGCCATGCGCTCGCACTGCTCGAGCGCCACGCCGCCGAGTTCCTCGCCCAGGGCCGCATGCGCCTGCTCGCACGGTGGTTCGCGGCGCTGCCCGACGAGCGGCTGGCGGCGCATCCGGGGCTGGCGATGATCGCGGTCTGGGCGGCCTGCTTCACGCGCGGCGCACGCGAGGCCTTCGCGCTGCTCGGCCGCATGGGCTGCGCCGCCTCGCCTGCGCGAGAGGTCCAGGCGCACCTGCGCGCGCTGCGCCCGGTGCTGCTGGCGATGAGCGATCGGCTCGAGCAGGCCTACGAGATCGGCCAGGAGAGCCTGGGCGCACCGCCAGGCGCCGATCCCTTCGCCGACAGTGTGCTCACCAATGCAATGGCCCACGTGGTGGCGATCATGGGCGAACACCGGCAGGCGCAGCGGCTGCTCGACGCCGCGCGGCGCGCGCACGGCGCGAGCGCCTTCAACCGGATGTACGCGGAGTCGGTGGAGGGCATGATCGACCTGCGCGAGGGCCGGCTGCGGCAGGCGAGCGCGCGCTTCCGGATCGCGGTCAGTGCCAGCGGCGGCAGCGCCTATGGCGCGGCCAACGGCAATGCGTGGGCCGGCGTGCTGCATGCCGGCGCGCTCTACGAGGGCGATCGCACCGACGAGGCCGACCACCTGCTCAGCCTGTACCTGCCGGCGGCCTGCGACGTCGGCCTGCCGGACCACATGATCCTCGGCTACACGATGCGCGCGCGGATCGCCTTCTGGCGAGGCGACGTCGATCTCGCCTTCCAGCTGCTCGTCGAGCTCGAGTACCTCGGCCACGAGCGCCAGCTCACGCGGGTGGCCGCAAGTGCCAAGCTCGAGCGGGCCGGCCTGCTCGCGCTGCAGGGCAACGGCCACGCCTGCGCCGAGGAGCTCGACCGGGCCGACGATGCGGCGGTCTGGGCGCGCGTGCGCAGGCTGCAGCTGCCAGCGCACGACATCGACGACATCGACATCGGGCGCTGGCGCTGCGCGCTGCGCTTCGGCGATTCGCGCCCGGCGCTCGCGCAGCTGCCGGCGGCGATCGCGGAGGCCCGCGCACGCTCCCGTCATCGCCGCGCCCTGCGGCTGCGGGTGCTGCTGGCGATCGCGCAGGCGCGCGGCGGCGAGACCACGGCGGCGCGCGCGACGATGGCCGCCGCGCTGCGCGACGCCGGCACCGAGGGCTTCGTGCGCCTGGTCGTCGACGAGGGCGAGCCCGCGGGCGCGCTGGTCCGCACGCTCGCGAGCGCGGCGGCGCTCGACGAGGCGAGCCTGGGGCAGCCGCTGCACGCCGAGTACCTGCAACGGCTGGCGCGAGCCTTCGGGCCGGGCGCCCCGATCGAACTCGAACCGGCCAGCCTCGCGCAGGCGCTGTCGGTGGAGCCGCTCACGCGCACCGAGATCCGGGTGCTGCAGCTGCTCGCCGAGGGCTACTCCAATGGCGCGATGGCCGAGAAGCTGTTCGTGTCCGACAGCACGGTGCGCACCCACCTGCGCAACATCAACATGAAGCTCGATGCGCGCAGCCGGACGCAGGCGGTGGCGATCGGCCGACGGCTCGGCCTGATCGGCTAGCTGGCCGCGACCGCGTTCACCCAGTCGAGCTGCCGCGGCAGGCAGCGCGTGCGCAGGTCGCAGGTCTCGCGCACGAAGTCGCGGGCGCGACGACCCAGCGCGGCGCGCGCCGGCGGGTCGTCGAGCAGACCGCAGACCCTGTCGGCAAGCGCACCCACGTCGAAGAAGTCCACCAGCCTGCCGGTGACGTCATGCTCGATGGCCTCGCGCAGCGGCGCGGTGTCGCTCGCGACGATCGCGCAGCCGGCGCTCATCGCCTCGAGCAGGCTCCACGACAGCACGAAGGGATAGGTCAGGTAGACATGGACGCTGGAGACCTGCAGCAGCGCGAGGAAGTCGGCGTAGGGCAGGTTCCCCAGGAAGTGCACGCGCGACCAGTCGGCAGGCGCGATCGCCGGCCGCACCTCGGCCGCGAAGATGTCCTTCCACGTGCGGCCCGCCGGCGGCCGCGCGCCGTAGCTGATCCCATCGCCGCCGACGATCAGCACCCGTGCCTTCGGGCGACGACGCAGGATGGCCGGCAGCGCACGCATGAACACGTGATAGCCGCGATAGGGCTCGAGATTGCGGTTCACGAAGGTGATCACCTCGTCCCCGGTTCCCAGGCTGCCGATGCCGGGCCGCGCCAGTCGGGCGTCCGCACGCGGCGCGACCGCCTCGGTGTCGATGCCGTCGTGGATCACCGTGATGCGGTCGCGAAAGGGCTGCGGAAAGGTCGAGGCCTGCCAGCGAGTGGGCGCGATGCCCGCCGCGGCCTCCTCCATGTGCAGGTGGTTGTTGAGGTTCTTCAGGCGCAGCCGGCTCGCATCGCCCGGCTGCGCCTGCTGGAACTCCGGATCGAAGCCGATGTCGGCCCCTTCGGCGCGGTAGTGGAACTCGCAGTAGAGCGCGAGCCGGCTGGCCGGCCAGGCCTCCTTCAGGAACAGGCCCTCACCCCAGCCGGGATGGGCGATCACGAGGTCGGGCACGAAACCTTCGGCGCGCAGCGCGAGCGCGGTGCGCAGGCAGGCCTCGCCGCGGATCGTCTTGGTCTCGAGGTCCGACAGCCAGGGATGCACGCCCGGGGTCGAGGTGCGGGCAGCGCCGTAACGCACGACGCGCACGCCCTGCCACTGCACGGGCGCCTCGCGGCGCATCGTGGTGGCGAGCACCTGATGACCGCCGGCCGCGAGCGCGGGGGCGAGGTGCCTGAACTGACCGGGGAAATTCTGGTGAACGAAGAGGATGCGCATGGCCCGTGAACACGGCCGGCGCGATCGCCAGCCTCGTGGGCCAGCGTAGTGCCTCGATCGGCTCGGCGCGCTGAGCAGGCGCAGCGCCGCCCGACGCGCGCGGCGTTCAGGCCGTATCAGTCGCCGATCGCCCGGTCGATCGCGCGGGCGCGCATATCAGGATCGTCGGGGCCGAGCAGCTTCTCGCGCAGCGGGTTCTTTGGTGCCGCCGCCTTGCGGTCGTCGCGGATGCCGACCGCGCCAGCCGGCCCGGACGCGGCGTCAGGAGCCATCGCGGCGCGGGCCGAGGCCACCGCTTCGCGACTGTCCGGCACGACGCTCACGGCGCCAGCGACGCCCTGCTCGACCGAACCCGGCGGGCAGGCCTGCGTCGTGTAGAGCACCTTGCCCTGCTGCATGCACTTGCGCGGGCCGCCGGCAGCGGTGTCGGGCGCGCCGCCCCGGGCGGTCGCCGCAGGCGGACCCCCCGCTCCGGCCGTGGCTGCGATCGCCGCACCCGCCCCGGCACCGCCCGGCAGCATCGCCACCAGCGCGCCGCCGTGACGAGCCGCGTCGGCCCGCGCCTGCGAGACCAGCGCCTGTCCTCGCGCGATCCAGCCGGCGAGCGGCTCGCTACCCGCCTGGCTCCAGAGGGCAAGGCCGCCAACCACGGTCAGCGTGAAGAAGGTTCGGAACATCATGGCTGCCTCGCGTGGACGGATCGCGCCCGCGCCGGATGGGCACGGTTGGCGGACCTTCGAGTTTAGGTCGCCAGGCAGGGCGGGCAGATCGGCGCTCGGGCCGGCGATCGGGCCGGACCGACCTTCCATCCGGCACCCGGCCGCCGTCTCCTCAGGGCGCAGCGCCACCGCCTTCCGGCGACCAGGGCCCTTCGACGGCGCGTGCCTCGTCGTCGCCGGGCCACGGCGGCATCGTCACACCGATCGCCAGCAGCGATTCGTTCGCATCGGCTCGAAACTGGAAGGCCGTTCCCGGGGGGATGCTCAGCGCCGTGCCCGCCAGCAGCGTCACGACCGAGGCCTCATCGCCCTGCCGACGCCACATCTGCCCGCGTCCCGCGAGCACGTACCAGAGCTCCTCGACATGCCGATGTCGCACCGCACGGGATGTCTGGCCCGGTGCGAGCGCAAAGCGCGCAAGGCTGCCGCGGCCGGCTCGCAGCAACGGGTGCACGACGCTGCCATCGGGCGCCCGGACCGCCTGCGTCGCGGCGACGGTAGCCGTGGCGGGCGCGGCGGGCGCCTCGACGGGCAGCAGCAGTTGCGGCCGCACCCGCGCAGGCTCGCCCGGGATCGGCGCGGCGAGCGCGCCGACCGCCCACGCACCGTGCCCACGATAGAAGGCCTCGGCGCGCGGATCGGCATCGATCGCGAGAAAGCGCTCGCCGGCAGCGCGCGCAAGCCCGGCCGCAAGCTCGACAAGCCTGCTGCCCAGGCCGCGGCGCTGCCGCCCCGGCGCGACGAATAGCGACACCATCCGCCAGGGGCTGCCCCCGGGATCGAGCTGACAGAAGGCGACCACTTCGCCGGCCGCCTCGAGCACCCAGGCCGGCTGCCCGGCAAGCGACCGGGGATCGGTACGCAGCTCGGGCGCCCAGGCCGCGACCAGGCTCGGGGCATAGCCGCTGTCGGCCTTGGCCGCGAGGGCGATCGCATCGAGCGCGGGCACGTCGGCCACCGTGGCGGGGCGAGGCTGCATCAGCGCGCTCCCGCGGTTGCGCCCGCGGTTCCGTCCGCGGTTGCGCCCGCGGTCTCGCCGGCTCGCCGCCACGCGCGCGCCGCCGCCCTGCAGAGAAGCGCCACGCTCAGGCCCGCATCTCGTAGAAGGCCTGCGCCGGGCTGCGGATCGGCAGCGCCCGGAAGTGCGTGAAGCCCGCCTCGCTCGCCATCCGCTGCGCGCGCGCCGGCCCCCAGCAGGCACCCAGTCCGGGGCCACCCTGAAAGATCGACTGCGGCACGCAGTGCAGGCAGCTGATGCCGTAGAGCATCCGCGCGAAGGGGTTGCGGGCATCGGCGTGCAGATCGTCGGCCACCTTCGGCTCGACCATCAGCGCGGTGCCATCCGGGGCCAGGGCTGCGCGGACGCGCGCGAGCACGCCCTGCGGGTCGGGCAGATCATGGATGCAGTCGAAGGTGCTGACGAAGTCGTAGCCGCCCTCGGGCACCGGCATCGACTCCGCCGGCCCGAGCACGAAGCGCACCCGGTCGGCGACCCCGGCCGCGCGCGCGTTCTCGTGCGCGAGCTCGATCGAACGCGCGTCGATGTCGAGGCCGGTGATCCGGGCCGACGGGAAGGCCTGCGCGAGCAGCACCGGCACCACGCCGGTGCCGCAGCCGATGTCGATCGCGCTCCCACCCGCCTCGAGCGCCGCGACCACCTGCGGCATCGTCGGCAGCCACTGGCTGCGCAGCCGCGACGCGTAGACATTGCGGTTCATCTGCTCGAGCGCGAGCTCGATACCCTCGCCGTACTCGCGAAAGGCGATGCCGCCGCCGGTGGCGAAGGCCTCGGCCAGCCGCGGCGCCATCGCGCCAAGCCCGGGCACGCCCCGAAACAGCCCCCCGAGGTAGTACTCGCTGCCCGGGTCGGCCAGGAAGAGCGCGTGCTCGTCGGGCAGCGTCCAGGTATCCGCCTGCGCATCATGCTCGAGATAGCCGGCGCACAGCATCGCTGCCAGCCACTCCTCGAGGTAGCGCGGATGGATGCCGGTGCGCGCTCGCAGCGCCTCCAGCGTCAGCGGCCCGGCGCCCGCGAGCGCGCGCCATAGCCCGGCACGGTCGCCGACATGCACCAGCGAGGCGGCCAGCGCGGTGGCGACATCGCCGACCGCCTTCTGCATGAAGGCCTGGGACTTTTCCTTGTTCACGGGGACTCCGGCGGGTCGTGGACGATGCGCCCGATCATAGCGGCGACGCGCGGCGGGGCCCGGGCGCCGGCCGACACCCCGGCACGCCGCGGTCCGATCGGTGCACGGCGCCGACGCCGGCCGCCTGCCGGGTGGTTCAAACTCGCCGCCACCGTCCTTCGGAGACCGCGATGAACTCGACCCTGTGCGCCAAGCTCGGCATGCGCTTCCCGCTGTTCGCCTTCAGCCACTGCCGCGACGTGGTCGCCGAGGTCAGCAAGGCCGGGGGCTTCGGCGTGCTCGGCATCGTCGGCCACACGCCCGAGAGCGTCGCGATCGAACTCGACTGGCTCGACGCGCGCGTGGGCGATGCCCCCTATGGCGTCGACCTGATCGTCCCCAACAGCCTCGACGGCAAGGATGGCGGGCTGAGCGCGGCCGAGGTCGCCGCGCGCATCCCGCCCGAGCACCGCCGGCACGTCGAGCGCATCCTCGCCGACCACGGCATCGACACCGCCGGGCTGTGGGACGAGGGCGTCGCCGAGGGCTATGGCGACAACCTGCGCGCCGCCGGCGCGCGCGCGGTGCTCGAGGAGGCGCTGCGCCACGACCGCGTGCGACTCGTGGTGAATGCGCTCGGCGTTCCGCCGCCCTTCATGTTCGAGATGGCCCGCGCGCGCGGCGTGATGGTGGGGGCACTGACCGGCGCGCGCGAGCACGCGCTCAAGCACGCGCAGGCCGGCGTCGACCTGCTCGTGGTCGCGGGCGGCGAGGCCGGCGGCCACTGCGGCGAGGTCGCGACGATGGTGCTGGTGCCCGAGGTGATCGAGGCGATGCGCGATCATCCCGGCGTGCATGTGCTCGCGGCCGGCGGCATCGTCACCGGCCGCCAGATGGCCGCCTGCATGGCGATGGGCGCCGACGGCGCATGGTGCGGCTCGGTTTGGCTCACCACCCGCGAGGCCGAGACCAACCCGGTGGTCAAGCAGAAAATGCTCGAGGCCGACTCGCGGCAGACCGTGCGCTCGCGCAGCCGCACCGGCAAGTACACCCGGCAGCTGCGCTCGCCCTGGACCGACGCCTGGCAGGCCCCTGGCGCGCCCGAGCCGCTGCCGATGCCGCTGCAGGGCCTCGTCAGCGGCCCGGCGCTCGAGCGCATCGACAAGCTGTCGCAGCAGGGCGATGCCGGCGCGCGCGCACTGGCCACCTACTGGGTCGGCCAGGGTGTGGGCCTGATGAACCAGCCGCTGAGTTCGCGGCAGGTGGTGCAGGACTTCATGGAGGACTTCGCCGCGGCCTGCGGTCGGCTGGCCGACCTGACCGGCTGAGGCCGCGAGGCACCCGACCGGCTGAGATCGCGAAGCACTGACGGGCCGGCGGGATCGACGCGCACCGCGCGCTGAGCGGCGGGCGCGCCCGCGCCTAGTCGAAGGACAAGCGCCAGAGCAGGTCGATCGCCGACTCGCTGCCGGTCTGCGCGCGCACCGACAGCCGGTCGCTCAGCTCGTACTGGATCCGCAGCAGGTTCCAGACGCCGCGCAGCCCCTGCTCGTAGGTGAGCAGCACCTTCGAGCTCAGGCGCTTGCCCACCGCCACGACGTTCTGGCTGGCGAGGGTTGGTGTCACGGTCGAGGCGCCCGCCGCCTGTCCGGGCAGCAGCCCCGGGGTGCCGAACCCGGTGAGCGCCGCCGACGGCGAGAAGGGATCGAGGATCCCGGCCGAGCGCACCGTCAGCACGTCGAGCCCCAGCGCGCTAGCCAGCCCGCCGTCGTTGCGGCCGAACAGCGTCGCGGCCGCCGCCTGCAGCGCGGCGCTCTGCGCACCCGCCTGCGCGCTGTCGGGCGCGGCGCCGAGCACCAGCCAAGACAGTCGCTCGGCATCGGACATCTCGGGGCGCGAGGCAAGCCGCACCCGCGGCGACAGCACCGTGCCGGTGACCGCCACGCCAGCCTGCACCGGCAGGTTCTGGCGCATCGCGAGGATGTCGAGCGAGGGGTTGTCGATCGGGCCGCTGAAATCGAGCCGGCCACGCTCGATCTGCAGCTTCTGACCGTAGGCGCTGTAGGTGCCCTCGCGCACGGTGACCGTGCCGGTGGCGTGCGGCGCGGCGGGCAGCGTGCCGCGCAGCTGCAGCGTGCCGGCCAGACGCGCATCGACGCCACTGCCACGGACCCGCAGGCGCTCGCCGAGATCGATCGCGAGATCGGCGAGCACCCGCAGGCTGGCATCGCCCGTGGCGCGGCCGGCGCGCGCGGACGCGGCCGACGACGCACCCGGCGCACCCGGCGCGGGGAGCGCTGCAAGCCGCAGGATCTCGACATCCGCGGGCAACGTCGGCGCCTCGCCGCCGCGCAGCTCGATCAGTCCCTCGTCGGCGCGCACGCGGCCCTTGAGTTCGAAGCGCCCCGCCTGGCTCGCGACATCGGCCTCGCCGGACATCACGAGCTTCTGCCCGGGACCGAAGGGCACGGTGACCGCGCGCGCGCGCAGACGGAAGCGTCCGCTGCGATCGGCGCCGCGCAGCACGCCATCGAGATCGAGAGCGCCGGCCGGCAGCTCGCTCGCATCGTCGGGACCACCGAGCTCGCGCCGGGCCGCCGCGGCGATCGCCGGCTGTCCGGCATGAAGCCGCAGCCGCTCGAGACGCAGGCTGTCGCCGTCGAAGCGGGCACGCAGGCTGCCTGCACCCAGTCGCCAGCCAAGCGAGCGCTGCTCGAGTCGCAAGGCCTCGCCGCGTACCTCGCCGGTCAGGCGCGGCGCGGCGAGCGTGCCGGCGAGCACGCCCGACAGCACCAGACGACCGTCGACCGACCACTCGGGTCCGATCCACCGGTTGACCACCGCCAGCGTGGGCAGGGCCGCATCGATCGTCCCGCCAAGCTCCCCTTCGCGCAGCGTGATCCTCGCCTCGACAGCGCCGGGCATTCCCGGCGGGGCCTTCACTGTGAGCGCAGCGCTGCCGACGAGATCGGCGGGCGAGCTGCCCTCGAGCCGGGCGACCACCTCGACCGCGAGCTGATCGAGATCGAACTCGGCCGCCGGAACCGGCCGTTCGAAGCCCAGCGCCTCGGCGGCGCGCGCCAGCCGCTGCAGGCTGGCCCGCGCGGCCAGTCGCCAGCGCCCCTGGGCGAGCGCGAGCTCATCGAGGCGCAGCACCCCGGCATCGCCCTCGACCACCAGCGCGCCAAGACGCGCCGTGCCCGCGGCGAATTCGAGCTCGGCCGGCTCGCGCAGCCGCAAGGTCAGCGGGCCGCGCAGCGAAAACTCCGCAAGGCGCCCCTGCCAGCGCGATGCGCTCCAGCCGCCGCGCAGCAGCAGCGCCGCCTGGTGCGGGCCCTGGCGCAGCGCGCCGCGCAGCCGGTGATCGGCCAGCGTGCCTTCAGCCTCGACACTCGCCTGTTCGAGTCGACGTTCGCCCTGCTGCAGCGCGAACGAGTCGGCACGCAACTGCACCCGATCGCGGGCCAGTCGAGCCTCGAGCGAGAGCCGCCCCACGGCGATGTCCGCCACACGCAGCGCGCTGCCCTGCGCCGTGACCGAGAGATCCGGGTCGTCCGGCGTGCCGCGCCAGCTGCCGCGCGCCTGCAGCGCCCCGTCCACGCCCGACTGGCCGGCGAGCCGTGCCAGCAGCCCGAGCCGTGCGGCGTCGAGCTGCCAGTCGAGGCGATCGCCCGGGGCGCCCGCGTCGCCCGCGAGCCGCAGGCGGTTGGGCCCGTGCTCGAGGCTCGCGTCGATGCCCTGCAGCCGCTCGCCCGACAGGCGCGCCTCGAGGCGCCCGCGCAGCGGCGTGTCCTGGAGGGTGCCGCGCTCGATCAGCACCGCCAGCGCCGCGGTGCGCGGCCGTGCGTCGTGGCCGGGCTCGCCGCTGGCGCGCCAGCGGGCATCGAGGCGCCCACGCAGTGCCGGGTGGGCGAGCCGCGGCTGCAGCATCGCCAGCGTGGCGAGCGAGAAGCCATCGACCCGGCCCTGCAGGTCGAAGGCCCAGGGCGCGACCGCCTGCAGCGACCCGCTCGCCTGGACAACGGCCCCGTCGAGCAGCGGTAGCCCCGCGAGGCGCGACTCGGCGATCTCGACCGACTCGCCGGAAAGCACGCCGCGCGCGCGCAGCGTGGCGCCGCCACGACTCGCGTCGCCGAGATCGATGTCGAAGCGCCGCTCCTCGAGGCTCACCCCCCCGCCGAGGCGCCCCGCCGGCAGGCGGGTGTCGAGGGTTTGCGGCGAGACCGCGTCGATCCTGAGCGCGGCCTGAAGCCGCGGCACGCGACCCCATGGTGTCGACAGCGGGCGGCCGGCGTCGATCCCGAGGGATCCGACGATCAGCCCCTCCGAGCCCGACGTACCACCCACCTGCGCCAGCAGCTCGTCGGCTCGCCAGACGCCGTCCCGCCAGGCGAGCCGGGCGCGCAAGGCGGCCAGCGGCACGCCGCCCCGATCAAGCGGCGCCGGCGCCCGATTGCGCAAGGCCACACGCAGGCGCAGCCCACCTTCCAGCGCATCAGGCCGCCAGTCGAGATCGCCTTCGCCATCGAAGATGCCGACCGTAGGGCGGGCGAGGCCGAGCTGGGCGGGCAGCAGCCCGCGCAGCTGCAGGCTGACGGTATCGAGAGGCCTGGCGGCGAAGGGGCGCAGCACGGTGCTCGCCTTGAGGACCGACTCGGCGGTGGGCCCGCCGTCGGCAGGCCTCGCCTCGACACGCAGCGCGAATTCGGCCAGCGGCCCGCTGGCGGCCGCCGACAGTCGCAGGCCGCGCCAGTCGGCGGTGGCGCTCGCGGTGGCTCGCAGCTGCAGCGGGGCGCGGTCCTCGAGGCTGCCGCTGGCCACCAGCGACCCCCACGGGGTGCGCATCGACAGCCGCTCGATGCGCCAGCTGCCGCGGGTGCCGTCGTAGTCGGCGCGCAGCGTCACCGCGTCGAAGTCGAGCGGCGCGGCGCCGGCTCGCTCGATGCGCACCCGATCGACGCGAGCCGCCCGCACGGCGAAGGGCATCGGCAGCGCGATCGACTCGGGCAGGCCGGGTGGGGGTCCGTCAGCGCCGGGCCGCAGCACGAGGCGCTCGGCCTGCACGGAGGCGAGTACCACGCGCCCGCGCACCAGGTCGGCCCAGCGCCAGCGCAGGCGCAAGCCGTCGACGTCGACCCACACGCCGGCGGGATCGTGCCAGCCGAGCCGGGCCACGCGCAGCCCGCGCCCGAAGGTGCCCGCCACCCCCTCGACCACGAGGCGCCCGCCGCTGGCCGCGACAGCCTCGGCGAGCGCGCGAGCGAGCATCCGGTCGTGCAGCTGCCAGACCGCGACGGCCGCCAGCGCCAGCACCGTGGCCACAAGCGCGAGCCAGCGCACGAGCCGGGAGCGACTGGCCATCAGAAGCTGTACCCCACCGAGAAATGCGCACGCAGGCGACGGTCGCGATCGGCCCAGGCGAGGTCGAGGTTGACCGGCCCGATCGGCGAACGCCAGCGCACACCGACGCCATAACCCACGGCGGGTCGCCACTGCGCGGGCGTGTCGACGACGTTGCCCGCATCGACGAAGGTGGCCCCCCACCAGGGACCCTGGACCGGGAACTGGTATTCGAGGCTGCCCAGGGCCATCACCCGGCCGCCGACGATCGCCTCGCCCTCGCGCAGGCCCAGCGACAGGTAACGGTAGCCGCGCACCGACTGCGCGCCGCCGGCCCGGAACAGGTTCTGCGACGGGATGTCGTCGCGCGAGCCGGCGATCACCCAGCCGCTCTCGGCGAGCCCGACCACGACGCCGCGCGGCAGCCAGCCCTCGCCCTCGACCGGCCAGAAGCGCATCGCCCGCGCGTACAGGCGCCCGAAGGTGGGCGCCGAACCGATGCCGCGCACGCTGCCCGAGACCTGCGAGCTGAAGCTCCAGCCGCGACGCGGATCGACCCGCGAGTCGAGCTCGCGCCGGCTCCAGGCCCACCCCAGTGTCAGCGCGTCGCGGTGATTGGTGGTGCGCTCGCCGGCGCCCTGGTCGAGCTGCGCATATTCGGTCTGGTACTGCAGCGACAGGAAGTACTCGGTGGTCTCGCGGCGCACGCCATGCCCGGCATAGAGGGTGTGGGTGCGGGTGAATTCACCGAGGGTATCCAGGCGCTCGCTGCGCAGCCCGGCCTGCCAGTAGCCGCCATCGGCGGCCTGCGGCGTGCGCACGGTGGCGAAAGCGCGGCCGCGCACCTGCTCGAGCAGCACCCCGGATTCGAGCTGCCAGCCCCGACCCGCCAGGTTGCGGTGCTCGTAGCCGAGCAGCCCGCGCAGACCCTGGTCGGTCGAATAGCCGAAACCGGCGCTCAGGCGCTGCCGTGTGCGTTCGGCCAGGTCGACGATCAGCGGCACCTGCTGGAGCGCGGGGTCGGCCTCGAGCGCGGCGAGATCCGGCAGGACCGTGGCCGACGCGAACTGCCCGGCAGCGCGCAGACGCTGCTGAAAGACCAGCAGCAGCTCGCGCGAATAGGGCTCGCCCTCCTCGAAGGGTCGCAGATCCTCGACGATGCGGCGCGGGTAGCGCTGCAGGCCGCGCAGCACCAGCGGCCCGAAGCCGATGCGCGGGCCGCTGTCGAGCAGCAGCGACAGCTTCGCCGTGCCCCGCTCGGCCTCGATGCGGGCATGACTGTCGAGCAGACGCGCTCGCAGGTAGCCCTCGGCCTGCAGCAACTCGAGCAGCAGCCGCTTGCCGAATTCCCAGTCGGCGGTGCGCATCACGCTTCCCTCGGGCAGCGGCCAGCGTTCGGCGAGCCGGCCCTCGATCGCCCCGTCTGCAGCGTCGCCACGCAGCGCGATCGAGACACCGGCCACGGTCGCGCGCGGCCCCGGGTCGACCACGATGCGCACCAGCGGCGGCTCGCCGGCCGCGGGCTCGAGGCTCACCCGGGCCGTGGCCGCGAACCAGCCGCCGGCCTGGGCAATCGCGATCGCCTCCTCCTGGCCGCGCGCCAGAAAGAGCGCCATCTGCTCTTCTCCGAAGTCGGGGTCCTCGCGCCAGCGACCCAGCAGCGTGCGGGTAAGCAGCGGCTCGAGGAGCTCGTCGGGCGCCTCGACCTCGAGGCGGTAGTTGGGCGCGCCGGCCGCCGTCGCCGCGGCGCTCGCCAGAAGGCTCAGGGCGAGAGCGGCCAGCAGGGCCAGGGCGAGACGGCGCACCGCGAACCCCTCGTGACCCGAAGTGCTCAGGTTTCCCGGACGAGACGCGCGGGTGCGCGAGTCTCGGTCACGGGTTCAGCGCACGAGCGTCGCGGCCTCGCCCGCCGGGCGCGGCAGGATCTCGCCGATCCGGTGAACCGACTCGCCCAGGCCGGCGAGCCGCGTGATCGCCTCGTCGGCGTCATCGGGGGCGACGACCACGACCATGCCGATGCCGCAGTTGAAGACCCGGTGCATCTCGTCGTCGGCAATCGCGCCCTCGCGCTGCAACCAGTGGAACAGGGCCGGCATCGTCCAGGCGTCGCGGTACAGCAC
>Ga0315900_10003483_pt1 | contig 22969 bp, 14 predicted proteins | sample LakEriMetagenome_FD_203521 | JGI IMG/M metagenome (GOLD analysis project Ga0315900, IMG submission 203521) | Freshwater fungal communities from buoy surface, Lake Erie, Ohio, United States - Buoy 12 MA114 | ecosystem: Environmental > Aquatic > Freshwater > Lake > Lake biofilm | place: USA: Lake... | reverse complement strand
AACCCTGAGCGGTTTGCAGCGTGCCGACCTTCATGGGAAGGCTGTTCCATCCGTTCTCCTGTCCAATGTTGAGGACAGCCGAGCGGCGCGGATTGAAACAGCAATTGTTGGCGACAGGCGCGCCATCCCATGGCTGAATCCTTCTTAGGCCACTCTCTTCAACCCTAACCAAGCTTTGGCCTGTGCTGGCTTGCTGGATCTACCATGACCGAACATCACCTCACCCTTCAATACCAGGACTTCAAAGCCGAGCTGGTGCTCGGCGGCGAGCATTCGCTCTATGACCTGGCCGAGTTTCTCATCAAAACCCTGGGCTTTGAGCTCGATCACTGCTTCGAGTTCTGCGACAACCTCAAGAACCCCTACCGCAGCAAGGAGCGCTACACGCTTTTTGCGGACCTGGGCGAAGCCGATGACCCCGATGAACCTGGGGTGCAGCAGACGCTGGTGTCCGCCGTGTTCCGCCCCAGAAGGAAAATGCTGTTTCATTTCGATTATGGCGACGACTGGATGTTCCTCGTCACCTGCACGGCGGTGAAGGAATCCACGGCGAAGCGGAAGTTCAAGAAGGTGATCTCCACCACCGGCACGCCGCCGGTGCAGTATGAATACGGCGAGGATGACGTCTGAACAATGCCTCCAGAACCTCCATCCACTGTTGCCTGCCCCTATCCGAAGGAAACTCTGCTGAATCAGAGCGTCAGACACACCCAAATTGACTGAGTTCACAGACAAGACCAACCATTGAGCATGACTAGCACGGTCCATTTTCACGAAGCTAAAACCCATCGCTCCCGCATCCTGGCCTGTGTGGCCGGTGGTGATGAGGTGGTCATTGCCAAAAACGGAGTGCCCATGGCTCGCCTCATTCCTGCCTCATCTCCTCGTCCGCGTACGCCAGGACGGTTCCGCGGACAAATCCATGGCGTGGAAAGCCTGATCGATCCTCTCTTGTCCGAGGATGCAGAGATCTGGCCCCAGGGCCAAGTCATGGATCCTCTCGCCCGTCCAGCTCCCGCCAACCTTCCCGAAAAGGGGGAGAACTTGGATAAGCTGCACGGCTTTGACACCCTTTCTAATTCCAGCGGCCTATGAAGCTGCTCCTGGACACCCACGCCATGCTGTGGTGGTGGACAGCACCCGAACGTCTGCCGCAGCATGCCTTGTCGCTTCCGAGTGACGCCGGCACAGAGATCCTGGCCAGTGCGGTTTCGGCCTGCGAGGTGGCTTGCAAGCATCGCCTGGGGAAGCTGCGCCTGCCTGCGGCTCTGCTGAAGCATTTTGAACAGGCGGTTTCACAGGAACGTTGGACGAAGCTGCCAGTCAGATTCTCTCATTGTCTGCTTGCCGGGAATTTTCATTCCGATCATCGCGACCCGTTTGACCGCCTTCTGGCAGCCCAGGCCGTTGTTGAAGACGCCATGCTGGTGACACTGGACCCGGGCTTCGAACACTGTGGGCCTAAAGAGGATTCAGCGTGAGCGCCGAACCGCCAGCCACGAACGCCTACCCCTACCTGGAGGAAGCCCTGCCGGGGTTTCACCGTGGGCGGGTGTTGGTGAAGGCGGCGGGGGATTCGCTGGCTGGGCTGGGCTTCATCGGGACAAAGTTTGATTTCTATCGTTTCGCGAATCGCCTGCGGCTGGCGGCCAGCTTTGGCGGGCTGCATCTGAAAGGCTTCACTGAAGACACGGCGGCGGGTTACGATGCGCTGACTCAGGTGTTCTTCACCTGGTCGGCCTTTGAGCGGTATGCGGACCTGGCGAATGATCGTCCGCCTTTTCGCGCCCTCTTTGCCCACCATCCGCGAACCAAGGTGCATGAACTGGCGGCGCTGTGCCGCGCGCAGGATCCCGAGCACAAGCTGGTGGGCTTTCTCATCACGCAGAGCCTGCTGCCAGTGCATGAGACGCATCTGACCCGCTACCGGGACGGACATGATTTCTCCGTGCTGACGCTCGCGGCCTGCATCCGCCACATTTTCGCCCACGGTCATCTGACGGCGAACCCCTACCGCCTGCCGTCGATGAACCTGGTCATCATCTGCTGCGCGCTGAATGACTTCCTTCTGGATTTCATCCGCAGCGATTTCCTGCGTCGAGTGACGCTGGCAGAGGCTCGGCGAATTTGAGATTTCAATTTTGAGATCACAGATTCCGAGGCGCTGTGAATTTGAATTTTGAGATCTGAAATTAACCGTCCCCATGACTTACAAGCGATTTGAGGATGTGCCTGTCTGGCAGCCCTATGCTCCCCGCTGACTTCGGTGAGCGGCCCCGTTGTACCGGAGAGCCTTAGAACCTCAGGTTCCAAGCCTCCGGCAACCTCTCGGCCCCGTTGAAGCAGGATGCCCGCATCCCATGAATGCCTCACGGCCAGGCCAGCGTCTTTCTGCCCGACTCGGGGTCGATGTCGCAGATGCAGTTGCTGAGCGCTAGGCCAGGCGCCGCGCAGTTCATCTGCCGGTCAGGCGGCGGGAAAGGCGGGAAGCCTGCGCTTGTTGATGGCGCAGGCTTCCCGGACTCAGGCTCCCGGTGCAATCAAATCACTTCGCGAACAGGGAGATGCCGCCGCTCTGCCCGGGTGTCGGTGAGCCTGCGGGCACCGGCGAGAGGAAGAACCCGTAGCCTCCGGCGCTGGCTCCCTTGGTCAGGATGATGCCTCTGATCAGCGGCTTGATAGTGCTGCTGCCGCTGTGCGTGAATGTGCCACCCAGCAGCGGCACGCCCGTGGTGAAGGTCAGCGTCGGGGCGTAGCTGGTGTCGGTCGTCGGAGCCTTGGTGATGACGTTGGTCGTCGAGATGTTCACGTTCTTGCTGATCATCGAGGCCAGCAGGCCGTCGCTCATCTCCAAGGTGGCGTTGCCTGTGGCCGGGTTCACGGCTCCGAGCCCGGGCAGCACGGCGCTGCCCACGGGCTTGATGAACTTGCAGCCGACGATGTCGCTGAGGATGCCCCCGGGCCAGCCGGCGGGATAGTAGCTCATGCCAGCCTTGGCGGGACGGAACCATCGGAGGTTCGTGGCCGCGAGGTCGCTGTTGGCCTGGGCGGTGTCAAACTGCACCTGCCCGCCGAAGCTCATCCCGGGTGCGGTGGCGGTGCCGGCGATGATGATGGCCAGGGGCCAGCGGAAGGTTTTGGACATCGGGGCACTCGCCGTCACGGTGGTGCCGTCGGCCATGACGCCCGTCAGACTCACGGTGCCCGCCGGGATGACGGTGATGGTGGCGTAGCCGTCTCCCTGCGGGTAGTCGGCGGTGGTCAGGCCGGCCTGGCTGAGGCGGGCGGGGAACACGGCTGTGTATACGCCGTTGCCAGTGCCGACACGGAACTGCACGGGCACCGGGCTGGCGGTGCTGAAGGGGGCATGACTTGCATCCACATCGCACACGATGCCGCCCGCCGTCCGGGTCAGCGTGCCGGTGATCTTGTCCGTGACGCCGGTGAGGTCCAGGTTCAGCGCCCAGGAAAGGCTGGCATTGCTGCCGGTGGCGTTGCCGGTGGTTTTGTCAAAAGCGGCCACGAAGCTGGACGTGACACCGGCAAAGTTGACGCTGCCGCTGAAGCTGCCCGTGGTGGTGAGCGTGCCGGTGACTTTGCCGAAGTTCGCCTGGCTCGGGGTGACTCCCGCCGCCGCCGTGGCCAACCCTGCGTAGGCGCCCGCCTTGTAGGGGTTGGCGAGGAACTTCGCCGTGATCGCCAGACCCGGCGCCATCACCACGGTGAGCTTGGTGGCCGTGGCCGCCGCGCCGGTGACTCCGGGGGCCGTCCAGCCATTCCAGATGTAGCCTGTTTTGGTGAAGGACTGCAGCGTGTAGGTGACTCCGTGCAGCGCATTGCCTCCGACGAGCGCCGGACTGACCGTGACGGTGCCGCCCGCCGCCGGCGAAAGCGTCAGCGCCAGCGGGCTGGAGAGCACGCCGGTGTAGCTGCGCACGTAGTCGGTGGAGACATTGCCGCGCGTGTCAATGCTGCGCGCCTTGAGCGTGTTGGCTCCCAGCACCGTGTTCACATTGATGCTGAACGTCGCGCTCGTGCCCGCGTCGTTCAAGACCACGTCAGCCTCCTGGAAGGGGCCGGCGTTGATGCTCACCTGCACCCGCACGATCCCGCGGTTGTCCATCGCCGTGCCCGTGACCAGGCCGCTGCCGGTGGCGACCTTTTCGGCCGGTTTCGGCGCGCTGATGATCACCGTCGGCTTGGTCGTGTCGATGAGATCCACGATGCGCACCCGTGCAGTCGTCAGGGCACCCAGAGCGGCACCGCCCGCAGGGGCGGAAAGCGTCACCGTGAACACCTCGTTGATCTCGGTGAGCGTGTCCGGCTTGAGGGTGACGGACACCATCTTCGTGGCGCTGTCCCCGTCGGCAAACTCCACCGTCTGGTCGGTCACCGCCGTGTAGTCCGCAGGTGCGGTGGCCGTGCCGTTGGCGGTTGACAGCTTCACCGACACCACTCCCTCGCTGCCACCCGTGCGCACCACCGGAATGCTCACCGTGCCTGCCTCCTCATTGACCAGGATCAGTTCGCTGCCCAAGGCCACATTCCCGGTCACCGGCGCCGCGCGGGTCACCGTCACAGTGTAAATCTTCTGTGTGACACCATCCTGCGCTGTCACGAGGGTGGTGATCTCATTGGCCCCCACATTCAGGGAAATGCCGCCGCTGGATGCGCCGGAGGCCACGGCATTGCCATTGACCGAAATCGTGGCATCGGCCTGCGCCACTGTCGGCGTGATCGTGACACTGTTCGTCGCATAGGGCACGCTCGCTGTGTAGACCAGCGTGGCGTCCGTAAAGGTTGGGCTCAAAGGCCCCGAACTCAGCACCAGCGCCGAAAGGTTCGCGTTGCTGGATGCGAGCCCCGTGCCCTGGATGCTGAAATTGAAGGGATTTTCATCCGCGTCATTGTTGGTGAGAGTGACGGCGGCGGTGCTCAGGCCAATCGCACCGGGATCAAAGGTAATCTGCAGGGTGGTGCTTTCACCTGCGGCCACGGTTGCGGCGGGCTGGGTGGTGATGCTGAAGTCCGCGGCGTTGGTGCCGCTGAGGCTGGCGGCACCGAGCGTCAGCCCCGCCGTGCCGGTGTTCTGAATGGTGAATGTGCGCACCACCGTGCCAGAACTGGCAAGGACGCCGCCGAAGTCCGTATGGTCCTCCGTGGCAGGTGTGCTGTCTCCGTCAGTGATGAGGACGTTATTGCCGGTGACGTTGATCTCAGGATCAGCGTAGGTGAAGAGCGTGTTCGCCGCATTCGTGCCGCCAGGGGTGGTGACGATCACGCTCACCGCGCCCAATGCGTGGGCCGGAGTGGTGGCGGTGAGGGTCGTTGCATCAACCACCGTTACATTCGTGGCCGCATTCTCGCCAAAAGTCACCGAGGTGGCTCCGGTGAAGTTTGTGCCAGTGAGGGTCACGCTTGTGCCGCCACTGACCGGACCCGAGTTCGGACTGATGCCAGTCACCGTGGGCGGAGTGAGAAGTGAGAGCGGAAGCACGAACTCGGCGAAGCCATGGGCCGACTTTCCACCCATCTTGGTAAAGTTGCCGACGCAATAGACCGAGGCCCCATCAGTGGTGACCGCCATGATTTCCTGGTCAGCATCCGTGTTCATCGGCGTCCAGACGCTGCCATTCCATTGGGCCACACCGTGGGCAGGGCTGCCACCCGCATGGCTGAAATATCCCACCGCGTACACCTTCCCATCGGAAACTGCCAGTCCAGTGACCCTTTCATTCACACCTGATCCCAAGGCCGTCCAGGAGGTTCCATCCCACCGGGCGACATTGTTGGCCGGCTGGCCGCCAGCATGACTGAAAACGCCACCTGCAAAAACATCCCCGCCGCTCTGAACAAGTGAATAAACACCGCCGGTGGTGACTCCACCGCCCACAGCAGACCATGCTGTGCCGTTCCACCTTGCCACGCCCGATGCGGGAGTCCCGCCTGCCGAACTGAAATCACCACCCACATACAGGTCAGCTCCGCTCACGGTCATGGCATAAATGGGTCCATTGCTGACGCCACTGCCGACCGCCGACCATTGGGTGCCATCCCACTTGGCGATGTTGCTGGCTGGCGTTCCACCCATAGCGGTGAACTGGCCCCCCACATAAAGATGCCCATCCTTTGCCGCCATCGCGAAAACTTCCCCACCACTCCCAATTTTTTCCCAATACCATTCCTGCACATCAGTGGCCCCCCCTAGCGTGTCGAGGCGAAACACATCAATTCCGACCGCGAGATAGATATCCGTGCCGACCTGGGCCAAAACGGGGTACCCACTTGCACCCTCCAGGCCATACTTGGGAATCTTCGTCCATGTTCGCTCCTCTTTGCTCCAGATGGCCACCACTGTAGGAGAGTCATTCGAGAAGTAATCATGAATGCTGTCCGCTCTTACACCTGCACCACCGGCTAAATGGAATTCACCTGCTGCATAGACCACCGGCCCGGCATCCAGGACCGCAGAGACACCATAGGGCATATCGTTCACCCTCGCCAGTCCGTCACCAGCGACAGCAGCGTCCCACCTGAAACCATCCCATTTTGCCACATTGATGGCTGAGACATATTCACCATCCATATCGTAGAGCGTCCCGTTGTAGATCCGGGCAAAATTGCCGCCGATGTGGATCTCGCTGCCCACCAGACAAATGGTACGGACGGACGGAAACAAGGTACTGTCTGTTCCAAATCCGAGCAATGAAACAGCACCAGGAGCTCCAAACTCAGGATCTTCCTGCTGTTCCACAGTGTCCCACCTGATGAGACTTGGTTCATACCAATTTAGCACTTCTCCAAGGCCAATGTAAAGACTGCTTCCGTGAACTGTCAGAGCATGAACTCTTCCGTAGCTACTTTGATTTATCTCGATACCCGTCCAGGCGTTACCGTCCCATGCCGCCACATCAGCAGCGGGGTTCGCGGCGATGAGGTCATTGAAATACCCCCCGGCGTAGACCTTCGCACCATCTGCCGCGAGGGCGAAGACTTCTGAAATCAAGCCGGTTCCCATGGCAGACCAGGCGGTTCCATCCCATTTGGCGATGTTTTGCGCCGCCAGTCCACCTGCAGTCCCAAAACGGCCAGCCGCATACAATTGACCGCCTGCAGCAGCCAGTGCGTTGACATCTGGATAAGTGCCATTCGGGCCGCTTATCCCAGCGCCAAGCGCCGTCCAGGCCGCACCATCCCACTTGGCGATGTTTGAGGCGGCGATCCCGCCAACAGCGCTGAAATCGCCTCCCACATAGAGATCTGTGCCGATGACCGCCAAAGCTTTAGCATAACCGGCAATATTGGAGCCACCCACGGACGACCAGGTCGTGCCATTCCATTTGGCGATGCGGGAGGCCGCCACACCGCCTGCCTGGGTGAAATAACCACAAACATAAAGATCGGACCCAATGACCGCCATGGCAAGAATCTCGCCATTCACACCGCCTCCGAGGGAGGTGATCTGACCGGTCGTCTTGTTGACCCCGGCGATATTTCCCACCGTGGCATTCCCAAAAGTGTCGAATTGCCCACCATAAATCACCCAATCTGAGGTATGGACAATGGCGTTCACTTGGGCAGGACCTATGAGGTAATCACCAAAGTGTGTTGTCCCACGCACATTGAAGTTCCCCGTCCACGTCCCTGAATTCAGTGTGGTGAGATCGCCAGTGCCCTGGATGCTGAAGTTGAAGGGATTTTCATCCGCGTCGTTGTTGGTGAAGCTCACCGCCGCAGTGCGCAGGCCTGGGGCGCCGGGGTCAAAGGTCACCTGAAGGGTGGTGCTGCCGCCTGCGGCCACGGTTGAGGCGGGCTGGGTGGTGATGCGGAAGTCCGCAGCGTTGGTGCCGCTGAGACTGGCGGCACCGAGCGTCAGCCCCGCCGTGCCGGTGTTCTGAATGGTGAATGTGCGCACCACTGTTCCATAACTCACCAGTGTGCTGCCGAAGTCCGTATGGTCCTCCGTGGCGGGTGCGCTGTCTCCGTCAGTGATGTCCGTGCTGTTGCCGCTCACGGCGATTTCCGGGACCAGCACGACCGGGAATTCCTGGCCGATGTTCAGCACAATCTGGTCAAACTGATGGTAGGGGAATCCGGCTCCCTGGACCCACTCCACCTTCACCAGGTCGGTAAAGCCGGTGAAGGTGACGGTGGCGCTGCCGGAACTCGCGTGAGTCTGAGTCACGGTGCTGTTGTCAGCGCGTGTGCCTGTAAAGGTCTGGTTCAAGGAGTCTGCGGGATTTAATCCTGCCAGGAACATGGAGTTCAGCGTGAAGGTTCCACCACCAGCCTTGGTGAGCCGGGTCGTGCCAAAGTTTTGGTTGTTGAACAGACCCGGGGAGCCTGTGTATCCCGAGGCTTCCGAGCCAAAGCTGCCGAAACCATAATTGGTCAGATCCTCGAGCACGAAGCCGTCCTCCTCATAGCGCGGACCCACCTTCGGAGTTGGGTCGGTGCCTCCGTCATTGTGGAGCAATCCCTCGAAATCCATGACAAGGCCAGCACCCGCCGTCCCACGGGTCACCCTGAGGGTGTAGGTCCTGACAAATCCGCCCCCGGGCGAGGTGACCACGGCGGTGATGATGTTCAATCCTGAGACCAGCGCGATGCTGCCGCTGGGACTGCCAGAGGTGACGGTACTGCCATTGACGGTGATGGTGGCACCCTCCTCTTCAGCCACAGGAGTGACGGTGACGCTGGACGTGCCTGGAGGCACGGTGGTGCTGTAGGCATAGGTTTTGGGAGCAAAACCAGGCGAGAGCGAACCGGTGCTGAGGCTCAGGCTGGTCAGAGTATGGGAAGGACCGGGAACCCCCGTCGAACGAACATAGGAAAAGGCACCCCCACTTCCCACCTGCCAGGAGAGGATTTTGATGTCGATGTAAATATCGTCTTCAATCAAGTGCAAAACCGCATCCCGGCCCACGGAGGAAGGGGGATTTTGACCATGCCAGTTCTGCCAAGAACGGAACGTCAAGCTGTCGATGTCTGCCGTGGTGCCATAGGCCCACTCCGTGTCCAAAGGCCCGGTGTTTGAATAGTAGGCCTGCTGCGCGATGTTGTACAACCCCTGAGAACTCCCGCGTGTCAGCCAGACATTGTCCGTGAGACGGTCCTGGTTTGCTTCGAGATTTACATCGGCATATGCCGCCTTGGTGAAGGTGAGAGGATCACCCGTCCAGATATTGCGGGGAGGGCCGCGGGTGACCGCCACCGTGTAAGTCTTGACGGGACTTCCACCGGGCGCGGTGACCACGGTGGTGATGGTGTTCAATCCCACCACCAGAGCGATGCTGCCGCTGGCGCTGCCGGACGCGACCGCAGTGCCGTTCACGGTGATGGTGGCGCCCGCATTCGCGGCAGTGGGTGTCACGGTGATGCTGGAGGTGGCATTGGGGACGCTGGCGGTGTAGCCGAGGGTGCTGCTGGAAAACACCGGGTTGAGCGTGCCCGCGCTCAAGGTGAGGGATGCCAGGTTTTCCGCGGGGGGGGGCGGAGGCTCCCCGGTGTTGGTCTGCACAAGCACGGAATCCAGAAACACACCGCCCACCGCAGAAGTGTTGTTGTGCTGATTATGAATGCCGGGCGCAAAATTCGCTCCCAACGTCCCCATGCCGGAAAGAGTGCCTGAAGGAGCGCCATAAGTGTAAACAGGAGTGGCTGCCGCGTCTGTAAAATCCAGGGAGTAGGTGGTGGCGGAGGTTGTGAGCGTGACCTTCAGGTTGTTCAACGAACCTGCGGAGAGGCTGCTCCAGTTCCATGAGGCCAGGATGGTCCGTGTGCTGCCGCTATGGGCCACCAGATTGCCCTTGTAGGTGTAATTGTCCTCAGTGCTGGTGTTGGAGATGATCGAGACATAAAGCCCTTGCACACCACTGTCCGGGTAGAAATGATCCCCGGTGGCCGAAGCCAGCCTGTAGCCCACCCAGAAGCGCTGCCAGGAGCTGGCGTAACCAATGTTGCCGAATTTAAAGGTGGCGGTTGTATTCGTCGCCTGGAAAGGGTTCACCGCCGTGTTCGACTGGGCCACCATGGTGCTGTAGCTGTAATCGGAAGATGTGTTCAGATTCAACAAGCCGCCGGACTCGGTCACAGCCGCCTGCCCACGGGAAATGAAACCGGCGCCGGTGCCGGTGGTGTTCGTCCCCAGGCTGCCGTCATCGAATTTGTCATCGATCACGGTGACAGGCGCGCTGGCGGATTCAGAGAACTTAAGCAGGGTGCCCGCATCCCCCACGGCCCAGCCGTGAGTGGCATCCACGAAATGCACATCCGTGAGGTAGGCCGTGGTGCCCGACGTCTCCGCCGTCCAGGTGCTGCCGCCGTTGGTGGTGTGGAGAATGGTTCCCCCATTGCCCACGACCCAACCGTTGTTGGCATCGACAAACGACACACCCGAAAGATGCACGCTCGTGCCGGAGGTCTGAACCGTCCAGGTGGCGCCAGCGTCGGTGGTTTTGATGATGGTGCCGTTGTTGCCCACGGCCCAGCCGGTGTTCACATCCACAAAGCTCAGGTGGTACAACTGCTCGTTGCTGACCGTGTTCATCCGCGTCCAGGTGACGCCGCCGTTGGTGGTTTTCGCGCTCCAACTGCCACCCGCCGTGCAGTAGCCGTTGTTGGCATCCAGAAACTGCACATCATAAAGTCCGTAGCCTGGATTTCCCGAGGGAATGCCTTCGCCGCCCACCCATGTGGTGCCGCCGTTCGTCGTGCGTCCGGCCATGCCGCTGCTGCCCACCTGCCAGGCGGTGGTGGCATTAAGGCCAAACACAGCCCAGCAATGCGCCCCCGTGGCAGGGGTCTGCGTCGTCCAAGAGGCGCCGCCGTTGACGGTCTTGCGCAGAGCTCCGTAAGTGCCGCTCACCCAGCCCGTGTTGGCGTCCACAAAGGAAACTCCGTAGAGAGACTCCCCGGCACCAGGACTTTGGGCCGTCCATGTCGCGCCGCCGTCGGTGGTTTTACGCACCATGTCATTGTAGCCCACAAACCAGCCGGTATTGGCATCGACAAAATGGATGTTGTTGATGATGTTTGAGACGCCGGAAGTTTGCGGGGTCCAGCTCGATGCCCCCGCGTCTGCATGAACCTTAGGAATCGCAGAAAGCGCTAGAGCGGCCAAGGCCATGAAGCTTCGTGACATGACAGCCGTCAGGAATCGGGCAGCCATTGATCTCTCGACTAGGTATTTAGGTGGCATGTTCATGTTTTGCTGGGAGATGGGTCAACATGACGCGCGCCTTAGCCGAGTGTCATTATATTCCCGTTAATGTGGCTTGTAGTTGATCCATTTCTTTATTACAAGATAAACTTGGGATTAAAATTAATCACCCAGCTGCACATCGAGAACTAAATGCATCTAAGATCACCTAATTAATGTTTTGAATATTGTATATTTTATGTTAATTATTTGCGGCAACCAACTTTCCAATTCACTATATAAGTAGCTCAATACAAAAGCTTAAATTTAGAACCATCCATAAATCCTATTATTAATCTTGAATGGCTGTGCACACCCGGGATACTCTCTTTCAGCAAGCAACTTTATTGTCAAAGAAGTCGAGATTGGACGCCCCAGGTTTTGCTTGCCTTTTTTAAGGTCGCAGAAGGCTCAGCGGCACTGGCAAGCAGGGTGATGCCAGAAAGGATCCCATGAAGAAGGTGAAACCTTGCGGCGTTATTCTGGCGGCATGCATTCCTCCTCCTTCCAGCTTCAGAACCGGACGCGACGCGCGTTCCTTGGCAGGGCTTCGCAGGGCCTGGGGACCGTGGCGCTGGCCTCGTTGCTGAGGCCTTCCGATGTGGCGGCGGCCCCCATGACAGGCATCCTCGGAGCCCCTCACCTTCCCCAGAAGGCCAAGCGCGTCATCTGGCTGACCATGGCCGGCGGCCCCTCACACCTGGAAACCTTCGACCCCAAACCCCGGCTTGCCGAGATGGATGGCAAGCCGATGCCGGAATCCTTCACCAAGGGCCAGCAACTCGCCCAGCTTCAAGGCAAGCCGCTCATGTGCTTCGGACCGCAGCACAAGTTCGCCAGTTTCGGCCGCAGCCAGATCGAGATCTGCGAGCTGTTCCCAAACATCGGGCGGGTGATCGATGACATCTGCCTGATCCGCAGCATGACCACGGACGCCATCAACCATGACCCGGCGCACATGTTCATGAACACCGGCTCACAGATCGCCGGTCGGCCAAGCATGGGTGCCTGGGTGACCTACGGTCTGGGCAATGAAGCCAGCGACCTGCCCGGCTTCGTCGTGCTGACCTCCCTCGGTCGCGGCGGACAGAACCAGCCCATCGCCGCGCGCCAGTGGAGCAGCGGCTTCCTGCCCTCCAAGCACCAGGGCGTGCAGCTCCGCGCCAAGGACGACCCGGTGCTGTATCTTGGCAATCCGGGCGGCGTCACGCGGGAGCGACAGGGAGCCGACGTGGCCGTGATCAACGCACTCAACCAGCAGCATGCCGCGCGTGTGGAGGATCCGGAGATCGCCACCCGCATCGCGCAGTATGAAATGGCCTTCCAGATGCAGGCCAGCGTGCCCGACCTGATGGATGTCAGCGGCGAGGGCCAGAAAACCCTGGAACTGTACGGCTGCCAGCCCGGCGACGGCTCCTTTGCCTCCAACTGCCTGCTCGCCCGCCGGCTTGCCGAACGCGGGGTGCGTTTCATCCAGCTTTATCACAAGGACTGGGACCACCACGGCGGCGTCAAGGAAGGCGTCAGGCTGAAGGCCGAGGAGATCGACCGTGCCTGCATGGCGCTGATCACCGACCTGAAGCAGCGCGGCATGCTGGAGGAAACGCTCATCGTCTGGGCGGGTGAGTTTGGCCGCACACCGATGTCCCAGGGCGGCAGCGGCCGGGATCATCACAACAAGGCCATGTCCGTCTGGCTGGCCGGGGCCGGCATCCAGGGCGGCATCGTGCATGGCGCCACCGACGACCTGGGCTACGCCGCCATCGAGAAGGTCACCACCGTGCATGACCTGCACGCCACCATGCTGCATCAGCTCGGCATCGACCACAACGCCTTCAGCTTCAAGTTCCAGGGCCTGGACGCCCGGCTCAGCGGCGTCGAGGGCGCAAGGATCATCAAGGACATCCTGGCCTGACAGGCCGACCGGGCATCCTCCACGCAGGCGGCGCGAGGCGGGCCCGCACCTAACCCAAAGCGCCTCCACACGAGGGCATGGAGGCGCGGCTGGAAAGGTCGGATGGAGGTGGTTCAATCACCCCTGCGTCCTGGCGGCGGCTGGGGAGACCGTTCACCGTCCTCGCGGACGGAACTGCGGATCTCCTCCATCTCGCGCAGCTTGGCGCGAAAGGGCTCAGGCACGGCGGCACGCTCCTCCTCGGTGTTCACCGGCCATTCCTTCGGCTCCCCGTCCCTGGGTTTCACGCTGAAAACAGCCCTGTCCCCTTCCTTGCTGAGGCGGTAGATGCCGCTGTCATCGCTGCGGGTGATGCTGGCGCTTTCATGATGCTCCCGGCGCTCCGAGCGGTGCACCTCCCCCTGGCCGCCACGCGAAGGCGGAGGCATGTCCCGAGGACCCTCCATGCGGCGGCCGTCGCTTTCAGGCGGGCCGCCGGGCCCTCCAGGTCCGCGCTCGCGTTGATGCATGTCCGGGCGTCGTTCATCGCGCCCCCTCCATCCGTCGCGCCCCTCCTGAGGCAGGTCAAAGTTCGGCGGCATCGGCATCGGGCCTTCCCTGCCCTCCCGGGCCCATTTCTGCACCTGCTCCTGGTATTCCCGCATCTGGCGCTGGAAGTTTTCGATGCGTTCACGCCATTCATCACCGCCGCCGCCCTGACCGAAGGGGCCGCCGGACCAGGGCGGCATCATGGGCATGAATCCGCCGCGCGGACGCGCCTCCTCGACACGCGCCATGCGTTCGCCAATCTTCACGCTCACCTGCTTCTGCTGGCCGCCGGTGATGACCGTGAGATTGACCGTGTCCTCCTTCTTCCGGCTGCGCACCAGGGTCTGAAGCTGCTCCATGTTCACCAGCTTTTGATCCTCAAACAAGACCAGGACATCGTGCTCCTTGAGCCCAGCCGCCCGGGCCGGAGAATCCGGCATCACTTCGACAACCTGGAGTCCGAAGCCCTCGGCGAGCCCGAACTGGGCGCGAATTTCACGACTGACCGGGCTCGTGAGGACGCCCAGGTAGGCCACGGGCCTTTCAGCGGCACGCTCAGGCTCGCGCTCACGGTCCCGATCGCCTCGTGGATGATCCGACGGCTGCGGCGCACCGGGTTGATCAGGCTGCCTGGAGGGCGGTGCAGGTGGCGGAGCCTCGCCTTTTTCCTGAGCCCTGGCAGGCAGGTTCAAAAGGGCAAGCAGACCAGCCAACTGAATCAGGACGGAGAAATGTGGTTTCATGGTGAATTAGGGGGTGGGGGCTGTGAAAAAACAGAGAACCGAGAACAGATAACTGACGTGAGCTGCCCGCTCACTGGAAGGACACAGGCAGCACCACGCTGTCCTCGCGCGGCACCTCGACGGTGATCTGGGCGCCGTCCCTGGGGTCGATCCATGCCCGCCGTTCCAGCGACACGATCTTCATGTGCTGTTCCGGGAGACGTGAGGTTTCATTGTAGCGGATGCCCTGATCCTGCGTGTCCACCACCTCGCGGATCGTGCTGACCGGCAGCACCGAGGGCGTCGAGGCGTCCGATGAAACCAAAGCCAGCCCGGCAGGTTCCGGAGCGGCCTGCATCAGGCTCATGATGACCACCGCAGCGGCGGCGCCAAGGGAGGTCCACAGCATGGGCGGCAGCCAGCGAGGCGAGCGTCTTTCAGGGCGCAGGGCCCAGCGCAAATCTTGTTCGAGTTCTCGGTTCACGCGCTGCTCCAGGGCGGCGCTGGGGCGCGCGGGAGCCAGTGAGGAAAGCAGGTTTTCAAGGTCGTGGTCGTTCATGGCAGGGCCTGGGGGGCGGGTTCGAAGTTCAGCAGGTTGGCGGGCGGAGCGGGGTCGCCGAGGATGTCGTCCTTGAGTGGGGCCAGATGTTTCTGAAGGTTGTTCAAGGCGTAGCGGTAGCGTCCGGCGATGGTGTTGATCGAAATGCCGAGGGCTTTGGCGATCTCCTGAAAGGTCAGGCCGCCCCAGAGCCTGAGGGTCACCACCTCACGCTGCTCTTCCGGGAGCTTGGAAAGCGCCTCCGTGACGATGGCGGCGGTTTCCTTTTGCTCAGGGGGCACATCGAAAACCGGGGCGTCCTCACCCGGCAGGGCAATTTCGCTGGCGGCCTCTCGCCGGGCGCGACGGGTGTCGCTGCGGCGCAGGTCCAGGGCGATGGTGCGGACGGCGGCGTAAAGCAGGGGGATGTTGTCCTTGTCCCCGTCCGGAAAACGCCGCCACCAACGCACGAAGGCCATCTGCACCACATCCTCCGCGTCCGCCTGGCTGGGGGTGAGCTGGCGTGCATACAGGACCAGGTTGGGGGCGACCTGGTCGAAGCATTGCTTCCAGTCGAATTCAGCGGCGGCCATGACGGGGTGGAGGAATGAGCAGACACCAGCATAACGGCAGGCGACGAAAGTTTTGTGTGCCCTGGGTGGGAAATCTCTGCTTGATTGGCGGGTCCCGTCCCCCGCCATGAACCATCCCCTGTCCCTCCGCTTCAAGCTGCTCGCCTTCTCACCCCAGATCTACGTCACCGACGCCGACGGCCATGAGGTGCTGTATGTGAAGCAAAAGCTGTTCCGGCTGAGGGAGAAGGTGGAGGTCCACACCGACAGCTCGCGCCGGCAGCTGCTCTGCACCATCGAGGCCGACCGCATCATCGACTGGAGCGCCCGCTACACCTTCCGCGACCCGTCCGGTCGAGAACTCGGAGCCGTAGGCCGCCGCGGCATGAGGTCGCTCTGGAGCGCGCATTACGACGTCTTTGCCCCGGGCTCCAGTGAACCGCTTTTTTCCATCCGTGAGGAGAATCCGCTGGCCAAGCTGCTGGACGGCTTTCTGGGCGAGCTGCCCATCGTCGGCCTGCTGACCTCCTTCCTTTTTCACCCCAGGTATGTCACCGTCCGCAACGACGGCACGCCGGTGATGCGCCTGACCAAGAAACCCGCCCTGTTCGAAGGCCGCTTCCAGCTCGACAAGATTGGCGAGGTCAGCGAGGGCGAGGAGATGGCGGTCATTCTTTCCTACCTGATGATGAACCTGCTGGAGCGCCGGCGCGGCTGACCCAGCCCCTCAGCTTCATCGCCGAGGCCGCCTCGTAGTCCGCCTGCGCCCGGAAGAACTCCGCCCTGGCGTCCACCTCCAGCAGCCGCGCCTCAAAGGTGGCCTGCTCACGGATCTGCAGGGCCAGCAAGTCGGTGGCGCCCTGCTCAAAGCGCTTGCTTTCAGCCTCCTCCAACTGCACCGCCAGCCCGACGTTCCGGCTCGTCATGCCAATCTGCTCATGGGCCGCATGGATGGCGCTCCAGGCGTCGCGGACCTCGGCCACGATGCGTTCACGCGCGAAACGTGCGTCGGCGTCCAGCCGCTGCAGCTCGGCCTGGATCACCTCCAGCCGCCCCTTGGCCTCGTTCCTTTGCAGCGGCACCCGCAGCTCGATGCCGACCGCGCTTTCCGTGCGTTCACGATCCTTGTAAGGGCCCTCGCCCAGGTTTTCAGCCACGGTTGCCGTCAGGTCCAGGTTGGGCAGCAGGTTGTTTTTCGCCAGGCGCTGGTCGATGCCAAACTTTGCGGCGACCAGGCGGATGCGGCGCAGCTCCGGCCGCAGCACGAAAGCGTCCTGGATGTCCGGCCCCACCTTCTTTTCGTCCGGCGTCAACGGGCGCGGAAAGGCCTGCGGCAGATGATGCCGGGCGATCACCACCGGCTCGTCCTTTTCGTCCCGGTAAAAAAGCGAAAGCTCGATGCTTGCCGCCTCGAAGCGCCTGCGGGCCTGCACCACGGCCAGGCTGCGGCTGACCACCAGTCGCTCGTTGTCCACCTGGACAATCGGCGCGAACTGTCCCTTTTTGACCAGTTCGGCAATCGCGTCGTCACGATCCTCGGCAAGCCTTTCCAGCTGCTCGGTGACGCCCAGGCGCAGGCCCATGGCGACCCAGTTGAAATAGGAGCGCGAGGCCGCACGGACGATGTCGAGGTGCTGGCGCTGGATGAAGGGATCGGCCGCCTCCTGGTCGAGCCGCGCCTTCCACAGGGTCGCTCGGCGCGAGTCAATGACGCTGTCACGCAGCAGGTTCAGCCGGATGCCGGCGCGCATTTCACCGTCGAGCTGCGTGCGGCTCTTGTCGTAATCCGCCAGGCTTCCCGAGCTGATGCGGTAGCCCGCGAAAACATTGCCGCCCCAGAACGGCAGCGGCTGGTCAAAGGTGAAGTCGCCGACGCTGTTGTCATAGTAGCCGTTGGGCTGGAAGCTGCCCGAGGCCCGGAAGCCGAGGTCGAAGGCCCCCTGCGCCTGGCGCAGCCGTCCGGCGGCGATGTCACGCTCGATCAGGGCGATGAGGTAGGGCGGATACTTCGAGGTGACGGATTCGAGCACCTTGTCGAGATTGAGCGGCTCGGCCCTGGCCACGGTTAGGCCGGTGAATCCGCAGAGACAGAGTAGAAGAAGCCTTTTCATGCTCACTTCTTAGCCTCCGGCTCCTTGTCCGAGACCACGGGCGGGAAGCCGTTGATCTGGCGCCAGATCTCATTCCAGAGCGGCACCACGCCGAGCAGGATCCAGCCGTTGGCCCTGACGCCCTGGCGGAGGTAGCGGTTGCTCGGCCAGTCCTCGCGGCGCTCCTCGCCGCCACGCACGATCACGTCGGGCTTGGGTGCCACCACGACCCGGAACCGCCCCTTGCCGTCATCGGCCGGGTCGATGAAGACCACCTCGCCTCCAAACGTGCCGACGGCGACGCTCGGCCATCCGACGAACTGGATGGCGGGCCAGCCTTCAAACTGGAGCCTGACCTCGGAGCCGGGCACCACGCGTCCGTCGGGGGCTGTCTGGCGGGGCGTGATCAGCGGCATGTCATTGCCGTCGAGCCACATCTCCACGAAGCGGCTTTCGGTTTCCGGAATGATCACGCAGATGGGTGAGCCGGGCCTGAGAAAGGTTCCGTCCGTGGCCTGCACGCTGAGCACGATGCCGTCACGCGGTGACTCGACGACCTGACGCTGGTTCTGGCTGATCTGAATCTCCAGCGTCTTGATGTCGCGTTCCGCCGTGGCGACCTCGGCCTGGGCGGTGCCTTTCTGCGCGCGAATGCCGGCAATGGTGGCGCCAAAGTCGTTTTCGGTGCGCTTCAGGTTGGCATCGGCGGCCTTCAGGTTGGCGTCGGAGCTTTCCTGGAGCTGACGAGCCACCTCATAGTCACGCTCCGACACCAGGCCTGACTTTCTGAGCTCGCCGACACGGTTGAAGTTCAGCTGCGCCGTCTCCGCCGTGATTTTTTCGGAGGCGACACGCTGCTGCGCGGCGTCGAGCGCCTGCCCCTTGGCCTGCTCCTGCTGTCGAATCTGGAGCTCCAGGTCGTCCACGCGCTGGGCGGCGGCCGCGTGGCGGACAATCAGCGAATCATGCTGGCTGCGCAGGTTGGCGAGCAGGTTGGGGTCGTTGTCCTGGATCTCGACGATGACCTGCCCCTTCTTCACGCGCTGGCCTTCGACGACGTGCAGCTTGCGGACATTGCCGGAGACAGGTGCCTCGACATTGATCCGGCGTTCGAGAGGGTCGAAGGCGATGACCTTGCCGGCGCCGCTGACAAACTGCTGCCAGGGCAGGAACCAGATGGCGAGCACGAAGCCAACAAAAAGCATGGCAAGAACTCGCGCCATCAGCCTTGGCAGGCGTGAGGAGCCCGCACGGGTGATGGCAGGGAGATGGCCGAGGAGTTCGAAGGTTGATGACCGAGTCTGGCTCATGGCTCAATGGAAGGCGGGGTCGTCGAGGTCGATCTGCTGGCCGCACCTGGCGGCGACGAGGGGATCGCGGGTGGCGATGATCACCGTCCAGGGCAGCGCCGGATCCAGGATCACCACCGTGAGTTCGTTCATGCTGTCGCGGTCCATGCCGTCGAAGACATCGTCAAGAAGCAGCAGGCGGGGCTTGAGCACCAGCGCCCTGGCAAGCAGGAGCCGCGTGCGCTGGCGTGATGACAGGGGCAGCCCGCCGGTGACCAGCGGCGTGTGCATGCCCAGCGGCAGGGCCATCACATCCTCCAGAAGGCCCACGGCCTGCAACGCGCGCTGCACATCATCCAGACCGACACCCGGACGACCAAGCCGGATGTTTTCCGCAATCGTGCCGTTCACAATGTCCTGGCTGCGGATGAGCATCACGCTGCCGCGCAGCTCCTCCAGGTACCAGGATCGCAGGTCAAAACCGGCGATGCTGACATGACCGCGGGTTGGATAGCGCAGGCCGAGCAGAAGGTCCAGCAGGGTCGAGCAACCGCTGCCCTGGGAGCCGGTCAGCGCGGCACGCCCCCCTGCGGGGATTTCAAAGGCCACATGGCTGAAGACCTCGTGGCCATCCGGGTAGGCGTAGGCCACGTCACGCACGCTCAAGGCGGCCCCGCCTCCCTCAAGACGGGGGATGTCGCCGGCCTCGTTTTCAATCTCAAGATCGATCAGATGCCCGATCTTGTCCACGGCGGCAAGGGCGTCATACCAGGCCTCAAATTTCTTCGCGAGCTTCGAGAGCGAGGCGACGATGGCGCTGACGATGAGTTCGGCGGCGACGAGCTGCCCCAGGGTGAGCTGCATGTTCAGCACCAGCCAGCCCCCGACCACCAGGAGGGCGGAGCTCGCAAGCACCTCCAGAAAAAGCAGGCCGGAGATCTGGCGCAGCAGCACCCGGAAATGGGCTCCGCGGGCGGTGAGAAAGTCTCGTGTCAGCTGATCAGCGCGTTGCATCGCCATGGCATAGCCGCCCGGGCCCTTGAAAAGCCGCGGATAACGGGCCAGCTCCTCCAGCCAGTTCACCACATCGTATTTGCAGATGCTCTCCTGAATGCTCGTGCGCACCGCACCACGCCCGAGCCCGAAGATGATGAAGGCGATCATTATCAGCAGCAGCAGCGAGAAGGCCAGCAGCGAAGGATGATAGAAGCCCAGCACCACCAGGCCGATGAAGCCGCCAAGGATCAGGTTGATGCCGTCCAGCAGCAGCAGCGCCGTGCTTTTCTGCACGGTCACCACGTCGAGGAAACGGTTCACCATCTCCGGGGCGTGAACGCCGTCGAGCGAGTCAGCCTTCACGCGAGGCAGGCGATAGGCCATGTCAGCGGCCACCCTCACGAAGATGCGGCGCTGGATCACCTCGGCGATGTAATATTGCAGACCGCGCATCACCGACGACAGCAGGAGGAAGGCGAACAAGGCGACGGCGATGACCAGCAGAGCCTGCTGGAAGGGGCCGCTCTGGCTTCCAAAGGCCAGGTTGGAGACGAGTGAGTTCACCGCCAGCGGCAGGGCCAGGTAGAGAACCCCGGTGATGATGCTGAAGATGACGATCGTGCCGATGTTCTTCATCTCGGGCCGCATCAGTCCGATGAGACGTCGCAGGGGCGGAATGTGATCCTGATGCCCGTGGGCATGGGACTCCGCCTTCACGTGATAGGCGGGCAGAAGTTCCACGTCCTCCGCCTGCTCACAACCTCGAAGCCCCTCGGCGGGACGCTCAGGAGTGACCACCCCGAGGTCAACGACGTCGGAGAGATGTTTCAGCCCCAGACGGTGCATCAGGGCCTGCCTGGAGATCGTCTCGGAATCAAGCGGCGTCTCCGGACATGAAATGCGCACCTGGAAGAAGCTGTGCCTGCGCAGGACGATCCAGCGCCCGGGATCCGGCTGCCAGACCACCATCGGCTGGTCTTCCGGCACCCGCCAGACCGCGTCGGCGAGAGGCATGCGCAGCGGCTGGATGCGAATGCCTATGACTTCCGAAGCCCGGATGAGCATCTCCATGGGCTCAAGGCCCGATTTCCTGGCAAGCTCAACGGCGTGCCTCACCCTGCCTGGATCTGAACGCATGTTCAGGACCTGCGCCAAAAAGCAAAGAGTCTCCGCATCATGGGCGGAGGGGTCGTTTAAAGATCTCGTAGGCTCTGGATGGAAGTCTGCGGTGGCAGGCATTGGCCTAAGCATACGCTCGAAATCACTTCTGGATGCCATAAATTTCGATATATTCTGCCATCCCCCCGGCAGGCACGACCGGCGGCTCCGCCACAAAGAAGCGCTGGCAGAAAGCAATCTTCTGTCGCATTTGGACGTACTTTTCTCACCCCCATGTCCCATCATCCCCTCAATCTCGAACATCACTTCCTCACACGTCGCCAGATGCTCAGCCGCCTCGGAATGGGCATGGGCGCCATGGCCCTGGGCGACCTGATGACCCCGGGGGCAGCCCAGGCGGCGGGAGTGGACGGGACGAACCCTTTCGGCGTGCGCAGGCCGCACCACGAGCCGAAGGCAAAGCGGGTGATCCACTTCTTCATGAACGGCGGCCCCTCCCAGGTGGACACCTTTGATCCCAAGCCGGAGCTGACCAAGTATGACGGCAAACCGCTGCCCAGCCTGCTGAAGACCGAGCGGCCGACAGGCGCGGGGCTGAAGTCTCCCTTCGCCTTCAGGAAGCACGGTCAGTGCGGCCTGGAGGTGAGCGACCTCTTTGCCAAGACCGCCGCCTTTGCCGACGACCTCTGCGTCATCCGTTCGATGTACGCCGACGTGCCCAACCATGAGCCCTCGCTCGGCCTCATGAACTGCGGGGACGGCCGCCTGCATCGTCCGAGCATGGGCTCCTGGATCACCTACGGCCTGGGTTCGGAAAACGAGAACCTGCCCGGCTACATCTCCATGTGCCCCAAGGGCATGCCGACACGCCGCACGAAGAACTGGCAGTCCGCCTTCCTTCCCAGCATCTACCAGGGCACCTACATCAACACCGAGGACACCGAGGTGGACAAGCTGGTCGAGTTCATCAAGAACGGCTCGCTCGACCTCAAGCAGCAGCGCCGCCAGCTCGACCTGCTCCACGCGCTGAACGAAAACCACCTCAAGCAGCGGCAGAACGACCAGCAGCTCGACGCCCGCATTCAAAGCTTCGAGCTGGCCTACCGCATGCAGATGGAGGCCACTGACGCCTTCGACATCAGCCGGGAGCCGGAGGTGGTGCGCAAGGCCTACGGAGAAAACGACTTCGGCCGCCAGACGCTCATCGCCCGCCGCCTGCTGGAGCGTGGCGTGCGCTTCATCCAGCTCTGGACCGGCGCCGGCCAGCCCTGGGACAGCCATGATGAGATCCTCGATCACGCACGTCTGGCCAAGGATGTGGACCAGGCCATCGCCGCCTTCATGGGTGACATGAAGCAGCGCGGTCTCTTTGACGACACCCTCATGATCTGGGGCGGTGAATTCGGCCGCACACCGGCGGTCGAGCTGCCGACGCCCGGCGCCAACGCCGGCAAGCAGCGCGGGCGTGACCATAACCACTACGGCTTCACCTACTGGCTGGCGGGCGGTGGCTCAAAGGGCGGCCACACCCACGGCGCCACCGATGAGTTCGGCTTCGCCGCCATCGAGGACAAGGTCCATGTGCATGACCTGCACGCCACGCTGCTGCACCTGCTCGGCTTCGATCACGAACGCTTCACCTACCGCTATGCCGGGCTCGACTTCCGCCTGACCGGCGTCAACGAGTGCGGCGTGGTGAAGGAACTCGTGGCCTGACCCTGCAGATCAAATACTGCCGTCGACACGCGCTCCCCTTGCCTGCGCGCCCTCCCGCCGCATAGTCGGCGTTCCATTCCGCGCCCCATGCCTGACACCGCCACGCTTCTCATCCACTGCCCGGACCGCCCGGGACTCGTCCACGACGTGACCGGGTTCATCTTCTCGCACCAGGGCAACATCATCGACCTGCAGCAGCACATTGATCCGGATGCAGACGCCTTTTTCATGCGCCTGGAATGGAGCCTGGAAAACTTCACGCTGGAGAAGTCCGAGATCTTTGA
>Ga0315900_10003481_pt1 | contig 22989 bp, 7 predicted proteins | sample LakEriMetagenome_FD_203521 | JGI IMG/M metagenome (GOLD analysis project Ga0315900, IMG submission 203521) | Freshwater fungal communities from buoy surface, Lake Erie, Ohio, United States - Buoy 12 MA114 | ecosystem: Environmental > Aquatic > Freshwater > Lake > Lake biofilm | place: USA: Lake... | reverse complement strand
AGTTGCCCAAGTTGGCACAGGAGGCTCAGAGCCAATAAGAATGTCCGTTTTTTCATAACCAATGAAGTGTCGAATCAGCAGAAATGCAGCTGTTTGAGTGGATTTACAGGTAAAATTAGCTCAAGATGGTTTTAATTTTCCGAAAAAAATTAAAACCATCTTGAGCAGAAAGGGTGTCGGGTTCTTCCTGGCGGGTAGCGCACCGACCATGACGGGTTTAGGACAGCAGGGATTGTCCGGTCATTTCGGGAGGGATTTCAACCGACATCAGACTCAGAAGAGTGGGGGCTACATCTGCCAGGGAGCCATTTTTGATGCTGGTTCTTTTGGGTTCCGTTACCAGGATACAGGGAACTGGATTTTTGGTATGGGCGGTATTGGGTGTTCCGTCTTCGTTAACCAGAAAATCGGAGTTGCCGTGATCGGCAATGAGCAGGCATTGATACCCTTTTTCCAGGGCTAGTGGAACAATCTGCGAGAGACAGTGGTCCACGGTTTCGGCTGCTTTGATTGCGGCGGTAAATACCCCTGTATGGCCCACCATATCTGCGTTGGCGAAGTTGAGGCAGATAAAGTCGGGGGTATTGGACTGAATATCATCCAGGATCGCTTCGGTGATCCCTTGGGCGCTCATTTCGGGTTGTAGGTCGTACGTGGCTACTTTGGGGGAGGGGACCATCAACCTGCGTTCTCCGTGGAACGGTTCTTCCCTGCCACCGGAGAAAAAGAAGGTCACGTGGGGGTATTTTTCGGTTTCTGCGATTCGCACTTGTGTTTTTCCGGCTTTTTCCAGGACTTCGCCCATAGTCATGCGCACATCATCTTTTTCGTAGATGACCTTTACCTTTTTAAAGGTTTCGTCGTACCGGGTCATGGTGACATAATAGAGTGGCAGGGTGGTCATTCCCTGGTCAGGCATATCTTGTTGGGTGAGTACCTGGGTAATTTCTCTGCAGCGATCGGTGCGGAAATTAAAGGCGATGACCACATCATTGGGTTGGATTCGGCCTTCGGATTGGACGACCATTGGCTGTAGAAATTCGTCGGTGACATTGGTATCGTAGGCCTCCTGGATGGCTTTTACGGGGTCGGTTACGGGTGTTCCGGTTCCCTTTACCAACAAGTCGTAGGCTATTTTTACCCGTTCCCAGCGTTTGTCTCGGTCCATGGCATAGTAGCGGCCCACGATGGTAGCCAGTTGGACGGGTTGGTTTTGGATATGGTCCTGTAGGGTTTGGATGAAGCTTGCGCCGCTTTTGGGGTCGCAATCTCTTCCATCGGTGAATGCGTGGACGAAAGTGCGTTGGAGACCGGCTTCGGTGGCCATATCACAAAGTGCCAGCAAATGGTTGATATGGGAATGTACCCCCCCATCGGATACGAGTCCAATGAAGTGAACAGCCGTATTGTTTTGGCGGGCATATTCGAATGCTTCCAAGAGGACGGGATGTTGGTGTAGTTCGCGTTCTCGGACGGCTCGGTTGATACGGGCGAGTTCTTGCCATACTACCCGGCCGGCACCGATATTAAGGTGTCCAACTTCCGAGTTACCCATTTGACCTTCTGGGAGCCCTACGGCTTCGCTGTGGGTGATGAGGGTGCTGTGGGGATAATTGGCCATTAGGCTATCCACAAAAGGAGTGTTGGCCTGTGCGATGGCATCTGCGGAGGGAATTTGGCCCAATCCCCAGCCATCCAGAATAAATAATGCTGCTTTTGACAAGGTAGTACGTCTTTAATTGTTCGCTGCAAATATAGGCCGTTTCGATGGTTTGCTGCACGAGAATCCCCCTGCGAGCGTTCTTTCACCGGTCATATAGAGGAAAAAGCAACGTTTTGTATCCAGCGTTTTCTATTCTGTTTGTCAAATCGGTTTTATTCTTGATTTTTATTCAGTATCCAGTAATACAAAGGAATGCCCATTAGGACAATTCCCAAACCTGGCCAGGAATACAACGGTTTGTACAAGAGCAGGGTGATGCAAATAAACAACGCCAGTGTTATATAGACCACCGGTAGAAATGGGTATCCGAATGCTTTATAAGGACGGTTGGCGTCTGGGCGTTGGCGGCGCAGTACAAAAATACTGGCAATGGTCAGGATATAGAACAGCAATACGGTGAAGATGACATAATCGAGTAAGTCGCCATACTTGCCGGTCAGGCAAAGGAGGCAGGCCCAGATACACTGAGCCCAAAGGGCAAACTCGGGAACTTGCTGTCGGTTAAGGACGGCTGCTTTTTTAAAGAAAAGTTTATCTTGTGCCATGGTGTAGTAGACCCTTGCTCCGGAGAGAATTAATCCGTTGTTACAGCCAAACGTGGAAACCATGAGCATGAGGGCTAGCACCAGCACACTGCCTTCTCCCAAAAAGGAAATGGCAGCCGCAATTCCAACCCGGTCATCTTTGGCAAAGGCAATTTGATCGGCACTGAGGGTGGCGGTATACATGACATTCGCCAACATATATATAATGGTGACGGTAAGTGTTCCTATAAGCAGGCTGAGTCCGATGTTTCGCTGTGGATTCTTCATTTCCCCAGCCACGAAGGTGACACTGTTCCAGGCGTCCATGGAAAAAATACTTCCAACGGAGGCCAGGGCCAGAGCAATAGCCAAGCTTGTCCATCCGCTTGGGCCCGGGATAAATACTGCGTCTCCCGTCTCCTGTGTCCATCTGCCAAACTGAAAGGCCTGATCGCCCCAGTTGGCCGACCACGTTTCAAGGTTAAATCCATAGAAAAGACCCAGTAGTACAAGGATGGCCAAGGCGGCTGTTTTAGTAAATGTAAAGACTAGCTGGATCCATTTTCCGTTTTGGATTCCCCGGGTATTAATGAACGTAAGCAGTACAATAAGCGCGATAGAGACGAGCTGTGCGGCGCTGATTTGGAGAAACCCCCATTGGAAAAGGTAGTTTTTTTCGCTGAGGCTTGGAAGGAGGAAGGCGGCAAATTTAGCGAAAGCGACGCCCACCGCGGCGATGGTGCCCGTTTGGATCACACTAAAAAACGCCCAGCCATACAGGAAACCAGTGAGCCGACCATAGGCCTCGCGCAAGTAAACATATTGTCCCCCTGCCTGCGGAAACATGCCAGCTAATTCACCATAGCTTACCGCTGCGATGAGGGTGAGCACTCCAGTAAGTCCCCAAACAACCAGTAAAAGCCCGGGAGATCCGACGGTTCGGATCATATCAGCACTGACGATAAAGATCCCGCTACCGATCATAGAACCAATGACCAGCATAGCACCATCGGTTAGTCCAAGGGATCTTTTAAATGAGTCGGAAGAAGTATTGGAAGTAGAATTATTCATGCGAATTTCGTTTTGCAGTACAGGAGGGCGAAAGTAGGCAAATTTCGGAATTTTTGGAAAGTAGGCCACCTTATTCCTGCTTTTGAAGAGTTGTTTGAATCCAAAATAGGCTTTGCAGCGTGTTGCGAGTGGCTGTGCAGTAACAAAATGCGGCTTTTGGGCGTTTCTTTCCAGTGGGTACTTATTTCTATTGTATTTTTGCAGCAAATCGACGTTTTCTATGATCTTACGAGCAGAGCATATTGTGAAAGTGTATGGACGGAGGACCGTTGTCCAAGGGGTTAGTTTTGATGTGCACCAAGGGGAAATTGTAGGCTTACTGGGTCCAAATGGCGCAGGGAAGACGACTTCTTTCTACATGACGGTGGGATTTATTAAACCAACGGAGGGGAGGGTGTACCTGGATCAGGAGGATATTACGGACTTGCCAATGTACCGTAGGGCTCAGAAAGGCATTGGTTATCTGCCACAGGAAGCATCGGTTTTTCGAAAATTAACCGTAGAAGACAACATAAAGGCCGTCTTAGAAATGACCTCTCTTTCAAAAGAAGCCCAAGCGGATAAATTGGAGGAGTTGATCGATGAGTTTAACTTGCACAAGGTTCGGAAAAGCAATGGAGATACCCTGTCAGGAGGGGAGCGTCGGCGTACCGAGATTGCGCGGGCATTAGCGACGAATCCCAATTTTATCCTCTTAGACGAGCCCTTTGCGGGAATCGACCCCATTGCCGTAGAGGATATTCAATACATTGTGGCAAAACTGAAAGTGAAAAATATTGGAATCTTGATTACGGACCACAATGTTCAGGAGACGTTGAGCATTACGGACCGGGCCTATTTAATGTTTGAGGGAAAAATATTGAAGGCTGGAACAGCGGAGGAGTTAGCAGCGGATGAAATGGTGCGCAAAGTATATTTAGGGAAGCATTTTGAATTGCGAAGGAAGGTAATTGAGCTGTAAAGGGCGAGAAGTGCGGTGGTGTTTTAGTCTTTCAGGAACTTGAAAAGGCTTTCTAATCTCCTTCAAAATTTAATGTTTACTTAATACGCAGTTTAATTTTGTTTAGGGTGTTGGGGCCTAATTTTGTGGCAAATAGCGTATTTTCGCCAAAGATCGATGCCATTTATGAACGACATTACCAGCAAAAAAATATTAATCGTGGATGATGAGCCAGATATTCTGGAGTTCCTGCGGTACAATTTGAAGAAAGAGGGGTTCGTAGTAGTGACGGCCGCAGATGGCAAGCAGGCACTGGAGGTGGCAGACGCAGAACACCCGGACTTGATTATCCTCGATATTATGATGCCGGAGTTGGATGGCGTGGAAACCTGCCGTGCGTTGCGAACAAAAAAAGAATTCAGTCGGACACCCATTGCTTTCTTGACGGCAAGAGATGAAGATTTTTCTCAAATAACGGCTTTGGATGTAGGAGGAGACGATTATATCACGAAACCAATCAAGCCCAGGGTCTTAATTAGTCGGATTGGAGCCCTTTTGAGGAGATCTGGATTGGAGGAGCCTGCCAATGATTCCATTATTAAAATCCATGATCTGGTAATTGATCAGCAGAAAGTATTGGTGACGCGGGGAGAGGAGGTATTTGAGTTTACGCGTCGTGAGTTTGAAATTCTTTGGTTACTGGCCTCTAAACCCGGACGAGTATTTACCCGGGAAGAGATTTTCGATAAGATATGGGGAAATGATGTAATTGTGGGTAATCGCACCATTGATGTGCACATCCGCAAACTTCGTGAACGCCTGGGAGAGCGCTACATCAAAACGATGAAAGGAATCGGATATAAATTTGAATTTTGACTGCCTACCGTACCTTTTGCCAGGGTGTTTGTTAGAATCCTCCTCGAAATCCGGTTGTTTTTGGATCAATCCCCAAAAAGTCGCGTGGGAAGGGCTCAAGAAACGGCCATTCAATAATTGCTAACCTGTTCTTCATGTTCAAAAATCAAACTCCGCAGCAACTGGCCTTGGTGGCAGCACTAACCTCGGCCGGAATTATCACGGGACTCGTGGTGTTGCTTTCTTTATTAAAACTGTTTGAACTTTCGTACACGGAGGTTGGACTGTTGTTTTTGACTGTTTTTTTGACGGATTACATTGCTAATTTCTATTACATCCGACATTATTTATATCGTAAAATCAAGCTGATTTACAAGGTGATTCACCGGCATAAGATGAGCGGGGATTTTAATGCCGGGAAAATTGAAATGGGCCGAAATGCCTTGGGAGATGTGGAGCGGGAGGTGGATGAATGGGCGGAGAACAATCAAAAAGAGTTTGAGGCCATGGAAAAACTGGCCAACTACCGCCGCCGGTTTATCGGGGATGTGTCGCACGAGCTTAAAACCCCGATTTTTAATATTCAGGGATTTATTTATACCTTATTAGATGGTGCGATGGACGACCCGGAGGTTCGGATTCAATACTTGCAGCGGGCTGCCAAGAATGTAGACCGGTTACAATTGATTGTAGAGGATTTGGAGACCATCAACAAGTTAGAAGCAGGTCAAATGGTTCTGGATTTACGGGAATTTGATATGTACGACTTGGTGAGTGATATTTTCTCGGATTTGGAGATGCGGGCAAAGGAGCGCAATGTTCGATTGGTTTTTAAGGAAGGAGCTAGCCAGCATTTTCGGGTGCGAGCAGATAAAGAGAGTATTCACCAGGTAATTACTAATTTATTATCGAATTCCATTAAATATGGACTGGAGGGAGGGGTGACGAAGGTTAGTTTTTACGATATGGAGACCTATATATTGGTGGAGGTAAGTGACAACGGAATTGGAATAGCGGAGGAGCATCTACCGCACGTTTTTGATCGTTTCTACCGGATAGACAAGAGTCGTTCGCGGGAGCAAGGTGGTACTGGACTAGGATTATCGATTGTCAAGCACATTATTGAGGCGCACAAACAAACGATTAATGTGCGCAGCACGATTGGCCAGGGGTCTACCTTTGGTTTTACTTTAGAAAAAGCGTAGGTATCTTTTTCATAAAATAAGGCCTATCGTTGCTATCTTTCGCCCATGAAATGGACGATTTCTCTTTTGATGGCATCGGTTTGCATAGGTGTCTGGCCATTCTCGGAAGTTTGGACGCAGTCGCAGGCATCCGAATTATTGCGTCAATTGGAAAAGTCGCCGAGGGATACTCATCGGGTAAGTTTGTTGATCGATTATGCTTGGGAGATCATGGAAGATCAGCCCGAAGCAGCGGAAGCTCGTTTTTGGGAAGCTATTCAGGAGGGGAGCTCCATTGGTTTTGCGTTGGGAGAGGCGGCCGGTTGGAATGGATTGGGGGTATTGGAAGAGAGCATCCGATTGGATTATGAAAAGGCAAAAAAATACCATAAAAAGGCGCTTCAAATTCGGAGGACAACGGGAAATAACATTGCCATTGCCTCTTCGTTAAATAACCTAGCCTTGCTACAAGAAGACTTAGGTTACCGTGACAGTGCAATTGTGGCGTATCGGGAGGCGATTTTATTGCTTTCTGCGGTGCAAGCAGAAGGGCAATTAGCCAAAGCTCGATACAACCTGGCGGGCTTATACGAAGCCAATGGCAATTATAAAGAGGCGAAAGAACAGTTAATACCCGCTCAGTTGTATTTTGAACAGACAGGAGACGAGGAACGCCTGGCTTCTTCCTATAATTTATTAGGTCACATCAATTTTGAGTTAGAATTGTGGAAACAGGCCCTAGAGGCCTACGATCGGGCGAATATCCTTTATACCCGTTTAAGTGATACCTCCGGAATGGCGGGTGCTCGACTCAATTTAGGAAATGCCTTGGATGATTACGGGAATAAGCTCCACAACCGAGACAGTATCCAATTGAGTATAGCGCAGTACGAATCTGCCTTGCAATTGTTTCAGCAAACAGGTGATTCCTTGGGAATTGCGCGCGTTTTGAACAGTTGGGCGACGACACACAAGCACTTAGGTCAATATGAGGAAGGACTGGAACGGGCGGCACAGGCCTTTGCTATAGTGGATAAGTACGGAGATAAGCGCGGTAAAATGGAGGTGATCAATACCCAAGGCGATTTGTATTACAGCGTAAAAAAGTACGCGCAGGCATTGGAGTTGACTCGGCAATACGAGGCAATTGCATTGGAGATCCAGGACGATAAGTTTATTCAAAAGGCCTTAAAAGACTACGCCAAACTGTACGAGGCCATGGGGGAGTTTGAGCTGGCGCTGAAATACCAGAAGGCATATAATGAAATGCGGTACCAGCGGTTGGATGAAACCCGTGCGCGGGAGCACAATATGTTGGATGGATTTTACACCGACATGACCCGAAAGGCGGCTTTGGACCAGACCCGAATCGAAGTACAAACGGCCAGGGCCACTCGAAACGCCCTTCTTGGAGGGGCTGCTGCTTTGGCATTACTAGTGGCATTGTTTTACAACCGCTCCAGGTTGAGGGCGAAGGCCAACCGGGATTTGGCAGCAAAAAATGAGTTAATTGAACGAGAGCGGGCACGGGCGGACGAGTTATTGATGAATATTTTGCCGGAATCAACGGCGGAGGAACTGAAGCGCAACAACAGTGTACGGCCTGTTCGGTATGAGTCGGCTACGGTATTGTTTACTGATTTTAAGGGGTTTACGAAGATAGCTGAGTTGGTTACTCCGGAGGAGTTGGTTCGGGAGTTAGATGAGTGCTTTCGGATGTTTGATGAGATTGTACAGCGGCATGGGTTGGAGAAGATCAAAACGATTGGGGACGCTTACATGTGTGCGGGGGGCTTGCCAGAGCCGAATACAACGCATGCTCTGGATGCGGTTCGGGCGGGGATTGAGATGGTACGGGGCTTACACCGGATGATGGAGCGGAAAGCGGCCGAGGGGAAACCGGTATTTCAGATGCGTGTAGGGATTCATACGGGGCCAGTGGTGGCTGGGGTGGTGGGTAGCCATAAATTTGCTTACGACATTTGGGGAGATACCGTTAATACAGCTGCCCGGATGGAGCAGGGCTCCGAGCCTGGGAGGGTGAATATTTCGGAGGTGACCTATGCACTGGTAAAAGACACATTTCCATGTGCATACCGGGGGGCGTTGGAGGCGAAGAACAAGGGGGCAATCGAGATGTATTTTGTTGAATTTGATTTGTAGTGGAGCGAAAGTCGGGGCTATTTTTTTCCAACAAATATTTGAGGAAGTTGCTTTTGGAAGGCGAGCTAGGAGTATGGTTCAATGTTTGTGCATTTCATCAAAGAGGGAAAAGAAAAAAATGTTTCTTTTGACAATTTACACCTTTTTTTTATATTTTGTAGGCATTCGCTTAGGTTATTATTCTATATTTGCAGTGATGTTCTAGTGTCACCAAGTACTGATTTAGAAACTGTTCGTGTTTTAATTTATTTGGAAAATGGCGGAGTTTTTTCCCCTGTTGCCGAGCTATTTAATCCTAGAATAACTTAGTGCAGATGGTTTAGCTGCAAACGAATTTTACGTTCTTGACTACCTCTAACTAATTGATGCTATAATCCGCCCCTGGTTTTCAGTTGTTCTTTTTTTATTCCATTTAATCTAATACCAAGAGGAGTTTTTTAGAGTGGCTTTTTCTTTTTGATAAAAGAATTGGGTGCTCGGAAAACCTAGGTCTACTGTTGTATTTAGCCAAAATATGAAATTATCTCTAATTACTGTTGCATTCACCATTTCTGTTTTGTCTCAGACGCTTTGGGCGCAGTCCCAGGAGCAGCTGGCTTTTTTGGAACAAACCAGGCAATTACACCTTGCGGTGGATAGTTTGTTTCCGGCCTGGGACCGTCAGTTAGGTCAGCTTCTGGCTGAGAACTCGGATTGGTCTGACAGCCTTGTAATAAACATAATTCGATTGGCAGGTGATGATATTGATGCTGGCCATCCCGCTTTAGGGGTTCAGATGATGCGGAGTTTGGAGCAAAAAATGCAAGTAAGCAAAAAGGAGGTCCATTATATTTGGTTGTACACCAACCTGGTCAGCGGATATTGCGATTTAATAATGACGGATTCAATGGCCCATTACCTGGAGCTAGCTGCTCAGGAACTTCCCAAATCCGACTCCCCAACTTTCCATAAGATTTTCCTTACCCAATATCGAGGCAATTTGGCCATGTTGCGCAAGAATAATTTAGAGGCCTTGGAACTGTATACCAAGGCGATGCTCATGGTTGAGGAAGCAAAAATGTGGGAGTTGGGTGGCGCGATTAAAGTTGGAATGATGGATCTCTATATACGGATTCAGCATTATCAACGCTGTATTGATTTAGGGGCTGCCGAGTTGCGGAGGGCTGATCTAACGCTATCCGATTTAGATCGGTCCGGTTTTTATAATAATTTGGGAGTAGCCTATTCCAGGGTAGGTAAGTTGGACAGTGCGGCCCTATTGTACCGGGCGGCGGCGGTGTTGAGTCAACGGATGGGGCATAAGATCAATGAGGCCCGGGCGTACACTAACTTGGGCAACACATTACTGAAGAAAAAGGAATATACGGCTGCTTTGGAGGCCATGAACACCGCTTTTAGAATTTGTGGGGAAAATGGTTTAGAGGTGGGCATTTTCATCAATACGGTGAACAAGGCGGAGCTCTTGAGTAAGACGGGTGATTTTGCGGGGGCACTGGAGCTTTTCAAAAAAGCACAGCAAATGGCCAAGTTGTATTCAGATCCAGCCGTTTCCATGGACCTGGATCGGGTCGGCGCTCTGATTTATAGTGGATTGGGGGATTATAAAACCGCATTTCAATACCAATTGGCGTATCAGGAGGTAAAGGAAGAGGCGCATAAGAAACAGAATGAGTTATTGGTGCTGGATTGGGAGGCGAGGGTAGAGCGCGAAAGGCAGGATCAGTACATTGAGGAGTTGAGTGAAGAGATTGAATACGCCCGGCGTCGGCAACAGTTTTTTTACGCATTGGCACTGTTGGTGTTGGTATCGGTATTCTTGGGTTATCGATTGTTGGTGAACAAGCACCATAAGGATCGTTTACAGGCTAAATTAAACCGGGAGGAGAGTCAAAATTTGCGTTTACAATTGGAGATGAAAGATAAAGAGATGGCGAGTCAGAGTATACACTTACAATCAATCAAAGCGTTTTCGGAAGGTATGACGGAGAAGTTGCGGCAGTTCAACCGGGGTTTGCCCTTGCGCCAGGAGGAAGAGCTCAGCAAGCTGATTTCGGAGTTTGAGCACCGTTTTCCGGAGGAGTTGTGGGAGGATTTCCAGATGCGTTTTGAAAAAGTGAATGACAGCTTTTACCAGAAGCTCATGGAACGCTGTCCGGATCTTTCACCGGTGGAGCTGAGGGTAGCTGCTTTGCTGCGGTTGAACCTTAGTTCGAAGGAAATTTCGGATATTACGAACCGCTCGGTGGGCACTATTTCCAACACCCGCAGTTCTTTGCGGAAGAAGTTACACCTGGAAGATGAGGCCAATTTAGTCGCCTACCTAATCTCTATTTAAGCCGTTTATTTATTGGATAGAATGCTCTGTTTTGAGCAGTAAAGGGGCCATCGTGAACTTTTCATGAGGGCCCTTTTGCTGTATTGTGAACTTTTCATGAGGTGCTGTTTGGGGCCAGTGAACATTTCGTGAAGCCCTTTGGAGAGCCCTGTGAGGTTATCGTGATGGCGCGCGTACGAGGGCAGGGTTGGAGGGTAAGTACTTTTGTGGGTTGATCCGAGTGGCTCATTGCTACCCGGCTATCCCTTTGTAATTACACTAATTTAGATAATCTCATGAAGAGTTGCTTACGGAATCAGTTCGCTTCGGTTTTTTCAAGTGTTTGTAACCGGGCATTACTGCCCTTGTTGATTGGAATTCTCTGCATCGGTTCGGTTCAAGGGCAGACCTTGACCATCGGAGGATTTTTTATGCAAGGTGTTGCTTGGAATCCAACGACCCGTACTTATACAGCTGGTCTTACAAATGCTACTTTACCTGCGAGTACCCTCACGCAAGAGTTGGCGAATGGCCCTGTGACTGTTCAGTTGGTCACTAGTACTAGTTCTGGTTTGCTCAAGGTAGAACAGGATGTCGTTACGACTGCAACCAATAACCTGACTTTGATTGGATACACTGTTGAAGTTGGCATTAGCCCAAATCATACTGGGGGAAAAATTGATATTGGAGGAGCACTCACTATACAAGCGTATTGGACTTTTGGTATGTCAGCCTCCATAAACGCAGCGTCGGTTGGTGTGTATGCTAGGAATAGCATTACAACCAATAGTAGTCTACAGCGGATCATTGGAACACCAGGCAATGGAAGTATTACCTTAGACGCTGACTGGGATGCCAATGGACAAGGGACGCTGAACTTGGATTACTTATTCATCGGTACGGGTACTGGGCCAATTACCATCCGCGGGGAGCTGCTAAGCTGGAATGGTACTGCGCCGGCGATCAGCTCCTTTGGTGGTGACTTTGTCTTGGAATCCAGTGATGGGAGCTTCGGACAGGAAGTAAGCACTGCCTGGTTTAACTTTGGGTCAGGTTCCAACAGTTATAATAACTTTCGGGTTGGCAAACCAGGCAACAATAACAATGTAAAATACAGTGGGACCGCAGTCAATATCACTGGCTCAGCGACCTTTCATGCGGGAGCTTTTTTGGGGATTGAGACGACATTACTTACCCCTACCGTCAACCTGCACTGTACCGGGACCGCGTATCAAACTGCTGGCATGACGGCTACCAACCTCGGTCTACATGGAACTGGTATTTTCACACTCACCAATACTTCTAATAATATTGGTACGGTAGCAGCGGGGGAGAGTAGCTCCAGACTAGCCGAGCTGAGCTTAGTGGACGCCAGTGGTGGGTTGACCATTGGTACAGTGGGTTCCAAAAGTGGGATTTATTCCAGTGGTGCTGTTACGGTGGAAACGTTGACTGGGAATCTAACGGTTCAGCAGCCCGTTAATACTACGAACACAGGTACCTCTGCGCTCACTCTGAATGCAGGGAAGAATAGTGCTATTGGTACTGCTGCTGGTGGGGATATCCTCATTTCGGGCAGCCCCACCTTTACAGCTGGTACGGGGGGGATTATTAAATTATTCAGTGGATCATCCGCTAACAGCACTGGCCTGAGTGCTTTGGTGGGAGAGATCAATGTATATGAGGGGGTAGATGAAACCACTTCTAGTTTTTCTCCGCCCTTATCGGCTAATACCCCTGCGGCACTGTACCGTTTTGGAGAAAACGGAGATTTAACCGTCGTGGCCAGTGGAGGATCGGCGCTAGGTACTGGCTGGACGTATGAAAGCGCGACCAGAACACTTCGCACCACAGTTTCTAGCGCAGTGAACGTCAATGCTTCTGTGTTAGAGGCCTACTTGGCTACGGGCAACCTTACTGTTCTGGCAAAAAATATAACTGTTGATGCTAACGTAACAAGCACGACAGCGAACACACTTCGGCTGAATGCTTTGCGGGCGATTACGGTGAATTCCAACAAGATTATACAAACTGCGGGAGGCGATATTATTCTGGCTGCCTCTTCGACAGGAGTGGCAGCGGGTACCTTGAGCGCTATTTTAATGGAAAGCGGAAGCCAGCTATTGTCTGGTGGAGGTGATATCACTCTTGGGGGCGGGTACGCAGGTACGCAAGGAAACCTGTATGCTGCCTCAGCTATCTCGGGCGGTAGTTATGCCATTCGTTTGACCTCCACCACCTTAACGGCAGCTGGAGGTGACATCAAGATATATGGTCGAAATGTTACTAGTCGCGGAGACGGTGTTTTATTGAGTTCTGTGAACATAACAACTACGGGAAGCGGGACCATTGGGATTTATGGGGATTCTTGGGGGGGATTCAATAATACCAATTATTTTGGGGGCATTACTTTTGAAAACAATTCCTCAACGATCAGCACTTTTTCCGGGGACCTTACCCTTGAGGGAATTTTAACGAATGTAACCAACAATTCATCTGGCACAGGAGCGATCAATTTTTACCGCGAAGGCGGGACTGGTGGTTCTGCCCAAATTTCACTCTTGTCCAACTCTGGGACTATTAATATCAAAGGGCAAGGGTCTCCAACAGGTACCTCTTATGGAATAGGCCAGAGTAGCAGAGGAAATGTGTATATAGGATCGCCGAGTGACAACTCTTGGACTGCTTCTGGAGATGTTGTGTTCACCATCAGTAATTTTGTAAGTGCAAATTCAAATTTTACACAGACAAAAACGAGTGGTGCGGTGAGTTACTTACCTGTTGCTGGTAGCTTCACTGCTGCATTTAATCTGCCAGCAGCTAATCGCTTGGCGGTTGGGGCTTCCAGCCTGACGATTGGATCGGCTACCAATACGGCTAATATTACGATTAACGAGGACCAGACGATTTCGGGCCCTATCACCATCACTGGTGGGGCAGTCACCTTAAACAGTAATTTGACTTCCACCACGGATGGGGATATTACGATAAAAGGTACAACGGGGTTTTCCACGATTGACGCCCGTCGGTTCATTACAACGGATGGAGGTAATATTTTGGTAGATGCGGATGCGGATGCAAACGGTAGTGGGTTGTTGGATGTTGATTATTTGACTTTCAATCCGGGGGCAGGGAATACCACCCTACGTGCTGAGACTTTTCTTTTTTTTACAACTTCAAATACGACCAAACCACACATAAACGGCACTGGTCAATTCATCCTCGAGCCGAGTGATGCTGCCTTTGGGCAGAGTGTACTAACACAATGGTTTGCTATAGACCAAGATGCAAATGGAATTGCCGGGGTGACTATTGGAAAGACTACCAATAACCAGGCTATTACCCATTCCCATGTTGACGGACTGACTGTAAACGGCCCAGTAACAATGTATGGATCGAGTATCAGCTTTACCACTGCACTCTCTGTAACCAACAATGACCTGACCTTGCAGGCCAGTGGAACCGTCACGCAGACAGCAGCAATTTCTGCTGCCGGGCTCAGTTTGAACGGTGCTGCCAGCGTTACCCTAACCAATACAGGGAACAACATAGGTACCTTGGCAGCGGGTGCTAGTAATGCTCGGATTGGGGCGCTGAACCTGGTGGACGCTAGTGGCGGTCTGACCATTGGTACGGTGGGTTCTAATACAGGTGTTTTTTCTAGCAGTACGATATTGGTAGAAACGCTTACAGGTAACCTTACGGTGGGAGCAAATGTCAATACTACGAATACCACTAGTTCGGCGCTTACCTTGAATGCTGGAAAAAGCAGTGCTATTGGCGCTGCTGCAGGTGGAGATATCCTGATTTCTGGCAGTCCAGCAATTACCGCGGGAACAGGTGGTATTATTAAATGCTTTAGTGGAGTAGAGTCCAATAGTACTGGTCTGAGTGCACTAGTGGGGAGTGGCAATGTGAGGGATGGTATCGATGAGACTACTACTACCTTTAATCCAACCTTGGCGGCGAACACGGTTTATGCATTCTATCGGTATGGGGCAAGTACGATGGGCGACCTGACTATTGTCAATAGTGGGGGGGCGGCCTTGGGAAGCGGCTGGGATTATGATAGCTCGACGAAGACTTTATATACGACTACGTCTTCAGCTGTGAATGTAAATGCCTCTATCTTGGAAGGATATCTAGCTACAGATGACTTAATTGTCCGCGCGGGCAGTATTATTTTCAATGCGAATGTAACGAGTGGTACCGCTAATAACTTTACGGTGCACTCCAGCAAACACATTACGAATACGACGGCTACTACCATTACTACCATGGGGGGAGATGTGTTGTTTGGAACCAACTTAGACGATGCTACGGACAATGATGTAAATGAAAATGGCTATTTTGTATTTAAAAATGGGCTTTCCATCACTACCAATGGGGGGGATATTACTATTGGAGGAGGAAGTTTGGGGGTAGATTACGCGCTTGGAACCAATGTTGATGTATTTACGGAGGGGCTTCGGGTGGATCGTGTTCTACAATTGCTTTCAGGAGGTGGAAATATATCGTTGAAAGGTAAATCCTTTGCTCGTTCAAGCTCATATATTCATGGTGCAGCAGGTATTGGATTTTATTTTTTAACGGCGGACGCTACCATCAATAGTGGTACCGGTACCATTTTGTTTGATGGCTTTTCGCAAACCAGCGGATCTAATCATTCCTCAGGGATTGCGTGTTTTTTGTCCGAAACCACTGTTCGAACGCTTACAATTACCTCCGCTAACACAACGGAAGCTGCCATTACCATCAACTCAAAAGCGACGGGAACCAGTGGAGACAATTTTGGTATTGAAACAGAGACCTACAGTGGCTTAACGATTTTGGCCACAGGGGGAGGAGGAATTAACCTGAATACTTCCACGCAAGGCAGTTATGATGTGGTATTTCGCGGACCAACCAATATACTAGCAAACAGCGGGCCGATTAATCTGAAGGGAGGCCAGCTGGGTGGACTTTTGAATAGGACACTGTTTATTAACAATGATTTGTACCTGGGCTCTAAGGCGGGTACGGCTATTACGGCTAGTACCAGCGATATCACACTGCAGTTTGATCAATACTTTTTTAATAATAATTTGCCTTACATTGCCACTACGGGTGCTTTTGATTGGAAGCCAAACTCTACCAGTTTTGGACAAACGGTTAGTACCGCTTGGTTCCGCTGGGGACAGAATGGGCAGAACCTTTCCGAACTCACTATAGGCAAGCCAGGTAACACCGCTTATGTCTGGCATCAGACCAATCCCATTACGGTCGCGGGTCCGATTTCATTTTATGGTGGTGGGGTTGAGATCTATGCGAATCTGATCAGCTCTGCTAATGGAGACCTGTTTTTCAAGGCCCTTGCTAGTTCTGGTCAGACCATTTATGTGCAACCTGGGGTTACTATCAGTAAGACCGCTGGCACGGGAGTACTTACCTGTCAGGGTAACGGTCGAGTGAATAATTTAGGTAGCATTGTTGCAACTGGGAGTGGTAAACTGGACGTAGTGCTTTGGTCGGATTACAGCAATTTGAACGCTGGGGGTGTTGCACAGGTTGGAACTATCATTACCAATGGTGGGCATGTATGGTTGGGTGGAAGTTCCAGTAACGGTGGTAGTTATACTTGGAATGGGCTTACGGTTGGAGACGGAGGAAGTGTGGGGGCTGCTGGCTCTAATTGCCATACTACGGATTTCTATGCCGTTATTCAGACTAATGGCGGAGATGTGTTGGCTTGGGCCACTGATCAGCGTCATGGCGGCTGCGGACAAGGAATCGTCGTTTATGACGGCTCCAGCATTAACACCGGTTCTGGGGATGTTACCCTGATCACCAACTATGTGAGTGGCTTTACCTTACCAATTACCTCTACGGGTTTAGTTACATTGGTTCCCCACGGGGGTGTTACGTATCCAACCACCTTTGACTGGAACGGTACGCTTACCTCTGGCAACTTTAAATTAAGCAGCACCTTCAGTCCGCTACAATTCAATTCGGTTGCGAATTTAGGTGGATTAACCATTGGTTATTACAACGGCTTTACTCAAGGGGGTAATCCGGTGGTAATGGGCAATAGCAGCAATATCACAGTGAATGGTCCAATGGAAATCGCAGGGCCAATTTCTTTGTATGGGACTACCATCACCACTGCAGCCAACCTACGATCCTCCAACAGTGATGGAGCGATTAACTTGAATGGTGCGGTGGTGTTGAATACGCCAGATCAGACGTACACCGCCGGAAGTGGAGGCATCCATTTATCAAGCACGTTGAACAGTAATGCCTTGACTTCCCGTCGTTCTCTCAGCGCGGTAGCAACCGGAGGGGTGGTTGAACTGGGCGGTTCCATTGGCGGTACGGTGGCTCTGGAAAGTTTCGGGGTGACGGCCAATACCCTTTCGATGCCAGCTGGATCTACTATTACGGTTGGAGAAGATTTGGTCTTGAACGTTGATTTGGAGGGTGCTGGGAATACCACTATCTATTCAGGCGATGATCAATTTTTTAATGGAGACGTTAACAGTCAAGGAACCCTAACCATTGAAACGGGTAGAATTCCAGGTATTGCCACTCCAACTACAGCAGATCGACAGTTTTCCAAAGCCTATTTCAAGGGGGATGTAAGTGCTTCTGGTGCGATCTCCATCCTTGCCCCGGAGAGTATTTTTGATGCCAGTGCGCCGCAGGAAGTGAGTACCAACGGAGGTTCCTTGAGTATCACAGGCGATGTGCAAGTAGGAACCCGGGAGGGTGCTTTGGCGAACCACCTGGGTGTGAACACCGGTGGGGGAGCTGTTACGATTACGGGTAAAGTCAACAGCGCATCGGAACGCCGTAGTCAGACTTCTATCCCGGATATACTAGGGGGGTATAACTTGAACGGTAGTACGAATCCTGGACATATTCCTTGGGGTACGTTAAATGGTCAGTATTGGGGGGGTGGCAGTATTACCAAAACGGTTGATTTGGGAACGACTGCTAAAGAAATCACCTTTGAGTTTTACAGGGTGGATAGTTGGGATGATGAGTTGTTCCGGTTCTATGTAGGAGGGGTATTGATCTTTAGTCAACCTTTTCGTATGACGACGAACCATGTCCTGGGTACTCAGATTTATACAGGCACCCCAGCTTCGGGCTACACAGTGTCAATTACAGCCGCCAGTTCGAACGCACCGGTTATGAATAATGGTGGTTTTCAAGATCAAAAGTTTATCATTCGCGTAACTACTCCTGCCAACCTAGGTGTAAAAACCCTAACTTGGAACGCAACCTTGGATCAAAGTGCTGAAGACGAGTCGTACTATTTGAAACATTTAATGGTGCAGGAACTGCCCACTGCGGTAACTGGAAATTCTGGTATTGTTATTCAGGCAGGTGCCGGTAATGTAAGTGTCACACAGCCAATGGGCGAGGTTCGGGCATTGGGGACCTCTGTCATTGCTGGTAATCAACTTAGCCTTGCCGGAAATATCGTAATGGCAGCGGATTCATCAATTACTTTTGACAATGCAGCTACGACTACCTACACTAATATCATCTCTGGGACAGGTGCGAAGTTTATAAAGGAAGGTGCAGGTACCCTGAATATGAACGGAGCAAATACCTATTCTGGCGGCAGCACCCTCAATGAAGGCTTGGTGGTAGCCGGCCTCTCCAATGTGGGTAACATTACCAGCGGACCTTTGGGAAGCGGCACGATCAGCATCAATACCAGTGCAGCGCTGGACTTGGATGGGAGAGCCATTACCAATAATTTTAACCTAGGAAGTACCGGAATCAATAGCAACGGAGGAATTCACAGTACAAGTACAACGGCAGTAAGCCTACCAGGCGATATTACGTTGACAGGTAATTCGAGCATTCGATCTACCGACGGCGGAGCATTAACCATTGGTGGAGATATTGATGGAGCGTTTAATCTGGAGATAGTCACCGATGGCACTACGGATGTGGCCTACACTCAAAATGGCGTGATGGGGGCAGTTACTCCTCCTACTAGCTTTTCGGTACAGACCGGTACAGCAAAATCGTATTTTGCTGCTGGCAGCACGGTAGATGGAAATATTAGTATCGAGAGTGGACAAGTAGAGTTATACGGAGGACTCACCAGTTCTGCCGGGGACATCACGATTGATGCGAATACAGGAAGCCAACTGGCCTTCAACGGGGCGGGCTTATATTTACACAACAACATAGCCGTTACAAACACCTCTGCTACGGGAAACATCACCGTAGATGCGCGTGGTGGCAACAATACAGCGGGCAGCCAGTGTGGTATTTTGATGAGAACAGGTGCTGGTTTCCGTACCGATGGAAGCGGCTCCATTTCCTTAACGGGTAGGGGTGGAGGCAATCCCGCTGCTGGTAACATGAACCAGGGTATTTTCGCGGACGATGCAATGGGAACAGGCCCCAGCATTTCTACAGAAGGAGGGGATATTACCTTAACCGGATTCGGAGGTATCGGATTACAAAACAACGATGGTATCCACATCCGCAGTCTGGCAATCAATGCCAAGAGCGGTGCGATTGTACTGGATGGAGGCACAACCCCAGTGGGTACCTTCTCCGAGTCGATCGGTATACCAGCCAATCCATCCTACACAGCTCTTTTTGGTGGACCTACCCAAACAGGTCCGATTACCTTACGCGGCAACACCTTTGATGTGGGTGCTGGTGGATTGAGGAGCATCGCTACCACCGGGGCATTAACGGTAGAGCCGTTTTCAACCAGCTTTGATGCTGCCTTAACCTTCCCGCTCCCCAACATGAGCGTGAGTAACAACTTGTCTGCCTTAACCTTGGGCAAGTCAGGAAATAACAAAGACATTACCATTGCAGGGACGGCTACGGCCAATGGGCCAGTTCGCGTTTATGGAAAAAATATTGCAGTGAATGGAGCAACAACAGCCAATGGCGGAACCATCAATTTACATGCAACGGATGCAGTTACTCAAACAGCTCCTTTGACAGCAAGTGGATTGGGATTACACGGACCGGCCAGTTTCACCTTAACCAACACTTCCAACAGTGTAGGAACAGTAGCGGCGGGCACCAGTACTGAACCAGTTGGCAGTGTACAATTGACCAACAATGCTGCTTTGACCGTAGGAACCGTCAATCCTACCGGTATCTTTTCTACCGGAGATGTATTGATTGAGACCCTAACGGGGAATATTACCTTGAGTGAAAGTATTGAAACGACCTCAGGTACTTCGAATGCTATTATATTAAATGCAGGAAAAAGTAAATCTATTAACGATCCAACAGGTGGGGATATCCTCGTTTCGGGCACACCAACCTTAACAATGGGTTCCGGTGGTATAGCCAAATTAATGAGCGGTAAGGAAACGAACAGTACCGGGCTGACGACACTGGCAGGAGGATTACCACAGGTTCGGTATTTTACCGATGAGACGACTACGACCTTTACGCCAGCCTTGAGCCCAGATAATACCTATGCATTGTACCGCGTAGACAACTGTGAGCCATTCATTGCGGGGGCGATCGAAACAGCGGGTGAGACCCTGTGTTATGGAGAGGCCCCCTCAGAGATTGGCAGTGTGACCTTAGCAAGTGGGGGTGACTTGACTACTCCTACGTACACCTGGAGGTCTTCAGCAGATGGGTATACCACTGCTATCCCTGGCGCGAACGGAGCCAGCTACACACCACCAGCGAGTTTGACCACGACGACCAGTTATCGCAGGTATGCCAACGATTTAGCATGTAACCCGGTGCCGAGTGCGGCAACTGGTACTTGGACTGTGACCATTAATGCGCAGTTTTCACCTGGTGCGATTAGTACAGTTGGGGAATCGATTTGTTATGGAGGAACCGCGTCGCCTATTGGAAGCGCTACGGCGGCAAGCGGAGGCGATGGTAATTTTACCTATTCTTGGCGGTCATCTGCTAACAACTATGCAACAGCAATTCCAGGAGCCACTTTTGCTACGTACACCCCACCAGTGGGTTTAACCGCTGATCGGACGTATCGCCGCTACGCAAAAGACGGCACCTGTAACACCACTCCGGAGGTTTCGACCGGAGAGTGGACCGTTACTGTATTCCCGCTTTTTGTCAACGGGGCCATTCAGACTACGGGTGAGACCATTTGTTATAGTGGTACTCCTTCAGAAATTGGAAACCTGGTATCTTCCTCTGGTGGTGATGGCAACCTTACCTATACTTGGAGGTCTTCTGTGGATGGGTTTACAGCAGCTATTCCTGGTGCCAATGGTGAGACCTATACTCCTCCTGCGGGATTAACCGCAACTCGGACCTACCGTCGCTACATACAAGATGGACAGTGTAATGTAGTACCTACAGCTTCTTCCGGTGATTGGGTAGTGACGGTTCGCCCTAACTTTAATGCGGGAGTTATTGCGACAACTGGACAATCTGTTTGTTTTGGGATTACGCCTAATACGATTGGCAGCGTAACAGCTGCATCGGGAGGTGATTCAAATATTACCTATACTTGGAGATCTTCCGAGGATAATTATGCGACGGATATTAGCGGTGCTACGGGCGCTACTTATACCCCTTCCTCTGTGGTGGGAATCAGAACTTTCCGCCGGTATGCGAACGATGGCACTTGTAATACGACGCCTACCCAGTCGGCTGGCGAATGGACACTGGAAGTTTATCCGGTTCCATCTGCAACCATCACAGGTAATAACTTTATTTGCGAAGATTTAAGTATTGAATTAAATGCTAGTCCAACGGGAGGTACTGGTGCTTATTTACATAACTGGACGCAGAGTGGTACTGGGGCAGTCAGCATTACGAACAATGGTACGACGAATATTGGGCTTGGAACCGTAACATTGGGAGCCTTGATCATGACTTATACGGTTACAGACTTTAATGCATGTACGGGTACAGCTACACAGGAAATCATTGTAAAAGACTGTGAAAATACGGACTTTATCAACGACCGTATGGCCGGTGATCCTTGTAGTTGCAACAATGACCAGAGTGCCAATGGTGCAGAGGACGGTACCTTTGATGAAACCGTATCGGTGGTTCCCACATTTCCAGGCGAAACCTGGACCGTGATATCGATTGCGCCTTTAAAACCAGGAGGGGCTGCTCCTCAAAATATTGCGGTAGGCAACTTGATGACCTACAATGCAGCTGCTGGAATTCATGAATTAACCTTCCAGCACGTGGACCTTTCTGGATTTCAGATTACGATGGAAGGTCCGAATCCGACTGTTGGAACGGTGGGTAGTCCTGCGGCGGGTAACGTTCAAGTATCGATTTCGAACCTGTGTGAGTATCCGGTGATCTCGTTTGAGCAAGCATTACCGGACTTTGTATGTTATAACAGTACTCCGGTCACCCTTTTTGTGGAGGAGGCCAGGGGTAATCCAGGAGTTGGGGCTTTCGTAGTTAACGGAATGCAGACCTACACGTTTAATCCGTCTCCTCCCTTGACTCCACAAGGAAGCCCTTACACTATTTTGGCTACCTTTACTGGAACCCGGGTGGATAGTACAGGTGGTACGGTAGTTAATCCTGCTTTCCCAGGGTGTCAAAGCACTATTTCCGACGTCATCAGTATCTATCCTACTCCATCCATCACAACTTGCCCTGCTAATGTAACCGTTGATGATTGTGATGACGTTGTACCGAGTATGACAAGCCAGATTGTGGCTACCAGTGATTGTGATATTGTTTCAATTACTCAGAATCCTGTAGCGGGTACCAACTTTGGACAAATTAGTGGTGACCATATTATAGTGACCTTTATCGTATCGGATGCTTATGGTAACTCAAGCACTTGTACGAATACTATCACCATTTTGGATGATGTTGCACCAGTTTTTGCCAATTGTCCTGCAGGGATTACTATGGCAGCGACCAATGGACTCTGTGGAACGTATCAGACGATCTTAAATCCGGTTGCAACTGACAACTGTTCGGATGTGACGGTTACCTTGACGGCGGGAGTGGCTCATGGAGCGATGTGGCCTGTGGGACTGACCCTGCAGAGTTACACGGCAACAGATGGTGCAGGTAACACTGCAGTATGTTCCTTTGTGGTGGAGGTAGAGGATACGGAAGATCCAACGGCGGTATGCCAGAACGTGACAGCAGAGATTGGCTCTGACGGCACGGTAACGGTAACGGCTGCAGAACTAAACGGAGGTTCGTATGACAACTGTGTTGGTTCAATAAGCTTCAGTCCTGTGAGCACGGTATTTACCTGTGCG
>Ga0315900_10003480_pt1 | contig 22994 bp, 22 predicted proteins | sample LakEriMetagenome_FD_203521 | JGI IMG/M metagenome (GOLD analysis project Ga0315900, IMG submission 203521) | Freshwater fungal communities from buoy surface, Lake Erie, Ohio, United States - Buoy 12 MA114 | ecosystem: Environmental > Aquatic > Freshwater > Lake > Lake biofilm | place: USA: Lake... | reverse complement strand
CAGGCAGATAGTAGGTGCCGGCAGGTACGGAAAGCCAGTTCACGGTCGCATTGCCGTCCGCGCAATCGTCGAAGTTGCCGTTGCTGAAGAGAACGTAATCGGCGTCCGTGGCGGGACAGGTGCGGGACAGGAAGGCGGCCACGTTCTGGAAAACCGAAGGCGTGCCGCAGTAGGCCACGGAGATGTTGTTACAGCCCGAGGTGGTGAACTTGTGCCACACCACCGGACCAAAACCCTCCAGACCGCTGCCGGGCTCATAGTCGTTGGTCTCCGTAGCACCCGTGTTATCCCCGCTGAAGGTGATGGAACCACCAGAGGCCAGGGCCTGAGCTGCAACAGTGGAACACTCGTCGTTCACCGGACCCGAGCCGCGCACGGCGCCGGTGGTGACATGGTGTGCCGGAACACCCGGGGCCATCAGGTAGGGCGTGCGCTGCGCGGCAGCGGCCTTGCCCGCACCAATGCTCTGGGCGTTCAGCGAGGTGGCCACCAGCACGGCAGCTCCCGCGAAGAGAGAGGAGTACAGGTTCTTCATCTGGATCGTTCGGTTTCTGTTATGGGAGGACAAAGATGGAAGAATCCCCGGAAGGAGCGAACCAAGGCCGGGGGACGGGTGTTGCACGGTGTCGCGGGGTCGGCGTTCAGCCCGCTGCACGTTCAGCCCGGAACATGGAACCATGAACGCCCCGCCCCGCTAGCTCCCCTCCTCCCGCACGACCAGGCGGAAGCCCTTGCCGTGCACGTTGATGATCTCCACGCGCGGGTCGGCGGCCAGGTACTTGCGCAGCTTGGCGATGTACACGTCCATGCTGCGGCCGTTGAAGTAGTTGTCATCGCCCCACACCTGCTTGAGGGCCTCGCTGCGGGTGAGCAGGCCGTTCGCGTGCAGGCAGAGCATGCGCAGCAGGTCCGTCTCCTTGGTGGTGAGCTTGCGGGCCCCTGTTGCGCCCTCGTGCGCAAGGGTCTGCTTGCGCGCGTCGAACACGAATCCACCGATATTGAATGTTGTGGGCGTCTCATCCTCCGCCACGATGCCGCGTGCGCGCCGCAGCACAGCGCTCACGCGGAGCAGGAGCTCCTCCATGCTGAAGGGCTTGGTGACATAATCATCGGCCCCGCTCTGGAAGCCGGCGATGGCATCCTGCTTCATGCTCTTCGCGGTGAGAAAGATGATCGGGGTGCGGTCGTCGCCCTGCCGGATCTCGCGCGCCATGGTGAAGCCGTCCTTGTGCGGCATCATCACGTCCAGGATCAACAGGTCGTAGCCGCCCTGCCGATAGGCCTCCAGGCCCTGGCGGCCATCGGGACGATGATCCACGGTGTAGCCCTTGGCCGCGAGGTAATGCGCCAGGAGGCTGCCCAGATTGGGATCATCCTCGCAAAGCAGGAGCTTGATCGGAACGTCCATGTTCAAAAGGAAGGCGGATGTGGAAGGTACTGCCCTGGCCGGGCTCGCTCTCCAGGCGGATGGAACCTTTGTGCTGCTCCACCACGGCCTTCACGTAGCTCAGTCCGAGGCCGAAGCCCTTCACGTTGTGGCGGTCGCCGGTTGGCACGCGGTACAGGCGCTCGAACACCTTGCGCTGCTCGGATCGCGGAATGCCGATGCCGTTGTCGCGCACGCTGATGGTGAGCCCCGCTGCATCGCTGGTGGTGGTGATGACAACATCCGGTTCGCGCTCGCAATATTTCACGGCGTTGTCGACGAGGTTGTAGAAGACATTGGAGAGGTGCACACGGTCGCCGCTGATGTGCGCAAGCTCCGCCGCCGGACGCAGCTCCACGCGCCCGCCCCGGTTCTCGGCGGCGATGGCGCTGTTGCGCACCACATCGGCCAGCAGGGAGTGCATGTCCAGCTCGGCCATGCGCAGGCGCATGCGCCCGCTGTCCACCACCGCGCTCTGCAGCACGCTCTCCACCAGCATGCCCAGCCGCTTGTTCTCATCGCGGATCATGCGGATGAACTGTTGCATCTGTTCCGGGCTCTTGGGGATCCCCGGGTCGGTGAGCGCCTCGCAGGCCAGCGAGATGGTGCTGATGGGCGTCTTCAGCTCGTGGGTAAGGTTGTTCACCAGATCGGTCTTGATGTCGCTCAGGCGGCGCTGTTGCCAGATGGTGCGCAGGGTGAAGAAGGAGGTTGCGATGATCAGGAACACGAACAATGCCGAGGCGATGAGCATGGGCAGCATGTCGCGCAGCACGGAGCGCTGCTGGTCCGGGAGGTGCACATGCAGCGTGCACGGCGGCCCGGCCAGATCGTTGCGGTACAGGCGCACGCGGTGGGTGCTGGTGCGCAGCGCGGCAAGGTCCGCAGGCTCCAGCAGGCGGCTGAGCACCACCGAGGAGTCGCCGCCGAACACTGCGTAGGCGCAGCGGTCATCGATGCTGCGGCGCAGCAACTCGTCGCGCAGCAGCGAATCCAGCAGCACCGGATCGATGCGCCGCGCCAGGTCCGCGGAGCGCCCGGGGCTGAAGAATCCGCGGACCACATCGTTCAGCAGGGAATCGCGCAACTGGTCCGGCCCGGACCCATCGGATGCGGCCACCGGCTGCTGCAGGGCGGCCAGGGGCTCCTCTCCCGCGGCCGCACGCAGGGTATCGAGGTGCCGGATCATGCGGCGGCCCGCCTCGCTGGCTTGCAGCTCACGCACCAGCTCCACACGCTCCAGCCGGTCCGCCACCGCCACCAGTCCATTGTCCACCGCCTCGTTGAACTGCTGATCCTTCAGCTCGATGGTGCCGGCGATCCAGCGCCACTGGATGAGGACCAGGCCCGCCAGCGCGATGATGATCGCCGCGGACAGCAGGGGGATCAGGCGCTTGTCCACGAGGTCAATACTATTGAGCGCCCCGGCCGCAGCGGGGCACTTAACGTTCTTTAACCCGGACACCGGGCGCGCGGGCGCAAGGGATGGCGCGCCCTTCGCCCGTTCGCGCGCCGCACCCGATCTTCACCGCATGATCGATGTGCTCAACTTGATCGATGGTCGGCTGCAGCCCGCGCTGGGCGGCGGCTGGATCGATGGCCACGAACCTGCCACCGGCCGTGTGTATGCGCGCGTCGCCGATAGCGATGGAAGCGACGTGGAGGCCGCCGTGACCGCCGCGGAGAAGGCCCTGCCGGGATGGATCGCGTTGGGCCGCGAAGGCCGCAGCAACGTGCTGTTGAAGCTGGCCGGCCTTATCGAGCGCGACCTGGAGGCGTTCGTGCAGGCCGAGAGCCGCGACAACGGCAAGCCCGTGCACCTGGCCCGCGAGGTGGACATCCCGCGTGCCGTGGCCAACCTGCGCTTCTTCGCCACCGCCATCCTGCACTGGCAGAGCGAGGCGCACGTGATGGACGATGTGGCGGTGAACTGGACCGAACGCCGCCCGGCTGGCGTGGCTGGTTGCATCAGCCCGTGGAACCTGCCCTTGTACCTCTTCACCTGGAAGATCGCGCCTGCGCTCGCCGCGGGTTGCACCGTGGTGGCCAAGCCCAGCGAGGTGACCCCCTACACGGCCTTCCTGATGGCGCGGCTATGCCAGGAAGCCGGCATGCCGCCCGGGGTGCTCAACATCGTGCACGGGACCGGAACGCGCGTGGGTGCCGCCATCACTGCGCATCCCCGCATCCCCGCCATCTCCTTCACGGGAGGCACGCGCACCGGTGCCGAGATCGCGCGCATCGCCGCGCCCATGTTCAAGAAGCTGAGCCTGGAGCTCGGCGGCAAGAACCCCGTGCTGGTGTTCGCCGATTGCGACTTCGACCGCATGCTGGCCACCACGGTCCGCTCCTCCTTCCGCAACCAGGGCCAGATCTGCCTGTGCGGATCGCGCATCCTGGTGCAGCGCTCCATCTACGACCGCTTCCGCGATGCATTCGTGGAACGTACACGTGCGCTGCACGTGGGCGATCCGCAGGACCCAGCCACGGATCTGGGTGCGGTGGTGAGCGAAGCCCACATGAACAAGGTGCTCGACCACATCCGGGTGGCGCGCGAGGAAGGCGGCCGCGTGTTATGCGGGGGCGAACGCGTGCAGCTTGCAGGCGACCTGTCCGGCGGATGGTACATCGCTCCCACCGTGATCGAGGGACTGGGCCCCGCCTGCCGCACCAACCAGGAGGAGATCTTCGGGCCGGTGGTGACGCTGCAGCCCTTCGACACGGAGAACGAGGCCATCGCGCTGGCCAACGATTCGGGCTATGGCCTGGCGAGCGTGGTGTGGACCAGCCATGTGGACCGCGTACACCGCGTGAGCCGCGCGATGAACACGGGCATCGTGTGGGTGAACTGCTGGATGGTGCGTGACCTGCGCACGCCCTTCGGCGGCATGAAGGCCAGTGGTATTGGGCGCGAGGGCGGAACGGAGGCGCTGCGCTTCTTCACCGAGGCGAAGAACATCTGCGTGCGCACCCCGTGAGCGGTACGTTCACCGCTGGTGCGCGCGGTGCTTCATGCCGTTGGTGAAGAACCACCCATAACGCTGTTCGAACCAGCGTTCAAAGCGGGACAGGCGGTCGAACAGGTGGTGGAGCAGGCGATCCATGGTGCAGGTGCTGCAGGAATGACGCACGTCCGAAGGGGATCATTGTCCGGGACGGCCACACGTTGATCGTCAACCGTGGGATCCTGAAGGCCCTACACGACGGCGTGGAACAGTCCCAGAACGGCGTCTCCCTGAGGCTCCGCCGTGAAGGCCAGCGGGGCCAACGCGGCGCGCGCCAGCCCCAGCAATGTCATTTCCGCGGCATCGCAGCCCGGGCGCTCCAGGGCCAGCCGGTGGCGGCGCTCCACCTCCTCCCGCCCGCAAAGGCGCAGCTCCTCCACGCGTGCCGCGAGCACCCCCGCCTGTTGGGCAGGCATCGTGCGGCCCATGGCAAGGGTGTGGTGCCCATTGCTGCGATGCACGGCCAGGAACCAGCGGCCGGCGCCGGGTATGCCGTGCAGCCCGCGCGCCGCCGCCTGCAGTGCATGCTCCATGCGTGCGGCGCTCTCCGGCACATCACGCAACTCCTGCACCAGTATCCACAACAAGGCTTCCTCCACCTCCGGCGTGCGCTCACCCACGTGCAGCAGCAGGAGGTCCTGCTCCACGGCGGCGGCATGGAACGCAGCGGCATCGGCGAGCACCTCATCGCACGTTTGGCCACCGGGGCCCAAGCGCGCGGCCAGCATGAAAAGCTCGTTCCCGGCCCCGACGTCGCGCAGGGTGTAACCGAGATCGCTGCCCGAACGCCGCGCCATCTCGATGAGGCCCAGCCCGGCACCACGCCTGCCGCTCTCCTGCTCACGGCGCAGACCATCGAGGAAAAGCGACTTCAGCTCCGGCCCGCTCAGGCCGGCGAGCCGTTGGAGCGTTCCGCGCAGGGCGGGCACCTCGCTGCCCCGCACCGGATTGATCGCCACCACCTGCTGCCCATCGGCCTGGCACCGGAGCAGGAAAAGGCTGCGGCCAGCGCCGCGCTCCATCCGTTGTGGCAGGGCCGCCCGGTGGCGAAGGATGTTCTGGTAGGCCTCCACCATGATGAACCCCAGCCGGCCCCGCGCCGTGGCCCGCGTATCCACGCCCGCCATGACCGCTTCGCCCAGGGCGATGAGGTGTGGCGAATGCTCATCGTGGAAGGCACCGCTGTACGCGAAGGCGCACCGATCGCCGCGCAGCGCGCCGAACAGGGAATGGGCCAAGCGCGCTTCCATGCCGTGCGCACGAAGATACCCGGGCGCTCCCCGGGGGCAGGGTGCGCAGCAGCCGGTTCTTCACATTCCGTTCGTGATGCGCCGATACCTTGGTCCGCCCCATGATCACCCCGGCGCTGCTCGAGCGCGCGCACCTTGTGGTGCGCAGGCACTTCGCCCTGCACATGCCGGCATGGCTGGTGTTCCACGACCTGGAGCACACGCTGTCCGTGGTGCGTGCCGCCGTCACCATCGGGCGCGGTTGCGGCCTCAGCGAGGAGGACCTGCGCACCGTGGAGCTGGCCGCGCTCTTCCACGACACAGGCTATGCGCAGGCCTACGCGGGCCATGAGCGGCACAGCGCCGCCATCGCCCGGGCGTTCCTGAAGAAACACGGCGTGGCCCGGCGTACCATGGCCCGCGTGAACGGGCTGATCCTGTGCACGCGCATGCAGGCCCGTCCGCGCTCACTGGCCCAGCGGGTGCTGCACGATGCCGACCATGCCAAGGCCGGGCAGGCGGACTTCGAGCAGAAGGCCGAGCGCCTGCGGCTGGAACAGGAACACCTGCGCGGCCGACGCATCGGCGCAAAGGCCTGGGCCCTGGAGAACCTCGCCTACCTGCGCGCACACCGCTTCCTGACGGCCTACGCACAGGCGCGCTTCGGGCCACAGCGCACCGTGAACCAGCGCGTGCTGGAAGCGCGCCTGGCCTCAGGCGCCGGCCGCAAGGGAGCACCCGTGCTCACACGTGACCGGTTCTTCAACCGCGACCTGAGCTGGCTCTCCTTCAATGCACGCGTGCTGCAGGAGGCGCTGGACCCGCGGGTCCCCCTGCTGGACCGGCTGAAATTCATGGCCATCCACAGCAGCAACCTGGACGAGTTCTACCGCGTGCGGGTGGCCCACCTGCGCAGCCTGCGCAAGCTGGCCAAAGGCGAACGCTCCGCGCTGGAGGTGCCGCCGGAGAAGCTGGTGGACCAGATCAACGCCATCGCGCTGGAGCAACAGCGCCGCCTTGGCCGGGCGTGGCGCGAGGATCTCCAGCCCGCCCTGGCCGCCCATGGCATCCGCTTCCTGAACGAGGAGCAGCTGGACAAGCGGCAGCGCACCCATGTGCAGCGCTTCTTCACCGAACGCGTGGCACCACTGCTTCAGACCGCGCCGCTGCGACCGGGCAATGCACCCTTCATCGAGGACCGTAAGCTCTACCTGGTGGTGCGGGTGAGGCGCAAGGGCGCCGGTGGCACCCGCAGCTTGCTGGTGAACGTGCCCAGCGAGGAGCTGGGCCGCTTCATCGTGCTGCCCGCACCGCTGGGGCGCATCGCGCTGATGTTCCTGGACGATGCCATACGCCTGTGCGCCCCGGCCTTCTTCATCGGCACCAATGTGCTGGCCTGCCACGCCATCAAGCTCTCGCGCGATGCCGACCTGTACCTGGACGAAGAGTTCGCCGGCACCGTGGCCGAAAAGGTGCGCCGCAGCCTGCGCAAGCGCCTTACCGGGCTGCCCGCGCGATTCCTCTACGACAGCGACATGCCGGCGGACATGCTGGAGGACCTGCGCACCCTGCTCAAGCTGAAGAAGAGCGATCTGGTGCGCGGTGGCCGCTACCACAACTTCAGCGATCTGATGAGCGTGCCCGCGACAGGCCGCGCCGAGCTGCGCGAGGCCCCACGGCCACCCCTGACCCACCCTGCCTTCGCCCGCGCACGCGATCCCTTCGCCGTGGTCCGCAAAGCCGACCGCCTGCTGCACTTCCCTTATCAGGACTTCCGCACCGTGATCGACCTGCTGCGCCGTGCAGCGCGCGATCCTGCCGTACGCGCCATCCACATCACCCTCTACCGCGTAGCACGGGGATCACTGGTGTGCGAAGCCCTGTTGGAGGCCCTGCGGCGCGGCAAGCAGGTCACGGCCATCGTGGAGGTTCAGGCGCGCTTCGACGAGGGCAACAACCTCTTCTGGGGTGAGGCCCTTGAGCAGGCCGGAGCCACGGTGACCTTCGGCCGCGAGGGCCTGAAGGTGCATTGCAAGTTGTGCCTGATCGAGCGCCGTGAGGGGCAGCGCATCCGCCGCTACGCCTATCTGGGCACAGGTAACTTCAATGAGCGCACCGCCACCCTTTACGGCGACATGGCCCTGCTCACGGCCGAGGCCGGCATCACCGCCGATGTGGCCGCGGTGTTCGCCCACCTGCGCGACCACCGGAAGCCCCTGCGCACCCGGACGCTCCTGGTGGCGCCCACGCAATTGCGTGCAGGCCTCGAACGGCTGATCGACCGCGAGATCTACCACGCCGTGCGCGGTCGCCGTGCGGAGCTGCTGCTGAAGATGAACAGCCTGGAGGACCGCCCCCTCATCAGCAAGCTGTACGATGCCAGCCGGGCCGGGGTGCGCGTGCGGATGATCGTGCGCGGCATCTGCTGCCTGATACCCGGCGTGCCCGGCATGAGCGAGCACATCGAGGTGGTCAGCCTGGTGGACCGGTACCTGGAACATGCCCGCGCGTTCGTGTTCCATAACAACGGCCAGGCCGAGGTGTACCTGGGCTCGGCCGACCTGATGGAACGCAACCTGGACCGCCGTGTGGAGGTCGCCTTCCCCGTACGCGATCCGGAGCTCCGACAGGTCGTGATCGACGCATTGGAACTGCAGTGGCGCGACCAGGCCAAGGCCCGTAGCATCGATGCCGAGCAGGGCAACACCTACCACCACGCGCGGTGGCAACGCCCCGGGGCATTGCGTGCGCAGAACGCGCAGTACACGCTGCTGGCGAAGGGGCGTGGCTAGGGCTGCGGACCACAGAAAGGCTTGGCGCGCGTGCTTACTTTCCATCCACAGATGGCGCCGATGACCCAGATGAATGCGGTTGCGGAGGCGCGCACGCGCACCGGGCAAGTCCATTAACCACAGATGAACACAGTTGGATACTGATGAATGCAGCGGAGCATCTGTGACATCCCGCGGGGCGGGACAGGTCCCGCGACATCTGCGGAGACAGGGGCGGAGGCGACTTCGCGGCGGACCGATACGCGGGTTCCGTGGCTTTCACTAAACTTGCAGCCCCGTTCGAAAAAACAGGGCTGACATCCTGGGGAATTAGCTCAGCTGGCCAGAGCGCTTGCATGGCATGCAAGAGGTCACCGGTTCGACTCCGGTATTCTCCACCAAAGGCCGCTTCCACCGAAGCGGCCTTTTGCGTTCCATGCCCCTGTCCGGCTCCCTGATCGAACGCCTTTGCGAGCACCTGAGCCGCCACGTGGGCGGGCCGGTGGACATCGAGCAGGCTGTGCCCGTGGGGGGTGGTAGCATCAACGACACCTACCGCCTGCACACCACGCACGGGCCCTGGTTCGTGAAGGTGAACAGCGCCGACCGCTTCCCCTCCATGTTCGAAGCCGAGGCGGACGGGCTGCGCCGCCTGGCCGCCACCCACACCCTGCGCACACCGGCGGTGATCGCCCACGGCGAGGACCATGACGACAGCTACCTGCTGCTGGAGCACATCCCCGGCGGCCTGCGCACCCCCGCCTTCTGGACGGCCTTTGGCACGGGCCTGGCCCACCTGCACCGCCATACGGCCGAGCACTTCGGGCTGGAGCGCAGCAATTACATCGGTTCGCTGGTGCAGCGGAACACGCCGGCGGACACCTGGCCCGGGTTCTTCATCCACACCCGGCTGGAACCCTTGGTGAAGCAGGCCCGGGACCGCCGCCGGCTGGAGGCCGGCACCGCCCTGCGCTTCGAGCGCCTCTACGCCCGGCTGGAGAACCTCTTCCCCCCGGAGCCACCGGCCCTGCTGCACGGCGACCTGTGGAGCGGCAACTTCCTCTGTGATACCGATGGCCGGCCCGTGCTGATCGATCCCGCCGTGTACTACGGCCACCGCGAGATGGACCTCGCCATGGCCCGCCTCTTCGGTGGCTTCGAGCGGGCCTTTTTCGAGGCCTACCACGCCCACCATCCGTTGGAGAGCGGCTGGGCCGAACGCGTGGACCTATGCACCCTGTACCCGCTGCTGGTGCACACGCTGCTCTTCGGAGGTACCTATGCGCAGCAGGTTGCGGCGGGGGTGCGGCGGTACGTGTGAAGTGCATCATTGGGCCATGTGCCAATGTGGCCATGCGCTGGCCGGTGGCGCCATGCGGTACTTTCGCACCATGCGTGCTCCCCTGCTCCTCGTCGGCCTGTTGCCCTGCATCGTTCTCGGACAACCCGGCCCATCCGCCGCGCACGTGTTCAACATGGATCCCTCACAATTCGCCGCCCACTATGCGAAGCGGCTCACGCTGGATGCCGCCGGCAACGTGGTGATCTTCGGGGAGAAGGACGCGGGCATCCCGTACGACAGTCGCATCTTCTACATGCGCGCCCTCCCCACGGCCACGGCGGACAGCTCGTTCGACGGAGAAGGGTTCGTTGAACACAACATCTGCACCCAGTGGGAGACCGCCGTGGATGTGCTCGGGCTGCCCGATGGCAAGCTGATGGGCCTGGGCCTGGAGGACTACCCGGACTACGACGATGATGGCATCTATGTGCAGCGCTTGAACGTGGACGGTTCGCCCGATACCAGCTTTTGGGCGAACGGAAAGTTCATCTTCCAGTTGAACGGGTCGCCCACCTTTCCGCGCGCCTTCGCCATGCAACCCGACGGCGGCGTGGTGATCCTCGGCCAGGCCTTCGGCAGCGACTATGAAGCCTTCATGATCCGGCTTGCACCGAACGGGGACTTCGACACCGCCTTCGGTGTGAACGGCGGCGCGTACATCGGCATGGTGAACGGTGAGTTCGACGATCCCGCTGACCTGTGCGTTCTGCCGGACGGTTCGCTGATGGTGGTCGGCGCCTGGAGGCCGACACCCAATGCCTACAAAGGGCTTTATGTGCAGCATGTGCTCGCGGACGGTTCCCTGGATCCCGCGTACGGCAACGGCGGCATCACGCAGTTGCATGACCCTACCAAGTTCCAGGAAGCGAGCCGCATCAAAGCGGCCAGCGATGGCAGCGTCTACGTGCTCAGCGATCGCATCAGCATGCCGGGCAGCGTGCATCAGGTGGTGGTGCAGCACTTCCTGCCCGATGGCACGTACGACACGGGCTTCGGCACCAATGGCATCGCCGCGATCCCCATTCCCGGTCTTCCGAGCAACATGCGCCCTGCCGGCCTGGCGGTGCTGCCCAACGACCTGGTGGCCGTGAACGGCAAAGTGGACCAGGCCGGCCTGGTGCTCCTGCTTCCCAACGGACAGCCTGCCGTTGGTTTCGGCACCAACGGGGTGCTGTACGATCCGGACTTCATCTATGACCAGTACCCGAACCTGGACATCGCCCGCGATGCCGAGGGGAACGTGTGGGTGCTTACGCACCGCATCATGGGCACCGGCTATTTCAACACCGCCTACAAAGTGATCATCGACCTGAGCGTGGGCACCCTGGATGCCCCCACGGGCAGCGCGGAGCCGCTGCTGCTCGGCACCGTGATCACGGACGACCGCATTGAACTGTCCTGGAACATGAACGCATCCGGCCCGCTCTCCGTGGACCTGCTGGGCACGGATGGCCGCGTGCTGCGCGCGTTGTGGAGCGGCACGCTGAACGCCGGTGCGCACCGCCAGGAATGGTCGTTGCCGGAGGGGCTCGTGCAAGGCGCCTACCTGCTCCGCTTCACCACGCAGCGCGGCGCCACTGCAGTACGTTTCCTGAAGCGGTAAGGTCTCACCCCTTCAGCACGCGCTGGCGCAGCACGATGCCGCGCGGGCCGCTGAGCTCCACCACATACACGCCGGGCCGCCACGCGGTGGTGTCCACCGTGCCCTGGCCGACCGACCCTGCATGGATCGTGCGTCCGGCGCTGTCGTAAACGCGCACGCGCACATCCGCGGCGGGCAGCGGCAGCTGCAGCACATCGGGCACCGGGCTCGGTATGCGCAGCGCCGACGCCGGCAACGATCGCGACCCCATTCTGCTGAACGTGGGCAGCACCACGCCCAACAACACGGCCACCGGCTACCAAGGCAGCGATGTGAACCTGAACGGCAGCACGCAGTATACCGGCGCCGGCAACGACCGCGACCCGCTGCTGCTGAACGTGGGGAGCACCACGCCGAACAACGTACGCATACAGCAGTTGCCATAAATACGGCCATCATCAGGCACGACGGACGGCTACCGTCACGCTGACAGAGGTGCACGGCCCATCGGCGTAAAGGCACGACCTGGGCGGCTTTTGAGTTTTCACATCCTGCGAAGCCATACGCCCGCTGGAGGCGAATGGAGACCGGTCCAGGGACTGAGCAGGCAAGCCTACAGCAACAGCTCAGGGGTACACCAGGGCGGGCCCCGACCTCACCATGTGCTCAACTTCTCCCCCGCCAGCGCATTCTCCACGCGCGCCATCACCTCCGGGGTCAGCTTGTCCTGCGCCTCCACGGCCTTCAGGTTCTCCTCCAGCTGCGGCACCTTGCTGGCGCCGAGCATCACCGTGCTCACGCGTGGGTTCTTCAGGCACCACGCGATGGCGAACACCGGCAGCGACAGTCCGAGCTCCTTGGCCATGGCCTTGAGCTCCTCCACCTTCCGCAGGCGCGCTTCGGTGAGCTCGCGCTCACGGAGCCAGTCCAGCCCCTCCATGCGCAGGCGCGATGACGCATCGCCCTCGGGCGTGTGCTTGCCGCTGAGTATGCCGCTGGCCAGCGGGCTCCAGATGGTGGTGCCCAGGCCCACGGTATCGTAGAGCGAAGCGAACTCCCGCTCCACCTTCTCGCGGTGGAAGAGGTTGTACTGCGGCTGCTCCATGGTGGGGCCGATCAGGTGGTGCGCCTGTGCGAAAGCGTGCGCCTCCTTGATCTGGTCGGCGCTCCATTCACTGGTGCCCCAGTACATCACCTTGCCCTGCATGATCAGCTGGTGCATCGTCCACACCGTTTCACCGATGGGCGTGTTGGGGTCCGGGCGGTGGCAGAAGAAGAGGTCGAGGTGTTCCACCTGCAGGCGCTGCAGTGCCGCATGGCAGGCCTCCACCACGTGCTTGCGGTGCAGGCCGATCTGGGTGGGGAGCTTGCCGCCGGCCCCGAAGAACACCTTGCTGCTCACGGTCCACGTATCCCGCGGCCATTCCATCCTCCGCAGGATGCGGCCCATCACACGCTCGCTCTCACCGCGCGCATAGATCTCGGCATTGTCGAAGAAGTTGACGCCGTTATCGTAGGCGAGCTTCATGAGCGCCTCGGCGGTGTCGTCGGTGATCTGCTTGCCGAAGGTGAGCCAGGAGCCCAGGGACAGTTCGGAGACTTGCAGGCCGGCATGGCCGAGACGGCGGTAGCGCATGTTCATGGTGCGAAGATCGAGCGCTCACCGATCGGTGCGCGCTCGATGCGCGCGGGGCCGGGCGCAAGCCCTTGGTGATCCGCACGGCGCACAACGGTGGGCAACGGTGCCCAGTGCCCCGATCTAGAGCATCACGAAGCGCTTCGCGATCGCCGCGCCATGGGTATCAAGTGACCGCAATACATAGTTGCCCGCGGATGCACCGCCGAGATCCACCACCACCATGCTGCCGCCTGCCCGTACCGTGCCGATCGTCCGGCCCATGGCGTCCATGATCACCAGGTCACCCAGCGGAAGGCCGTCACCGCTGCTGAGGCGCACCAGGCGGCCATCGACCGCGATCACCACAGGTTTATCGACCGCCTCCTCCACCGCCTGGGCGTTGTCGATGCAGGGTGCGAACAGGGTGAAGGGCATGGTCACCAATCCATCGGCCGGCAGCACAACGGACACCGGCGGCACCTCGAACAGCGAGGGCGTCACACCCACCTGGAAAGGCTGGCCCGTGGGGGAGGGCCATTGCACCTGGAGGTTGTATGCACCCGGGGGCAGGCAGGTCCCATCGACCACTTCCACCAGGCCATCGACCGCGAACAAGAGCGTGCCGCCGTCCACGACCATGTTATCCGCATCACGGATGGACCATGCGAGCTCCGCATCGATCGGGCCGGTTTGCGAAATGCCGTAGACCTGGAACGGGAAGCAGCTGCCAGGCGGGCACAGGCTCACCTGGTCCATCGGGAAGGTGCAGCTGCCCTCGCCATCCGCGTTGATGAAGTTGAACACCAGCGCACCGCTGAACGGCGATGGCGGCAGATCCCCGTTCACATCGAGCACGTGCAGCTGGGCATCCCCGGGCAGCACGCCGAAGAAGAAGGGCTGGCCCTCCGCGATGGTGGCGCCCTGATCGTCCAGCACGTCGAAGTGGGGATCTCCGAGGAACTGGCTGCTGTTGTTCCGCAGCCGGATGTGCAGGCCGTTCCCGAACGGGTCGTAGGTGAAGCCCTCGATAGCCAGGCTGTCGCAAAGCGGCTGCGCGGAGGCCAGCACCGGTGCGAGGATGAAGGGGATGGATGCGGTGCGCATGGTCGTTGTGTTTTGTTGATCACAAAGCTCTCCTGTCGGAATACCGGTCACAATGCACGGACCCGGTCAGGCCTTGTACTTATCCCGGATGGCCGCGCGGTAGGCCGCGGGGGGCTGTCCCTCCGCCTTGGTGAACCAGCGGGAGAAGTAGGCGGGATCCTTCATGCCCAAGGCGTAGCCGACCTCCTTGATGCTCATATCGCCGTGCAACAGCAGGCGCTTGGCCTCCAGCAGCAGGCGGTCATGTATCACACCACTGGCGGTGCGCCCCAGTCGTTCGCGCACCAGGGTGCTCAGGTGGTCGCCGGTCATGGCAAGGCGCTGCGCGTAGTGTGCCACCTGCCGTGCATCCAGATAGCCGTGCTCCACCATGTCCAGGAACCGCCTGACCGGATCGTTCATATCCAACGGCCCTTGCGCGGCAGCGGAACATGTGCGCGCCCACGCCGCGCACTTGATCAGCAGGATGCCGAGGAAACCCTCCACCACGTCGATCATGGGAACTTCAGCCGCAAGCTCACCCTCCATCAAGGCGATGAGGGCGCGGGCCTCCTGCAGCTGTGCGCTGGTCAAGGTGATGGCAGCGGGTGCCTCCGCCCGCGCGAACAGCTCGGCCCTGGCCACGTGGCCCTGCCCCAGCAGGGCGTCCGGGGCGAACATCACCACATCCCCGGTGAGATCGGCCGAGCGCGTCAACTGGTGCACCTGTCCCGGTGCGACCAGGTGAAGGCTGGGCGCCTTCACCTCCCACGCGACCAGGTCCAGCATGTGCATGCCCGACCCGGTGGCAATGAAGAGCAGCTCATGGAAGTCATGGCGATGCACCGGACTGCGCTGTGGTCCGGGCCGCGCATGGATGTGCTCAACGCGCGTGGCCATGCGGGAGCGCTCGCTCAGGTAGTGGGTGGGTATGGTGCCTGCCATCGGGCCGGGAGGGCCGGGCGCCGGCCCGTGACCCTGAAAGCCGGCAAAATACCTCGCCGTCGGTCCGTTCACTTGCCGATCTTCACACCGCATCAGAACCCTTCGCACCATGTCCAGCATTTCAAGCAACAAGGCACCCGAACCCGTCGGACATTACCCGCATGCCCGCCGCGTGGGCGACCTGCTCTTCCTGAGCGGTGTGGGGCCACGTGAACGCGGCACGAAGAAGATCCCCGGCGTGGAGCTCGATGCGCAGGGCAACATCGTCTCCTACGACATCGAGACCCAGGTGCGGAGCGTGTTCCAGAACGTGAAGTGGATCCTCGAGGACAGCGGCAGCAGCTGGGAGAAGATCGTGGACGTCACGGTCTTCCTCACCAACATGAAGGATGACTTCCCCGTGTACAACCGGCTGTGGAAGGAGTACTTCGCGCAGGATCCGCCCTGCCGCACCACGCTGGAGATCAACTGCCTGCCCACGCCGATCGCCATCGAGCTGAAGGTGGTCGCAACGATGTGATGCGATGACGGACACCGCGTGGATCATCACCGAACTGCAGCAGCGGCATCGCACGTTCGCAACTACGGTATGTGCCCTGGCTCCTGACCGCATGGAACATTCCCGCAACGGCAAATGGTCCCCTGCGCAGCACCTGGCGCATATCCTGAAGAGCGTGCGCCCGGTGGCCCTTGTGCTGCTCGTGCCACGCTGGTTCCTGCGTTGGCGCTTCGGCAGGATCAACAGGCCGGCGCGCGGCTACCCGGAACTGGTGGAGCGCTACCGGACCAAGCTGGCCGCCGGAGGCAAGGCATCGGGCCGGTATGCACCACCGCCCATCGCTGCCGCCACCGTTCCCGGCATCGCCGCAGGGGTTGAGCGCACCGTGGCCCGCCTGTGCCACCGGCTCCGAGGGTGGTCCGATGTGGAGCTCGATACCGTGCTGCTCCCCCATCCGCTGCTGGGCAAGGTGACCGTACGCGAGATGCTCTACTTCACCATGCACCACGTGGTCCATCACCAAGCACTGGTGGAGGCTGAAGGTCCGGGCGCGTAACATGGACCGGTCCGCCTTACCTTGACCGCGTAACCCGGCCCACACCGATCGCCTCCACGAAGCAGGCCATCGCGACAACCTGATCCCGGAAGATACAACACCCCAATGGCCTCGAACACGTTCACGCAGGAATCATCGGTATTGGTCAAGGCCGCCCATGACCTGCTGCTCAGCATGGACCTTGCACCGGGGCCGCTGGAAGCGCGCATGGTGCAGATCGCGGACGAGGTGGGACGCACCGGCACATACACGCTGACGCACGACGAGCTGGTGCACGGAGCGCGGCTGGCCTGGTACAACAGCAACCGCTGCGTGGCCAGGCATCTCTGGCGCACGCTCCATGTGTTCGATGAGCGCGGCCTCACCGGTGCGGACCAGGTGACCGATGCCCTGCGCCGGCACGTGGCGTTCGCATACAATGGTGGCGCCATCCGCAGCGCCATCACCGTGTTCGCCCCGCGCCCCGTGCAAGGCCCCGATGTGGTAAGATTGGAGAACCGGCAGCTGGTCCAGTTCGCGGCCTTCACGGATGAACAAGGCAAGGTGCTCGGGGACGGACCCAACGCCGCGTTCACGCGCCGCTGCCTGGATGCCGGTTGGACGCCCACGGCGCGCGGGCCCTTCGTATCACTGCCATGGATGCTCCACGTGTCCGGCCATGCGGTCCCGCCCATTGATGTGTTCGCGCAGGAACCGGGGCTTGCACCGCTGGTGCGCATCGAACATCCCGAGAACCCCGCCATCGCCGAACTGGGGCTGCACTGGTATCCCGTGCCGCTCCTGGCCGACATGGCGCTGGTGATCGGCGGCATCGTGTTCCCCTGTGCGCCGTTCAACGGGTTCTACATGGTGACCGAGATCGCCTCGCGCGACCTGGTCGACAAGGACCGGTATGATGCGCTGCCCGCCGTGGGTCGCTGCTTCGGCTTGGACACCAGTACCGAGCGATCGCTCTGGCGTGACCGCGCCGTGGTGGAGTTGAACCGCGCCGTGCTGCACAGCTTCGACCGGGATGGCGTGCGCATCAGCGACCACCACGCGATGACGGCGGCCTTCGAACGCTTCTGTGCGGCGGAGCAACGTTCGGGGCGCACGGTGACGGGTGATTGGAGCTGGCTGGTGCCGCCGACTTCGGGAGCACTGGCGCCGCAATACCACCGTACGTTCGATGAGGCGGTTGTGCGCCATACCAACTACCTGTACCAACCGCCACTGGTACCGCCCGCCCAAGGTGAGGCGCCCAAGCGCTGCCCATACCATTTATAAGGTATATCCGGAACTTAGTTCCCGAACACCAGCGCACCGAGCAGCGACCACAGGCCGGTGAGCAGCAGGACGCCGAGGGCATCCATCCACACGCCTGCCTGCACCATGCGGCGCACACTGAGCTGACCGCTGCTGAACACGATGGCCTGCATGGGGCTGGCGATCGGCAGCATGAAACCACAGCTTGCCGCAAGCGTGGCCGGTATCATCACGGACTGCGGCACCATGCCCCAGACACCGGCCGTACGCGCAAGGATGGGAAGCACCAGGCTGGCCACGGCCGTGTTGCTGCCCAGCTCACTGAGCAGCGTAACACCGGCAGCGATCGCCACCACCTGGCCCACCTCGGAACCGGTCCGCCAGCCAGCCAGCGCCTGGCCGATGCCCGCACTGAGCCCGCTGGCGTCGAGACCACCCGCGATGGCGAAGCCGCTGCCGATGAGCAGCACCACGCCCCAGGGAATGCGGGCCTGCGCGAAATCCCAATCCAGGAGGGCGCGTGGGTGGTCCGCCGCTGCCGGTTGACCATGCACAATGGGCACCTTGGAAGGGATCACGAAGAGCAGGATGCCACCCATCATCGCCACGGCCGGATCGCCCAGGGCCTCCAGCCCGGTCCAGTGGCGCCAGCCGTGCAGCGTTGTGGTATCGCTCAGGACGATGTCGTCGCCCGTGATCCATAGCACGGCGGTGATGCCGAACACGATGGACGCGAGCACCTCGTCGCGCGTGGGCGTCCCCAACGCCTTCATCTCCGTGCGCAGCGCATGGCGGTCCATGGTCGCCTTCCCGGGCATCCGGAAGACCACCTTTGTCATGAGCAGCCAGGTGAGCAGCAGGTAGAGCACGGCAAATGGCACACCGAAAAGCATCCACTGCCCGAAACCGATCGGTGCGCGTTCCGGGAAGAACTGCCTCCACTGCTCCATGAAGACGAGGTTGGGCGGTGTGCCCACGGGCGTGGCCATGCCACCGATGGTGGCCCCGTAGCCCACAGCCAGTGCCAGTGCCGCACCCAGGCGTTCATGGCCCGGGGCCGCGCTCAGCAGGCCCATGGCGATGGGCAGCATCACCAGCACCGCGGCCGTGCTGTTGATCCACATGCTGAGCAGCCCCGTGGCGAGCAGGCAGCCCAGGACCAACTGCGAGGGCGAGGCGCCCACCCGGTGCACGATGTGCAGGGCGATGCGCCGGTGCAGGCCGCTTCGCTCGATGCCCAGGGCCAGCAGGAAGCCGCCCAGGAAGAGGAAGATCACATCGCGGCCGTAATACGCCGCCACCTGCGGCAGCCCGGTGATCCCGAATAACGGGTACAGCACCACCGGCAGCAATGCGGTCACGGCGAGCGGTACGGCCTCGGTGATCCACCACACGGCCATCCAGAGCACCACGCCGGCCATCGCCGCCTGCGCCCCGGGCAGGTGATGCAACCCCAGAAAGAGCAAGGCGCCGCCGAAGGGGCCGCTCACGACGGACAGGACGCTGCGGGCGTGCATGGGTCCGGCCAAGGTAGCCGCAGCAGGCGGTGCCACCGTTCCACGCTGCACGGTGCATACTTCGCACCGCACCGCCACCGCATGGGTACCGCAACGCGCGATCTTCGGCGCATGCGCAACATCGTGTCCGGGTTGACCCTGCTGGCCTTGGTGGCCTGTGGCGGTACTGGAGACCCATCCGCCGCTGCGGGCAGAGCCGCCACTGACAGCATCGCCGACCCCACGCCTGCTCCGATCGACCTGTCAACCCACGGACTCCCGCTCATGTTGCTGCCTCCGGACCCGCTCACCACGGGTGGTGCAGCGCCAACGATCGTCTGGAAGGACGGTCCGGGCGTACTGGAGATCAAGGCCGGGGACCACTTCGGGCTGACCATCGCCGAGGAGCCCGGCGACCCTGCACGGCTGAAGGCCGGTTTGGAGCGTGACCTGCTGCAGAAGCATGTGGTGCTCACCGATACGACCGACCTTGTGGTGTACCGCAGCACCTTTCCGGACGACCCCGCACTGGTCTTCATCCATTTCTACCAAGTCATCCGCGCGGGCGAACGCCAGTTCGTGGTGCAGGATGCCGACGGAGCACGGTACAATGCGTCCGACATCCGGGTGATGCAGCGCTGCCTGGTGGTGAAGCCCCCGGCCTGACCTCTCCGATACTCCTCATTATCAACCGGTCAGGGAACACTCTATGCCATTAGGTCATCCGGTCCCGATTCCCTATCATTGCGTCCCGAAACGCCGACCTGATGAGGGCTGCTCTGAACGTTCTGTTGGCACTCCTGTTCGCGCTGCCCGCGTGGGCGGGTACGTTGGTGCTGGAGGGCACCTATCAAGGCAAGAACCTGTTCATCCAAAACCCCTTCTCCGAGGCCGGCGTTGGTTTCTGTGTGTACGAGGTGACGGTGAACGACCAGATCGCCACCGATGAGATCAACTCCAGCGCCTTCGAGATCGACATGGGCAACTTCGGCCTGAAGATCGGCGAGAAGGTGGTGGTGAAGATCAAGCACAAGGATGGCTGTACGCCGCTTGTGCTCAATCCGGAAGTGCTGCGCCCGAAAAGCACATTCGACATCGTGCGGCAAGGCGTCGGGGCCGACGGCACTTATTCCTGGACCACCAGCAACGAGACCGGGGAACTGCCCTACATGGTTGAACAGAAGCGCTGGAACAAGTGGGTGAAAGTGGGCGAGGTGATGGGCGCCGGCAGTCCGGGGGAGCACACGTACTCCTTCAAGGTGACGCCGCACAGTGGTGAGAACACCTTCCGTGTGAAGCAGGTGGACCTGAGCAAGAAGGCGCGCTACAGCCAGACGGTCACTTACACGGATGCCACCGTGGCGCCAGTGACGTGGGGACCGGTGAAGCCCAAGGAGGAGATCGTCTTCAGCGCGAACACCCTTTACGAGGTCTATGACCAGTTCGGCAACATCGTGAAGCGTGGCTATGCCAGCAAGGTGGATGTGAGCACCCTGAAAAAGGACCTGTACTACCTGAACTACGACAACAAGATGGGCGAGACGTTCATCAAACGTTGATAGCCCTTCCGCTACGCGAAAGCCCTCCACCACCGGGGGGCTTTTTCATTTCGGGCTTGGCATCCTGCTCCGTTCACGGCTAACCTTGTTCCATGATCCGCATTGAACACCTGGGCATCGCCGTGAGCGACCTGAACAAGGCCGAGGAGGTCTGGACCAAACTGCTGGGCGTGGCGCCCTACAAGCGCGAAGCGGTGGAACGGGAAGGGGTGATCACCTCCTTCTTCCAGGCCGGGCCGAACAAGATCGAGCTGCTGGAAAGCACACGGCCGGATGGACCCATCGCCAGGGCCATTGAGAAACGCGGCGAGGGGATACATCACGTGGCCTTCGAGGTGGAGGACATCCGGGCCGAAATGGTCCGCTTGAAGGCGGAGGGCTTCCAGCTGCTCAGCGAGGAGCCCAAGCCCGGCGCGGACAACAAACTGGTGTGCTTCGTGCATCCGAAGGGTGCCACAGGCGTGCTCGTGGAGCTCACGCAGGAGCAGCGCTGAGCCATGGGCACGCGCCGGGGAACAGCCGCGTTCATCCGGAGCAGCTCGGCCATCCCGGCCGCTTCGCCGTGCGTGCCATGTTCGGCGAGTTCGCCCTCGACGCCGATGGCAGGGTGGTGGGCATGGGCTGCGATGACCTGCTCTTCGTGAAGAACACGGCGGAGAGCGCCGCACTCACGGATAACTGTGACCCGGGCAGTCCATATCCCGGTGCCAGGGCCCACCACGTGGTCCCCGAGGACGTCATCGCGGGCGGTCGCAGCCTACCTGCCCTGCTGCTGCGCATGGCCGCCGCACTGCCAGCACCCAGGCCGAAGCGCCCGCGCGGCACAAAGCGTTGAGCGGGTCTCATGCCAGCAAACCCATGCGCTGCACCAGGGCGAGGACATCCTCGTTCGCCAGTTCCAGGTGTTCAGCGTGCAGCCCCGCCTCGCGTGCCCCAACCACATGCTGGATGCTGTCGTCGATGAACAGCGTGCGCCCAGGCTCGGCATGATGCCGGCCGAGGACGTGGTGAAAGGCCCCGGCGTCCGGCTTGCGCAGCCCGATCTCGCAACTGTAGTAAGCCCCATCGAACAGCGCGCGGAAATCCACGATGCCGTTGTCGGCAGCAATGATGCGCTCGAAGGCGGGCACGTGGATGGCGTTGGTGTTGCTGAGCAGCAGCAGCCGGTAGCGCTTGCGCAGCCGCTGCAACAGGTCGATGCGGTCCGGCGGTATGCGGCCCAGCATGGCGTTCCAGCAAGCGTCCACCTGCTCCGCCGTGATACCCTTCCCGTGGAGGACCTGGATGCGTGCCCGGAATTCCGCCGGCGACAGCACCCCCACTTCGAAGCCATCGAACAGGTGATCCTGCTGCGCCTTGCTGTAGATGGCCTCGAAACCATCGAAGCCGAGCGCATTGAACGCCGCCGCCGTCCGGTGATAGTCCACATCAATGAGCACACCGCCCAGGTCCAGCAACAACGTGTCGATCATGGCGGCCGCGAAGCTATCGAACCCACGGCCGTTACTTTCGCGGTCCCGCAGTGCACCGGCACTGTGGTGAACGGGCCTATAGCTCAGCGGTCAGAGCAGGGGACTCATAATCCCTTGGTCGCAGGTTCAAATCCTGCTGGGCCCACAGCACCCGCCGGAGCTCACCGATGGTGGGTGAAGGTGGATAGTGAATGCCGTATCCGCCGCAGCACTGCATGTGCCCGGAACGCAGGTGCATCGTACGGATCATACCACCGTCACATGGAAAGCCGCGATGAGGTGCCTGCTTTCCAGTCCTGCTGAATGACGGATCAGTACGGTCGCACGGCCATCACCGTGGCGTCGAGATCATCGGCCACGAAGCCGGTGGCGCTGGGCTGGTTCCAGAAGTAGAACTTCAGGTGCTCCCCGGGCTGCACGGGGGGTATGGCCACGCGGTACTCGATATGCTCCCACATACCCGGTAGCGGCGGCAGCGGCTCCATGGGAAAGGACTCGTAGAACGACTGCTGGCCACCGGGCCGCTCCACGGCGACCACGCCAAGAATGCCGCGCGTATCGTCCACATCCCATACACGCCGCTCGAAGCCGATGGCGAGGTACAGGTCGCGGCCTGCCGGCAGCTCGTGGGCAGGCATCACGAACTCCGGACCGTACGCATCGCTGGCGGCGCAATGGGCCACATGGTCGGCACTGGGCGCGCCGAACCAGATGGCGCTGCGCCCGTGCCAGTGCGCATGGCCCGACTCGGCATCCCAGCGCGCATGCAGGAGCGTGTCCATGCCGTTGGGGTTGAAGGGAGCGATGCGGTAGTTGCCGCCGAGACGGTCCCGGTGCGCGTCATCGAACCGCAGGAAGGCGTAGGCATACTTGCGCTTGTCCATGCACTCCACATGCAGCAGCCGGTGGTTGAACTGGTGGAACTGGGCCATGGTGAGCGCCGCGCTCAACAGCAGGAAAGCACGCAAACCGTGCCGAACCCAGGGACGGGCCTGCTCCAGCCAGAGCGCGAGCGGTAGCAGCAGCACCGGATAATGGTCCACGTAAACGCGCTGGCCCCAGCCGCTGCCATAGAACCAGATCCACCAACTGCTGATCACGTAGGTGTTCGCCGCCCAATAAGCAGCCGCAGCGATGGCCCGCACCCGGTGGCGCGGCCAGCAGGC
>Ga0315900_10003478_pt1 | contig 23007 bp, 15 predicted proteins | sample LakEriMetagenome_FD_203521 | JGI IMG/M metagenome (GOLD analysis project Ga0315900, IMG submission 203521) | Freshwater fungal communities from buoy surface, Lake Erie, Ohio, United States - Buoy 12 MA114 | ecosystem: Environmental > Aquatic > Freshwater > Lake > Lake biofilm | place: USA: Lake... | reverse complement strand
CTATGAAAAGGGCTTCGCGTTCCTGAAGCTGTTGGAATCGAAAGTGGGGCGACAGAAATTCGACGCCTTCCTGCGTGGCTACTTCGATACGTTCGCCTTCCAAAGCATGACCACGGACCGGTTCCTGGCCTACTTGGATGAGCAATTGCTGGCCCCGAACAACGTCGAATTGGACATCTCTGCATGGGTGGACGGTCCGGGCCTGCCGGCGGATGCACCAACACCCGTGTCGGACAAGTTCACCAAGGTGGAAAGCGAGTTGGCCCGATGGCAGCAGGGCATAAAGGCATCGGACCTGGCGACGAACGGGTGGAGCACCTTCGAGTGGATGCACTTCCTTCGTCATTTGCCTGCCAACCTGTCGACCACGCAGTTGGACGACCTGGACATGGCCTTCGGCCTTACCAACAGTGGCAATTCCGAAGTATTGGCCGCCTGGTTGGAGCAGTGCATCCGCAACGATCACGACGCGGCCTATCCAACACTCGACCGGTTCCTGAGCACCGTTGGACGCCGCAAGTTCCTGGTGCCGCTCTACACTGAACTGGTGGCCACGGAAAAGGGACGTCTCATGGCACAGGAGATCTACCGCAGTTCACGCCAGAACTACCATGCCGTGGCGGTGAGGACCTTGGACGAACTGCTCGCCTGGTCCGCCAACAAGCCGCCTGCCACGTTCTAACCGTTGGCCATGATGCGTTGCAAGGTCAGCGCATCAAGCTGATGTCCGCCTTGGAACAGGAGGGCTCGATGCCGCACTCCTGCCGCTGCCATGCGTTGGGCCGATCCCTCGAGCGACTCCTTGTTCGCATACGGGTCCTGGTCGCCCAAGACCAGGTCGACCTGCATGTCCTTCCAGGTGCGTAGAGTGCCGAGGTCCAGTTCCGGGGGCAATGAACCGGCCCACAGGACCAGCCGCTTGATCGGGGTGGAACCCTGCATGGCCCAACGGCTTACCGTGGCAACACCTTGGGAGAAACCCAATGCGTGAACGGGGGTTCCCGGTACGCTCCTTCGGCCCAGTTCGCGCACAAGCTGGTCCAGGTAGGCGATGTGGTCCTCGATCTCGTGCATGCGGTCCTCACGCGTCATCCACGTGGCCCCCACGCGGCTGTGTGCTGTATCCAGGTAGAACCGGCTCAGTCCTTCGGGCGCCACAATGCAGCGTTCCTTGGCATTGGCCGCGAAATGGTTCAGGAAATACCGGGCCAACTGGCCGTAACCATGCACCACGATCCAGATCTCGCGAGCGGTCTCCAGCTGTCCCAGCATGTGGAACCGGGCGGTGCGCTGCACCTTCATGAAGTGCTCCTGCATGCCGTCGATGTGTTGGGGTGGTGGGTTCAATAGTCGAGCAGATCGCCCAATGCATTGGCCACTTTTTCCGCACTGGGGATCATGGCCGCCTCCAGTGTGCTGTTAAGCGGAATGGCCGGCATATCCACTGAGCCGAGCGTGCGCACGGGGGCGTCCAGTTGCTCGAAGCATCGATCTCCAATGCGTGAGGCGAGCGCCTGCGCGAAGGAGTTCGTGAGCTGTTCCTCGGTGACCACCAGGCAGCGTCCGTGCGAACGCACGGTGTTCATCACGGTCTCCTCGTCCAACGGGGCCAGGGTGCGCAGATCGATGATCGTGACGCGGCCGGGGAACTCCTTCGCTGCAGCCTTCGCCCAGTAAACCCCCATGCCATACGTGACGATGACCGCCGCCTCGCCATTGGTCACGGCTTTCGCATCGGCCTCCAGCACCAGGCGCGCTTTGCCGAAGGGGATGATGTAATCGGCGCTTGGTTCCACGGTCTTCGCGTCCTCGGTGCCTTTGATCTTGCTCCAGTAGAGGCCCTTGTGCTCCAACATCACCACCGGGTTGGGGTCGTGGTAGGCGGCCTTCATCAGGCCTTTCAGGTCGGCACCGGTACTGGGGTAGGCGATCTTGATGCCCTTGATGTTGCAGAGCACGCTTTCCACGCTGCTGCTATGGTAGGGGCCACCACTTCCATACGCACCGATGGGCACGCGCAGGATGCAGCTCACCGGCCACTTGCCTACCGTGAGGTAACACGAACGCGCCACCTCCGTGAACAGCTGGTTCAGTCCGGGCCAGATGTAGTCGGCGAACTGCACCTCCACGATAGGCTTCAGGCCTGCAGCGCTCATGCCCACGGTGCTGCCGATGATGAAGGCCTCCTGGATCGGGGTGTTGAACACGCGGTGACCGCCGAAGTCACGAGCAAGGGTGGCGGCCTCGCGGAACACACCGCCCAAGCGGGCGCCCACGTCCTGCCCATAGAGCAGACAGCGCTGATCTTCCTGCATCAGCTCTCGAATGGCGAAGAGCGCGCTGTCCACCATGACGGTGGGTTCACGATCGGCAGGCGCGCGTTCACCCTTTTCCTCGGTGACCGGCGTAGGGGCGAACATGTGCGTGGTGAGGTCCGCTGGCGTGGGGTCCTCCGCAGCGCGTGCTCGTTCGAAATCGGCCTTCACGCGGGCGATCGCCTTTTGTTCGATCTGCTTCAGGCCATCAAGCTGCAGGCGGTTGTCCAGGCATTGCTGTAGGAAACGGGGGAAGGGGTCGCGCTTGCGATGCTCGGCCAGGTTCTCCTCGCTCCGATAGAACTCCATGCGTACACCGCTGGTATGGTGGTTCAACAGCGGCACCTTCGCATGCACCAGGAAAGGGCGACGCTCCTTGCGCACGAGGCCGATCACCTCGTTCAGTGCGTTGTAGCTCTCAATAAGGTCAGCCCCATCCACTTTGCGCACCTCGAGGCCGGGGAAGCCTTTCGCATACTCACTGGCATCGGCCACGCGGATCTCGTCGGCGCTGGCACTGATGTCCCATTCGTTGTCCTGCACCAGGTAGATGATGGGCAGCTTCTTCAGCACGGCCATCTGTAGCGCTTCGGCCACTTCACCCTCGGTCACGGAAGCATCGCCGAGCGAGCACACCACGATGGGCGCCGCCTGGTCCCCGGATCCATTCAGGTCGTGGGCAATGCCCGCCTGCTCTTTGTACCACAGGCCCATGGCGATCCCTGTCGTGGGAATGGCCTGCATGCCAGTGGCGCTGCTCTGGTGCGGTATGCGCGGCATGCCCTCGCGCCGCAAACTGGGGTGGCCATAATACGTGCGCCCACCACTGAAGGGGTCGTCCCGCTTGGCCATCAACTGCAGCATCAGTTCGTAGGGCTCCATGCCAATGCCGAGCAGGATGCTGTCGTCCCGGTAATAGGGGGCCACGAAGTCCTGCGGCTTCAGTTGCATGCCCAGTGCCAGTTGGATGGCCTCGTGCCCGCGGCTGGTGGCATGCACGTACTTGCTGGTCAGCTTGAAATGCTCTTCGTAGGTCTCGGTCATGGCCTTGGCCGTACACATCAGTTCCCAGGCACGCAACAGGATCTGCGTGTCCAGTGTCTTGGGGGCGGCCGGGCTGGGTTGAAGGGTCGGCATCAAGGGCGGGTTGACAGGGTCTACAGGAGCGGCCAAATTACGCCTTGGGCGGCGCACGACAGGCCTCGTCCGGTGGATAGCTTTGTGCCATTCAATTGAACAACAAGCGCCATGAGCCGCCAAGCACACGAACTTGACCACCGCATAGTCGGTGATGACATGCAATGCGTGGAGATCACGCTGGACCCGATGGAGACCGTCGTTGCCGAGGCTGGCACGCTGATGATGATGGATGACGGCATCCAGATGCAGACCATTTTCGGTGATGGACGTGGGCAGGAGCAGGGTTTCCTCGGCAAAGTGCTCAGTGCAGGCAAACGGGTGCTCACAGGTGAAAGCCTGTTCATGACCTCCTACACGAACATGGCCCAGGAGCGGCGTACGGCCTGGTTCGCTGCGGCCTATCCCGGCAAGATCATGGCACTGGACCTGCGCGACTATCAAGGGAAACTGGTCTGTCAGAAGGACAGCTTTCTAGCGGCGGCCAAGGGGGTGAGCATCGGCATCGAGTTCCAGAAACGGATCGGTGCCGGGCTTTTTGGAGGCGAAGGGTTCATCATGCAGAAGCTTGAAGGCGACGGCCAGGTGTACATCCATGCCGGGGGCACCACGGTACAACGCGACCTGAGGCCGGGTGAGACCCTGCGGGTGGACACGGGCTGTCTGGTGGCCATGACCCAGGACGTTGACTACGATATTCAGTTCGTTGGGGGCATCAAGAACACCCTGTTCGGGGGGGAAGGTCTTTTCTTCGCCACGCTTCGCGGCCCGGGCCATGTGTGGATCCAATCACTGCCCTTCAGCCGCCTGGCGGACAATATCATCGCAGCCGCTCCGCGTGCGGGTGGCAGGGGCAAGGAGGAGGGAAGCGTGCTCGGAGGTCTTGGTCGCCTTCTGGACGGCGACAACCGGTGACCCGAACGTTCGGCATTTGCAGTGTGAAGGCCGGTCCGTAGGGGCCGGCCTTCTTTGTCAAGCGGGTTGGCCACCGTCCCGCGGGCGGTCCAGGCCTTGCAGGAATCCCTGTACGATACTGAGCACGATACTGAATCCAAGCGCCCACCAGAAGCTCTCCACAACGAAACCGGGGACGATGCGTGCGGCCAGCATCACCAATCCGGCGTTGATCACCAGCAGGAACAAGCCCATGGTAATGAGCGTGACCGGCAGGGTGAGCAGGATGAGAAGCGGTTTCAAGAACGTGTTCAGCAGGCCTAGCACCACCGCTACCAGCAGGCCCGTCACGAAATCGTCCGCATGCACGCCACGGAGCAGCAGGTCGGTCACAAGCACCGCGATGGTGGAGATGATCAGGCGGATAATGAGTTGCATGGCGATGGGTCAGAAGGGATGAAGTTGGTGGATCTGCACGACATAGGCTCATTCGCTCGTGAAACGGTCCATGTCGCGGCGGTCCCGCTTAGTAGGTCTTCCTTCACCGGGCGGGCGTTGTTGTTGCTTCACCAGTCGGGCCAGTTCGCGCTTCTCGAGGTCTTCGAACGAGGTGCGTTCTTCGATCAGCTCGGGCACCAGTCTTGCGCCCACGCGTGAGGCCGGGAGCGACGTGATCTTCCAACTGCGCCAGATGGGTGGTTCACGCAGTGCGAACGTGTCACCCACCTTCACTTCGGCAGACGGTTTTACGGTACGTCCATTCAGCTGCACTTGTTCGCGGCGCATGGCATCAGTGGCCACGCTCCGTGTCTTGAAGAGGCGCACGCACCAGAGGAATTTATCGAGACGCATCAGATCTGCACGTGCTCATTTGTTCAAGAGACCATGTGCGCATGGACCCAGGAGCAAGGGCATTGTTGGCTGGGAGGTTGGCGTTTCAAAGATGCGTTGCGATCGGATCACCGCCAACAGCGATCAAAGATCGAACTGGTTCGGAGTGCACACCTTGCGGAGCAACGCTATTTCAGGTCGGAGCACCGGATGAGCAAAATGAGCACATGGCCACCTGAGCACCTGAAAAGGAAAAGCGCCCTTTCGGACGCTTCCCTGTGACCCCGGCAGGATTCGAACCTGCAACCAACAGAACCGGAATCTGTCATTCTATCCAATTGAACTACGGGGCCGGTCGTACCCTGCATCACTGCAAGGGGCGGCAAAGATAGTCGAATGGTCGAAGGCGGAAGTTCCGCTCAGCGCCGCGTCATGCGCAGTACCTGGCCGAACGGAACGGTGTCCTCAAGCACCAACGCATCGGGATGCACGATACGGAGGAGGAACTTGCTGTCTGGTCCACGCAACAGCACAGCCTTCTCCTCGCGCACCCATTGGCCACTGACGTCCGTGCGGGACCCATCGCCGGGCGCCACGGCGAAGCTGAAGATGCCCGAAACATCAAGGTTGATCTTGGCCGCCAATTCACCGTCCTTAGTGGCTTCCATGGCATAGGTTCCGGGCAGGTCGACCAGACAGGGGCCGCGCTTTTGCACATCCATCACCGTGCCTGCCGAGAAGGAAGAGTCACTGGCCTGTACGGTTATCCAAGGTCGTTGCCCCTCGGGAAGTCCCGCGGTGCCGCTGAACCGGTACATCACTGAATCGCGCAAAGCGCCGGACAGGGAATAGGACCGTCGCTCGCAGTCCAGCAAGGCCACATTGCTCGTGGTCACGATCAGTTCGCCGGTAAGGACAACGGGCGGTCCGCTAGGGGCCTTGGGGGCCTGATCGCCGCAGGAAATGCAGGTCAGCGCTACAACGGACAAGGCAGAAAGGAGCAGGGAGAACGGTCGCATGGTCCGGGGATTGAGGCGCGAATATCCGCGATCCGGACCGATTCCCGGAAAGGAGACGTACCTTCGCGGGCCTTTTCGGAAAATACCCCCATACCCGCCGATATACGGCGTGCAAGCCATGACCCCACTTCGCAACATCGCCATCATCGCCCACGTGGACCATGGCAAGACCACCTTGGTGGACAAGATCCTGCACCAATGCCAGTTGTTCCGCGTGAACGAGGAGGTGAAGGACCTATTGCTGGATAACAATGATCTTGAGCGGGAACGCGGCATTACGATCCTCAGCAAGAACGTGAGCGTGCGCTATAAAGGCACGAAGATCAACATCATCGATACCCCCGGCCACAGCGACTTCGGCGGCGAGGTGGAGCGTGTGCTCAACATGGCCGATGGCGTGATCCTGCTGGTGGATGCCTTCGAGGGCCCCATGCCGCAAACGCGCTTCGTGCTGGGCAAGGCCATCGAACTGGGCCTGAAGCCGGTGGTGGTGATCAATAAGGTGGACAAGCCCAACTGCACACCCGAGGAGGTGCACGAGGCCGTGTTCGACCTGATGTTCGCTTTGGATGCCTCAGAGGACCAATTGAACTTCCCCACCGTTTATGGCAGCAGCAAGAACGGATGGATGGGACCGGACTGGAAGACGCCCACGGAGGACGTGAGCCACCTGTTGGACGTGATCCTGGAGCACATTCCCGCACCTCGCCAGGTGGAGGGAAGCCTGCAGATGCGGATCACCAGCCTCGATTACAGCAGCTTCCAAGGCCGTATCGCCGTGGGGCGCATCACCCGCGGAAGCATCAAGCCCGGCCAGCAGGTCACCTTGGTGAAGAACGATGGTTCCCTCCAGAAGGGCCAGGTGAAGGAACTGATGGTATTCGAGGGCCTTGGCAAGGAGAAGATCAAGCACGAGGTGGGCTGCGGCGAGATCGTGGCCCTGATGGGCCTTGAGAATTTCGATATCGGCGACACCGTGGCCGATGCCGAGAACCCCGAAGGCCTGCCCAAGTTCAAGGTGGACGAACCCACCATGAGCATGCTCTTCACCATCAACAACTCGCCCTTCTTCGGCAAGGAAGGCCAGTTCGTGACGAGCCGCCACGTGCGCGACCGCCTCTTCAAGGAGATCGAGAAGAACCTGGCGATGCGCATCAAGGAGACCGAAAGCCCCGACCGCCTGTTGGTCTTCGGTCGTGGTATCCTGCACCTCAGCATCCTGGTGGAGACCATGCGTCGCGAAGGGTATGAGTTCCAGCTCGGCCAGCCGCAGGTGCTGTACAAGGAGGTGGACGGCCAACGTCACGAGCCGATCGAACACCTCACCGTGCAGGTGCCCGAGCAGTTCAGCAGCCGTGTCATCGACCACGTAACTCGTCGCAAGGGCGAGATCCTCAACATCGAGCAGAAGAGCGATCGCACAGTGCTTGAGTTCAGCATTCCTGCGCGTGGCATCATCGGCCTTCGGAACACCCTGCTCACCGCCACCGAGGGAGAGGCCATCGTGGCCCACCGCTTCAAGGGATACGAGCCGTTCAAAGGCCAGATCCAGGCACCTCGCCCCGGTTGCATTGTCAGTGGAGAGCTGGGTGCCGTGGTGCCCTACGCCATCGATAAGCTGCAGGACCGCGGGAAGTTCTTCGTGGACCCCGGAGAGGACATCTACGTGGGCCAGGTGATCGGCGAAAGCCCCAAGCCCGGCGAAGAGCTCGTGGTGAACGTGGTGCGCACCAAGAAGCTCACCAACATGCGCGCCAGCGGCACTGACGAAAAGTTGAACATCGCTCCTGCCGTGAAGTTCAGCCTGGAGGAGTGCATGGAGTACATCGCCGAGGACGAGTATCTGGAGGTGACGCCGAAGAGCCTCAGGATCCGTAAGATCCTCTTGGATGAGAACGAGCGGAAGCGCGCTGCGAAGAAGTTGCAGGAGGCGTAGGGCATGTGCCCATGAGGTCTTGTGCGCCTGATATCCGCGAAAGACTTTATCGGATGATCCGTACGGACTTCGCGGATGCCTGCGTACGGATCACGTAGGTGCCTTCGGAAAGGCTGTTCACCGATATGATCGTGCTTTCGCCGCTGATCGTTCCCTGAAGCACCACACGCCCAGTCGTGTCCAACACCTGCACGGGCATCCCGGTCCATGAGGCATCGGTCAGGATGGTCAATACATCCAATGCCGGGTTGGGATAGGCGTGAAAGCCCGAAATGCTCGAGGGGGCTGAAATGTCCGTGCTCCCTTCCAACAGCCAAGCCAGCGCATCCTTGATATGTGCGCGGAACAGCAGGTCGCTTGTGAAGTTGCTTTGCGCATGTCCGAGAGCCGTGTAGAACACGCGTGATCCATTGGGCAGCGTCCGGTACCAGCTCATGGGCCTTGGTGCATCGTAGCTGTTCACCTGTCCATTGGGTCCAACGGTCTCTTCCACACGGAGCACCTCCATGTTATCCGGGCCGTAGTAGCCGTCCTCCCAGTAGTAGTACTCCTCGTTCTTCACCCAAGGTTCAGGTAGGTTGGCCGTGCTGGCGTGCACGCCGATATGGGACATGCTGTACTCCGGCGTGCCATTCACGTGGTTGGGGGCCTCCTGCACACTGGCTCCGATCAGCTCGGCGTAGAAATCCCAGGTCCCCGTATTGTTGCCGTTGGCCGCACTGTGTCGGTAGGTGTCGGTGGCCGCATGGATGCCCATCACCCGGCCGCCGTTCGCCACCCAGGCCTCGAAATTGATCCGCTGCTGCGCGTTAAGGATGGCGTTCCCGCTGGTGTTGCTGAAGATGATGACCGCGTACTGTGAGAGTGCGACCGGGTCGCTGAAGGGGTCGCCGCTCTGGTCATCATCCACCGTGGCGCCCAGTTCCTGTGCGATACCCTGGAACATGGCGTACGAGACCGAGCGCGTGCCATGATCGAAGCCCGAGGTGCGGGTGAAGTGAAGCACGCGGGGTTGCGCCCATAGCATCGCGTTCAGTATGAAGGCGAAGATGGTGATCGTCGAACGCATGCCCGAAGTTAAGGTCGTTACGATCGAACCCCATCGAGGTCCGCGTGTACGGTGACTACGAACCGGTCATGCTCACCATGTGTGACCACAACATGAAACCCATGCGTTCCCGATCCTTCCTACTGCTTGCTATCCTCGCTGCTGGCGGCATCCTCGTGGTGCTTGCATCGTTCCGTGGACGATCGTCCTTGTTGGCGAACCGCCCTCTGGGGCATTGTCCAGTACCCCCTCCTGTAGCAGAGGAGCCTCCCAAATGCGTGTTCATGACCGTGTACGAAGGCGTCGGACTGGACAGCAGTTTCGTGCTGCGAACGCCAGAGAAAGTGCTGCTCGCTGAGCAACGCGGTCTGCAGTGGCTGGTGAAAGCGCAGGCCCAGGATGGTGGGTATGGCGCTGGAAGTCATGCGCGACAGGATATCATGGACCCCCTCGCCGTGAGCACCGATCCGGCCACCACGGCCATGGTCGCGATGGCCCTGATGCGCATGGGGAACGCCCTTGAACAAGGGGCGTACAGCACACAGTTGAAGAAGGCGGTGGAGTACTTGTTGAAGCAGGTGGAAGCGGCGCCGAAGAACGCGGTGAACGTCACGGCCTTGCAGGGCACCCAGATCCAGTCCAAACTGGGCCAGAACATCGATGTGGCGCTCACGGCGCAGTGCTTGAGCAACCTGAGCGCCAAGCTCGGCGAGGAGCATCCGATGAAGCTCCGGGTGATGCGCGCTCTGAATACCTGTGTGGGCATGATCCAACGGTCGCAGAACAGTGATGGCAGTGTTCAGGGCGATGGATGGGCAGGTGTGTTGCAGAGCTCTTTTGCCGCCAGTGCGCTGGAGTCGGCAAAAGCACAGGGCGCCGAAGTGGATGCCGAAGCGCTGGACCTGGCCCGTGATTACCAGAAGGCCAATTTCGATGTGAACACCGGCAGCGTGGCCACGGAACGGGCAGCGGGCATCACGCTCTATGCAGTGAGCGGCAGTTCGCGGAACAGTGCGGTGGAAGCACGCGAGGTGAACGAGCGTATGGCCAAGGCAAGGGAGGAAGGCAAGCTCTCCAACGATGCTCCCGTATCCGTGGATGCTCTGGAGGAGACCGGTATGTCACGTACCGAGGCGGAGAAGTACAACACCGCCTATCAGGTCTACAACGCCAGCAAGCAGCAGGCCCAGGATGAACGGGTGATCAGCGGCTTCGGGAACAATGGCGGCGAGGAGTTCCTGAGCTTCCTGCAGACCGGTGAATCGTTGGTGATCGGTAAGGACCAGGGCTGGAAGAACTGGTACCAGCAGACCACCGGTCGATTGGTGAGCATCCAGAACAACGACGGCAGCTGGAACGGTCACCACTGCATCACCAGTCCGGTGTTCTGCACCGCCACCTCCCTGCTCATCCTCAGTATCAATAATGACATTGAGCATCTGCTGGCCCAGGGAGCGGTGAAATACCGCAACTGATCCACGAGCGGTAGGGTGCTGAATGGAAAGGTCCGGACCTTTGAGCCGGACCTTTCCATTTTGACCATTGAGACCGTTCCGTATGATACTCTGGACCCTGTTGGGCGTTATCATCGCGCTGGGCGCTGCGCTGTTGCTGTACTTCCAGTTCTCCCCTCGTGTCGGCAGTGATCCCACGGGTGATCGGCTCGCTCGCATACAGGCCTCGCCCAACTACCTCGATGGTAAGTTCCAGAACAAGGTGACCACCAACATGGACATGCCCATTGGGACCCTGCTCGGTGTTATGTGGGAGTTCGTTAAGGGCGGTGAGGGCCGCGAACCCAAGGATACCATCCCCGTTGTGGAGTTCGATGCTGCCGCTTGGGCCGCTGTTCCGGACACATCAATGGCTATCTGCTGGTTCGGTCACTCCTCGGTGCTCATCAAGGTCGATGGCACCACCTTTCTGTGCGATCCGATGTTCGGAGAGCGCGCCAGTACCTTCAGTTTCGCTGGTCCGAAGCGGTTCAATTATACCCAGCACATGGGCGTGGAGATGTTGCCGCAGGTGGATGTCGTCCTCCTTTCGCATGACCACTACGACCACCTTGATCACGGGACCATCCTTCAATTGAAGAACAAGCGCTTTATCGTGCCACTGGGAGTTGGCGCGCATTTGGAGCATTGGGGCGTGCCTGCCGGGTCCATCACCGAGAAGGACCTCTGGGAGAATGTTGAGGTCGGATCCGTGAAGCTCACGCTCGCTCCTTCGCGCCATTTCAGTGGACGAGGCATGAGCAACCGCTTCAGCACGCTTTGGGGATCCTGGGTGCTCGAGGGTCGGACGAAGAAGGTCTACTTCGGCGCCGATTCGGGCTATTCACCCTCCTTCAAGGAAGTGGGCGAGCGCTTTGGACCTTTCGATCTGGCATTGCTCGAATGCGGGGCCTACAATGAACGCTGGGCCGACATACACATGATGCCGGAGGAGACCGCGCAGGCTGCTGCCGATGTGAAGGCGAAGGTGCTGATGCCCATCCATTGGGGCAAGTTCAGCCTGGCCATGCATCCGTGGAAAGAGCCGGTGGAGCGCGTGACCTTGGCGGCGAAGGAACTGGGCATACCACTGCTCACCCCGCGCATTGGTCGCATTGTCAATGGACCGGACATGACCCTGAGCGAGGCCTGGTGGGATACGTTGCAGTGAACACAGGAACGCCGCCCCGAGGAGCGGCGTTCGCTTCAGTTGATCTTCGGTTCAGCGAACGATCGACAGGCGTTCGCGAGCGCGAATGATGCCTGCGGTGTCCATCAACAGGGCCGTGTAGTTCCCCTCGCCGAGGTGCGATACACTGATGCGGTCATTGCCGCTCAACGGCGAACGAAGTGCTTCTCGTCCTTGGGCATCCAGGAGAACAATGGATAGTTCGGATGCCGCCGTGGTGGAGATCACCAATTCGCTGCTGGTCGGGTTGGGGTAGAGCGCGAATGTCGGCGTGGGAATGGCCTGTGCGACACCGGTGCTGGCTTCCACGATGATGCGGCCTTTCATACCTGCGCTCGCGTGGGGTACGCATACATAGTAGTACGTGCCCGGCAGGTCAAGAGTGAGCGTGTGGGTCCCGCCATCAAAGTTGAAACCGCCGTTCCACGTGTTGCCGTTGGCGTTCCAGGTGGTCTCATCCACCTCGGTCATGGTGTGTGCTCCACCGATGTTCAGCGAGATGGAGGTCCCTGCGGTCACTGTGAGCACGCTGGGATTGAACGAGAATCCCTGCGTGGCAATGGATTGGGCGTTGAGAGCGAAGGGAAGCGCAAGGAGCAATGCGGCGTAGGGTCGGATCATGGTCATAGGCATGTTTTACATCCAAGACACGACTTGCCGTGCATCCGTTGCCTGTGTGCCCGGGAACCTTTTAGTGCATCATTTCGTGCCATATCGTGGGTCCTGTTTCCAAGGCAGTTTTTCCATGTGCTGAACGTTCAGCGAACAATGCCCGAACTCTTCCTCCACGATGCCGGTGAGGCGGTACACCCCACGGCCTCGGAAGGGATACTTCGCCTCCACGCTGGGGAATTGCGTGCTGTCCCAGAAGTCGCCTGCGGGATCGATGAAGCTGCCGAAGCTCATGCGCTCGCCGGTGCCGGTCTTGGTGGGTTTCACGTGTACCACGTAGCCGAGCAGGGAAGCGCGCTTGCCGATATGTGCGGGCATGTCGCGGGCGAGTATGTGCGGCAGGGCGTTGCGTGTCGGAGTGTTGTTGCGTAATGGGTTGCGGGAAGTGTCCGGGTGAATGGGGGTTGGTGAATGGTGAATGGGACCAACGGCATCGACCATTGGCGCTTGATCGCTGTTCCCGCGGGCATTTTCCCATTCACCATTCGCCACTGACCATTCACCATGTGCATTTCCATTTTCTGATCGTCCGATCATCTGATCTTCGGATCCTCCATCCACCAGCAGGAACGGGTCGCACAAGGGGAAGCCCAGCAGTTCCAGCTCGTCGTAGGCATCGCTCAGGTCGAAGTGCTCCAAGGTTGGCAGCTTGGTGGGCGGCGGCTTGGTGACGAAGAGGTCGGGTGCGGGGTCGTGCTTGGCGCCGGGATGCAACAGCGTGAGGTCCCACAGCAGTTCCGGCTTGCTCTTTCCGGTGAAGCGCAGCGCCCCGGTACGGATCAGCATGCGCGCCTGGTCCACGGGGATGGGGATGCGGTGCAGTAGGTCGGGGAGGTCGGAGTAGGGGCCATTGCGTTGGCGTTCGCGGAGGATGCGTTCAGCGGTGTCGGTGTTCAGGGACTTGATGTTCTGTAGACCGAGATAGATGCTGGCCTTTGGCTGCTGGCCGCTGGCTGCTGGCCGGTCTTCGATCCCGCCAGCAGCCAGCGGCCAAGGGCCAGCAGCGTGCAACGTGCACAGCTCCCCGCTCCGGTTAACGCACGGCGCCTCGATCACCGCTCCGGCGCGTTTCGCTTCGTGCAGGTAGAACTCGGTGTGGTAGAAGCCGCCGAAGTTGTTCGCCACGGCCACCATGAACTCCAGCGGGTGGTAGGCCTTCAGGTAGAGGCTCTGGTAGCTCTCCACGGCATAGCTGGCGCTATGGCCTTTCGCGAAGCTGTAGCCGGCGAAGCTCTCGATCTGGCGCCAGATCTCAGCGCTCTCCTCCGGCGGGTAGCCCTTCTTCAGGCAGTTGTCGAAGAAGCGCTCCTTTACGCGCTGGAACTCCTCCCGACTGCGGTACTTGCCGCTCATGCCGCGCCGCAGGATGTCGGCCTCGGCCAGCGTGAGACCCGCGTACAGGTGCGCCACCTTGATCACGTCCTCCTGGTAAACCATCACGCCATAGGTGTCGGGCATGATGGCGTACATCGCTGGGTGTGCCTGCTTGCGCCGTTCCGGATCGCGGTGGCGCAGGATGTACTCGCGCATCATGCCGCTCTGCGATACGCCCGGACGGATGATGCTGCTGGCAGCCACCAGCGTGGGATAGTCCTGCACGCCCAGCTTTTTCAGCAGCATGCGCATGGCCGGGCTCTCCACGTAGAAGCAGCCGATGGTATCGCCGGTGCGAAGGAGTTCGTTGATGCGGGGATCGTGCTTGAAGCGTTCGATGGCGTGGATGTCCACCGCTTCGCGGAATGATGAATGATCAATATCCAATGTCCAATTCTCAATGGGTGCCTCCCGCGTTCGTTCGGATGGAAGTTCGTGCGCAGGCCTCATTGAACATTGAACATTGATCATTGGATATTGGACATTCGCCTTTGCGCTCACCATCTCCACCGCATCCCGGATATGCCCCAACCCCCGCTGGCTCAGGATATCGAACTTGTAAAGCCCCAGGTCCTCGGCCTCCAGCATGCTGAACTGCGTGGTGGCGAAGCCCTTCGGCGGCAGGTGCAGCGCGGTGTAGTGGGTGAGGGGCTTCTCGCTGATCAGTACGCCGCCCACGTGGATGCTCAGGTGGTGCGGATGCTCGTGGAAGTGCTCTGCATAACGCAGGATGGTGCGTGCGATGCGGTCGTTGTCGATCACCGCGGTGCCACCGTTCGAGGCCTTCGGGTTGTCGCTGCGCCCGATCCAGCGTGAGCGCCCGGCGTCGCCTTCGGCCAGTGCGTCGATGTCCGCCGGCGGCAGCCCGAAGACCTTGCCCAGTTCACGCACCACCGCGCGCTGCTGGTAGGTGCTGTAGGTGGCCAGCAGCGCCACCCTTCGTTGATCGCCGTAGGTGTCGAACAGGTACTGCGTCACCTGGTCGCGGTCCTTCCAGCTGAAGTCGAGGTCGAAGTCGGGCGGGCTGCTGCGGCTGGGGTTGATGAAGCGCTCGAAGTAGAGGTCCAGTTCGATGGGGTCCACATCGGTGATGCCCAGGCAGTACGCCACGATGCTGTTGGCCCCGCTGCCGCGCCCCACGTGGAAGAAACCTTTCCGTTTCGCGAAGCGGATCAGGTCCCAGTTGATGAGGAAGTAGCTCACGAAGTCCTTTTGCGCGATCACGGTGAGCTCCCGATCTACGCGGTCGATGACCTTCTGAAGGGGTGTTCCATAGCGCCGTAGAAGCCCGGCTTGCGTTTCGGTGCGCAGCAGTTCAAGGTCCGCACTGGCATCGTTGCTCCATGTCCTGCGGTTCTTGCTTTTGCCATGCGCGAAGTGTACCTCGCACTGCTCCATCAGGCGGCGCGTGTTCCACACCAGCTCGGGTACAGCGGCGAAGGCATTGCACAGCTGCTCCTCGCTCAGGAAGCGGTTCTCCGGTGCTGCGACATGCGCTGGCAATGTGGTGCTCAGCAGCGTGTTGGTATCCACCGCGCGCTTCAGGCGGTGCACGTTGAAGTCGCGCTTGGCGAGCGCGGGGTCACTGCGGAACGTGGCCGTGGCCATTGCCACCAAGCGGTCCTTCTGCTTCATCCAGGGCGTAAAGCGCAGCTTGTTCACATCGCCCGGTCGCACGCCGATGAACTCGTTGGGGCGAAGCTTCTGCGGAATGTTCGGCGCACCGTGGAAGTAAATGATGAAGGTGTCGGGCAGTTCGGGTGCGCGCTGCGGAAGCACGTCGCCATCCAGCAGACGGTCCGTCAACAGCGATGCCAGTTGGTGCACGCCTTGGTTGTTCCGCGCGATGCCGATGTACAGCGTGCGTGTCTCCACCTTGAACTCGATCCCCGCCAGCGGCCGCACCTTGTACTGTGCTGCCAGCCGGAAGAAGTCGCTCCAGCCCGCCGTGCAGTTGATGTCGGTGAGGGCCACCTGCTGCAAGCCCAGCGCATGCGACTCCTGCAGCACCTGCTCGGGCGAGTGCACGCCGTGGTTGAGGCTGAACCAGCTGTGGACGTTGAGGAGCACGGATCATGGATCGACAGGATATGCGTCGATCAGTTGATCATAAGATAGTCGATCTGTTCATGCGTTTACCGGACCCGCCGATCATCCTCCGCCACCCGATCGAAGAACAGGTGAGCGCTTTGAGAAGCCGCAGTTGAAGCCGGATCCGCGGTATGGGGAGAAGTAGCGCATAGCTTCGGCCAACGAATGACCGGACACCCTTTCCTGTACCCGTCGATGAGCACCCCGGGCATATTCCCGTTGCTCAGCATTTTGGCGATGCTCGGTGCTTCCTCATGCGACAAGCCTGCCCATCCGGATAGCTACAGGTACCTCGGAACGGCCCTGTTCAGACGGTCATACGCTGGCCATGAGAAATGGACCGAGAGCCAGTTCGATTCGGTGTCGAGGTCGAATCCGGAATACATCCAGAGCGATGCTCGCGGAGATTCCGCGCTGCAGATCCTGAACGACATGGGGATCGTTCAAGCGCAGGAACTGCTTCTCGGCGACATCGATGGCACCTTGATGGATACTATCATCGTCGCGTACGAGGGGTCAAGGGCGGATACCGTGTTCATTGATAAGGACACCATCAATTGGCAGATGACCATCCGGGTCAACGATGGGACAAAGACCCACCTGTTCCCGTTCGAGGACGTGAGTTCCTTGTTCGTCGCGTATCTGGTACCGAGCCGCAAGGGCGATCATCCGTTCATCGCCGTTCTTCAGCAGTACTACATCATGAACGGGGACAACTACGAAGTTGCGGTCTACGGAAAGCCGGATCCGCGGTAAGGGGTGAAGTGACCCTCACTCGACCTTCTTCCGATCATCCTCCGCCTTCCGATCGAAGAACAGATGATCAGGGTCCACCACATCCGCCTTGGTTCGTACGCCAAGACCAGTCTGACCGCGCTCGTGCCGGAGCGACGCCGGATACACAGTATGGGGAGAGTGACCGCCCCCTCAATCCAACTTCTTCACGTTGTCATCCGGCACCCGGTCGAAGAAGAGGTGCATGGGGTCGATGGCCACGCGCACGGGCTTCTGCCGGCTCACCAAGGTGACGGTGTTCGCGCCGCTCTTCAGCCGCATGCGCTGCTGCGTCAGGATCGCACCTTCGTCCTCGTCATCGCCGGGTTCCGCCAGCAGCCCCACATCGATCCAGTCGTTCATCGGCACGGGTGTCTCGCGGCCCAGCGTGTCGGCGTGGTTCTTCTCGGCGTGCAGGGTGATGGTGACACGGTAGCTGCTGTCCGGCTGTTGCTGTGCGGTGGCGGAAAGCACGCGGTTGTTGTAGAGCGTGATGGTCTTGAAGTGGTCCTCCAGCAGGTACGTGAGGCTGTCGGGCGTCACGCGGTCAAGTTCGCGGTAAATGTCCAGCGCGGTGGGGTAGGGCGGTGGGCGGTAGGCGAAGGAATCCACGAGGGTCTTGAACGCCTTGTTCAGCGTGTCCTCGCCGAGGAAGCTGCGCATGGAGTAGAGCACCACACTACCCTTGTTGTAGTGCACATAGCTTTGGTTCTCCACCTCCAGGAGAGGTAGCTCACGCTGGCTCTCGAACCCACGTGCACGCTGGTACTTGTCGCTCTCCAGCTTGAGGAACTTGCGCATGTGGTCCGGGCCGTATTCCTTCTCCATCACCATCAAGGCACTGTACTGGCTCATGCTCTCGCTGAGCAGGGTGGCGCCCTGCATATCGGCGCCGATCACCTGGTGGGCCCACCACTGGTGCCCCATCTCGTGCGCCACCACGTAAAATACCATGTCGATGTCCTCCTGCGCGCTCAGGTCGGTGATGAAGCCGATGGCCTCGCTGTAGGGCATGGTGCCCGGAAAGGCCTGTGCGAAGGTGAAGTAGCGCGGGAACTCCAGGATCCGCACCTGCCGGTGGCGGTAAGGACCGAAGTTGCGCGTGTAGTAGTCCAGCGCCTTCTTCATGCTGTTCACCATGCGCGGCACGTTCACGGCATGGGAGGGCTCGTAGTACACCTCCACGTCCACGGGCTGGCCTCCGCCGGGCGGGTCCCACCGCTGGCGTTCCACCGCATAACGGGCGCTCAGGAAGCTGTAGAAGTTCATGCTGGGGTGGTCCAGCTCGTATTGGAAGTAGCGGCGCCCGTCGGCGGTCCATTCCTTGCGCAAGGACCCGGGTGCCACGGCGATCTGGTCAGGTTCGGTGCTGATGGTGGTGCGTACGTTCACCCAGTCGCTGTGATGGAGCAGATAGGTGTTCATGCGCTGCGCGGGATCTTCCGTAAGGCGCGGCATGCGCTGCTTCTCCGGTAGCCCGCGCTTGCGCCGTTCGTTGCGGTCGCCCAGTTCGCCATCCGCCGAGTAGCCGATCTGGGGCAGCAGGTCCATGTTGTTGAAGAAGGTGCCGTTCTCCACCAGCTGGATGAAGGAGACCTCGTTCTCGAAGCCCTTCTCCACGTATCCGCCCTTCACGGTGAAGCGCAGTTCCTCGCCGGGCGCAAGGGGCTTTGCAAGCCGGTAGATCAGGTAGTCGAGCTTCTCATCATGCAGCACCTGTTCAGCGCCGGGGATCTCCAGCGTGATGCGCTCATCATCAGGCAGGATGAAGTGGACCGAGTCGATGGCCACATCGTACACGTTGCGGGTGACCACCTCCGCCTCGTAGTTCAGGCGGCGCTCGCTCGGCCACAGCTCGATGGCGAAGGTGATGTCCTTGTAGTGCGGCTGGGGGATGCCCTGGAACTTCCTATAAGTGCGTTCGTAGCGCTCCGCCTCATCCTCCATCACATCACCGGTGGTGTAGGTGTTCAGCACCTTGGTGTTGTAGTAGCCCCAGGCACCGAGCAGCACCCAGAGGACGACCAGCGGCAGGGCGATGGCCTTGTTGGCACTGAAGCGCAGACGGGCCGTGCTGAACCGCCAACGCGCACCTTCCTCCCGACCGCGCATGGTGAATAGGAAGGCCACGAAGAGCAGGAGCAGGCCGAAGATCCACCAATACGTGTTGAAGAACACCCAGGCCGGAACGGCTGGACCGTAACCGGCCATGTCGGAGTAGCGGATGCCGGGTGAGCCGCCCATGATCACCAGGTTGCTCGCCACGTCGATGCCGTTCCAGAGGAAGGTGTTCAGCGTGACGATGAGGATGAACACGAAGAAGCCGAGGTACTTGTTGTTCACCAGGGTGTGCACACAGAGCGCGAGCATCGTAAGGAAGCCGAAGGACACGAGCGCCGGCCCGATGAGGTAGAACAGGTAGACCGAGGGCTGCAGGTCCGTCCATCCATTGAGCAGCTGGGTGATCATGCCGGCGGCCGTGCTCAGCAGCATCACGATGATGAGCAGCACCAGCATGGTGGTGAACTTTGCCAGCAGGCCCAGGCCGGTGGGCAGGGGCAGTGCATCATGGATGTCGTTCATGCCGGCATCCCGCTCGCGCCAGACCAGCACGCCACTGTAGAAGGTGACGATGATGATGACGTAGAGGAACAGGTTGCCCTCGATCAGGTCGATGACGTTGTAGGTGACCGGATACTCCACATTGTCATACCCATCGGTGACCACGCTGAGCGAGGTGAACAGCTGGATCACCCCGAGCAGCATCACGATGATGAAGACCGGTCCGGTGACCACGGCACGCAGGTCGCTGCGCACCTGCCGCCGGAACTGGCGCCAGCGGGCTGATGCGCCGTAGCTACGGACGGCCTTGGGCAGCACGGTGGCCTTCGTCACCGGTCCTTCCTGTTCAACGGCAACGGCGCCGGCCTTCTGCTTGCGCTCATGGAAGCTGAAGCGCCAGTGGCCGAAGAGGAACACGCCGATGGAGATGGCGATCCACAGCAGCCTGTTCCACAGCAGCACACCGTCCATGGGCAGCAGCAGGGTGTTCTTCTCGCTCACGGTCCAGTACTTGGTCACCTTCTCGGCCGCATTACCGCCGAATGGGTCCAGCAGAGCGCCGATCAGCTCGTTGTCCAGGTCCCTCATCAGGCTCTGCGAGATCAGGTAACCCACGATGAGGACGATGGCCGTGACGAAGCTGGCGATGGTGCTGCGCGTGAGCGAGGCGACGGCGAATATCACGGCCGCGGCGAAGAGCACGTTGGGGGCGGCGATGAGCAGGAATCCCTGTAGGTGCGGGGCCATCAGGTTCGGACCGATGCGTACGGGGTCCAGCCAGGGCATCCCGCTGCCCACCACGATGCCGAGGCTGATGCCCAGCATGGGGATGAGCGCGATGAGCGTGCTGCCGATGAACTTGCCCACTAGGTACTGCGTCTTCGTCACCGGGGTGCTGAAGACGATCTGCGCCGTGCGGTAGTGGAAGTCGCGGATGGCGGCGGCATTGACGAACGCGGTGACCATGAGCAGCCCGAGGAAGCTCATGATCGAGTAGAAGTTGTAGACCACGTTCGGGGCGTTGCGGTACACGTTGCCCGAGCTGCCGCCGATCACGATGTTCTCCGTGGCCGTGGCCCCGAAGGTCATCAGGGCCAGCAGCAGCAGGAAGATGTACACCATGGGCTGCCTGAGCGCATGGCGTACCTCGAAGGAGAGGATCTGGTACAGCATCAGGCCACGGCTTGAAGGTCGGCGGTACGGATGGCGCTGAAGAACACGTCCTCCAGGTTGGGCTCGGCGGAGGTGAAGCCTTCATCGGGGCGCACTTCGCTGAGCACATGGATGATGGGTCGCCCGGCCACCAGCTTGTTGCTGATCAGCATGTGCTGGCGGTCATAGGTCTCCAATTCGCTCTTGGCGATGGCCTTCTCCCACACACGACCGTTCAGTTCCTTCAGGGCATCGGTGGGGGCACCGGCGTACAGCAGTCGCCCCTTGTTGATGATGGCCATGCGCGAGCACAGCTCCTGTACGTCCTGTACGATGTGGGTGCTGAGGATCACCACCACGTTCTCGCCGATCTCGGTGAGCAGGTTGTAGAACCGGTTGCGCTCGCCGGGGTCGAGGCCGGCGGTTGGCTCGTCCACGATGATGAGCTTCGGCTCACCGATGAGCGCCTGCGCGATGCCGAAGCGCTGCTTCATACCGCCGCTGAAGCCCGCGATCTTGCGCTTGCGGTGTTCCCACAGGTTCACCTTCTGGAGCAGTGCGTCCACTAGGGCCTTGCGCTCGCCGCTGTGCGTGATGCCCTTCAGCAGGGCGATGTGGTCCAGCATGTCGGCCGCGCTCACACGGGGGTACACGCCGAACTCCTGGGGCAGGTAACCGAGCACCTTGCGCACCTCGTCCTTCTGCTTGATGATATCGAGGCTGCCTAGCACCGCGGTTCCGGCGTCGGCCTCCTGCAGCGTGGCCAGGATGCGCATCAACGTGCTCTTGCCGGCGCCGTTCGGTCCCAGCAGCCCGAACATGCCGGTGGGTATGGTGAGCGTAACGTTGTCGAGTGCCTTCACGCCGTTGGCGTAGGTCTTGCTGAGGCCTTGGATGACGAGTTCCATGATGTGCGGTGGTGTTGCGCTTGCAAGATGCGTATTGCTGGGCTGGGATCCAAACGGAATACACGAGCGGTGCTTACTGGGGCTGTTCGGTGCAGAAGGGCGCCATGGCCGTTGGGGAACGATATCGTTGCGGATACCTTTGACCATGCGCGCTTACCTGGTTATCGTCGTGTTATTCCTGGTGTTCTCCCGTTTGTCCGCCCAACAATGGAACTGGGCGGTGGATGCCGGGGGCGGTGGTAACACCGACTTCTGTTATGACATCGCCACCGACAGCCAAGGCAATGCCTACTGGGTGGGTAGTGCCAGCGGAACGGCAGACTTCGGTTGTGCGACATTGGTACCGGGCAGCACGATAGCCGGTGTGTTGGCGAAGTACGATGCGAACGGCGCCTGCCAATGGGTCGTAGGCATCACCACCAGCTTTTACGACGCGTGGGTCTACGGCATTGCCATCGATGCACAGGACCGCATCTATATCACCGGCAGCTGCCAAGGAACTACGCAGTTCGGGAACGGCATCGAACTTCCTGGTTCTGGGAGCTCTGACGATTGGTTCACTGCGCGCTATGACGTGAACGGCACCTGCGTTTGGGCGAAGCGTATCACCAACAGCAGCGGCTCCTCGGAAGGGCGGGGTATCGCGCTGGATGACCAAGGCGACATCTACGTCACGGGCTTCGCTGGAGGGAGCAGCTTTACGTTCGACCCGGTCACGGTGAACACCGGTGGCTTCGCGCGGCAGGCGGTGATCGTGAAGTACGACAGCACCGGTACCGCCGTGTGGGCCAGGTCAACCATCGGGACGGGTGGTGGCAAGAGCGCCCGGGCCATCAGCATCGCGAACGATCGGCTCTTCATCACCGGGCAGATGAGCTTCAACAATGCCAGTTACGACGGCATCGCGCTCACCCCGAACGCCAACAGTGGGAACCTGTACGTGCTGGCCTGCGACCTGCAGGGCAATGGGTTGTGGGCTCGGAGCTATGGCCCTGGCGATGTCGAGGGCTTTGGCATCGCCGCGGACACGCTGGGCAACCTGTGGGTGGTGGGCCGTCTGTGGGGCACGATGGAACTGCCGGATACCACCTTGGCATCGAACGGCAACAACGACGACATCCTGCTGCTTGGCCTGGGGCAGGATGGCACCTACCGGTGGGGCTATGGTACCGGTTCACCGCAGCGTGATCTGGCCTGGGGCGTTACCGCCGACGGCAAGGGCAACGCCTATGTGGCCATGCATTTCCAGCAGACGATCGACCTCTTTGGAACACCGCTGAGCGCTTTGGGTAGCGAGGATGCGCTGATCGCCAAGGTGCGCGCCGATGGCGATGTGGTGTGGTGGAGCAGGCCGAGCGGCTTCCAGCGGGACATTCCCTTGTGCGTACATCGGCAGGCCGCGCCGCCGCACCGGCTCTTCTTCGGCGGGTACTATTTCGGACCCATCACCTACGGCGGCGCCACCATCGATGACATCGGTAACGGCGATGCGATGATGGTCTCCGGCATCGACACCACGTTCGATGTGAGCACTTATACCGCGCCCGTCTGCCAGGGTGCATGCGATGGTGTAGCGTACGCCTTCGTCAATGGCCAAGCGCCCTTCACCTAT
>Ga0315900_10003476_pt1 | contig 23012 bp, 20 predicted proteins | sample LakEriMetagenome_FD_203521 | JGI IMG/M metagenome (GOLD analysis project Ga0315900, IMG submission 203521) | Freshwater fungal communities from buoy surface, Lake Erie, Ohio, United States - Buoy 12 MA114 | ecosystem: Environmental > Aquatic > Freshwater > Lake > Lake biofilm | place: USA: Lake... | reverse complement strand
ATTTGGCACCTCTTGAACAAACGTAAAATCTATCCTCCATTCTCTTGCTATATCAGGCAAATAAGAAGCTCTCAACCTAATCCTAGCGAACGAGGCAGTACTATTAAATGTATCTATGGGAAGTTCTTCAGATAAAGAATATTTATAACCGCCGCGTATGGATTCTAATATAGTCCTTTTGTATATTTTTTCATCTTTCAGTTGTTTTTTACCATCTATGAAATATATAGTCATACGATTTTTCTTCTTAGCATCGCTAGCTACTCCAGAAATAAAGTTTATGCTTTGTTCTAATTGAAAACTAGAACCAAAATTATCGGCGCAATAGTTATAAAAATCGCACCATTGCTCCCAAGTAATCTCGCGGACCCTTACTTCTAGTTCTTTATTTTCAGGATCTTCCTTGTAACGTTCTGCTACTACTTGCATTTTAGTTACTTTATCTCTTATTTATAAAAGATAATCTATAATAGATGAAAGATAAATTCAAATTTATTGTTTGATAAATTCGGAAACTGTTTGTTCCAATTTACTAGCTATGCTTCTAGCTAGTTCTGTTTGCGAACGCTTTATTTTTGGATTTTCCCAGTCCCAATTTTTGGGCAGGGACGTTCCATTACCTAACAATCCGCGAAAAGTGTCGTCGAAACGCGGATCTGTATCCATTTTGCTGTATAAAAATATGAATGGAGTGCCTAACGCCAAACAAGGTAAAGCGCAATGAATCCTGCTAGTTATAACCAGTTTAGCATTTTGATATTTCGACAACAATTCCCTCGCTAGTTCTTGTTTTTCTTGGAGAGGGAGCAATTTTTCTAAACCATGTGAAATATAAGTAGCTTTTTTTGCGATGTGTACCGGCACTAGCTCAGAAAATAATTTAGGTTCTAGTATATTAGCATCTACCACATATATATTATCCGTCTTTGCTTCTGGCGCTATTGGTTTTAAAGTTAAAGTCAAGCATCCTGTGTGATACGCAAGTATTCCTTTTTCCGCAAGAATATCCTTGGTATGTATATCTCTTGTTCCTATGGGTGAATTTCTTTTCAGGTAGTTTATTTTTTCTTCATTATCCAGCATACTTTCATCCATTTTGGCTAATTCTTTTATTACTTGATAGTTATGTTCGCTGAATAAATCTTTTCCTTCGTTAAGATGAAATGATACGAATAATGGTGATATTTTTGAATTTGGAGGAAATTTAGTTAATCTACCGTCATACCATCCATTAGCTATTAATTTTATTTTCTTGTTTTCTTCCAATACGCTGTCGAAGCTACCTTTTGGCTCGCCAAATTCGTCATATATGAAGTCTTGCTGATTATCTCTATCGATATAGTAATCTACTAATGGCAAAAATCTAGACGCTGCGAGACTTTGAATATCATCTCCTATGTTGTATGATCCAGGATAAAATAGCAACCCATATTTAGTTATACCGAAATCTTTACCGGCTATAAGTAATTTCACTCGTCCTAGTCTAGAAACTAATTCAGTAAAAGAACTCCACGGACTTCCAAACACATAAGAGCATTTACTCAGTAAATAAGAATCTAATAAAGCACTTTGCAATTGCTTCACACTCCTGTTGTAGATAGTTTTTGGTACATATTTTATAGTATTATGTATTCTGTCTGGATATCTTTCATGGAAAGCATCGTATATTTCTTGGTTATCAGCACATAAAAAGAATACTTGGTCTGGATTATGTCTCCATATTTTTTCCATCTCTATCATAAAATGAACATAATTGCTATCTTTTCGGAATTTCTCTAATGCATTCTTTTGTCGCTCATCCCATCCTTTGCTGTCTTCATAAGAATATTTAGCAGCAGGTTGCCCCATACGAATATGTAATCCTATGGCACTATTAATATTGATCATCTCTGAATAATAATTAATCTCATCTTCCAAATGATCAATTGGATGTAGATTGTTTCTTATCCAATTGCTTTCTTTTGTCCAATCGGTCAAAGATGACTTCAACACACATGCAGAAACTATATATATGTTTTTGTTGGTAGAACAATTCAAGGAATAAACAGGCTTATCCGATGTGTCATAATAATCCGCAAAAGAATGAGTGCTTTCTGATACTTCTTTGAAACAGTAATCTACTTCATTTCTATTGTCTGTGAAGAACAAGTCTTCTGAGCGAAATAGGTCAGAGAATTTAGCCTCACAATGATTATCACAAGTCCATATTACTACTAAATTTCTCTTACTAGCCTGAGCTACTACTGCTGCCGATGCTAAAGCCCTGAGTCTATTTCCAAGACCATTTTTTGGTTCTATAATTAGCTTTGGTCTATTTCGATTATAAGCCATATGAGCTAATGCAGGAAAGTTTTTATTTTTAGTCATATTCCAAGTAAATCCTGCGTCGTTCAGGACACATCTAAAAGCAAATTTAGTACACTTTTGTACTAGTTGATACGGAGTTTGATATAAATCTAAGTTGACTGGTTGATATATTTCTTTGCTATCGTCAACTTTCACGTATTCTACTTTTTCGTTGCTTTTATTCCATGGACGCTTCTTAGCCAAATGCATGTTTTTGATGATCTCTATTTTAACGTCTTTATTACCAGATCTGATTGAGTCCCCATGAGGAAGATGGAATATATAATCTCCATTTATGTTCTTTTTTTCCAAAGTTCTTTCTAATCTTTCGTAGAGATCTGAATCATCCCATCCATATGTTCTTATATATTCATTATATCCTCCAGATCCGATAAAATGCCTCAATGGAATATACAACACACCATTCAAATGATTTTCATTTTCATTTCTAGATATTTGCCAATTTCCTGAGTAAAAGATATCTTGTTCCTGATACAATGGATGTTTTTCAAAGAAATCCTTTCTCAACATATCATCGCTATCTAATTTCAATAGCAGTGGGTATTTAGCTTTACTTACTCCAAAATTAAGAGCAGCTGATAATATCCACTTTTCTACCCCCAACACTCGAAAAACTTTCACTCTGGAATCTTCTATATGTCTAATATCGTCTTCAACAGGAATACTAGAATTCCAATCTACCACGATAATTTCGGCAACTTTTTTATGTATTAGCCAACTAGGCAGCGACTTTACTAAAAAACTAGCTCTGTTCATACATCCTACGACTATACTTACATTAGGCACGTCCATCGTTTCTATATTACTAATTATATAATATTAACGACATAAAGAAATTATATTTTAATAACTTCGACTATGTCTTTTCTACATATAGGACAAGTATCTAATCTTAGAGAACATTCATAATGACAACATTTGTGTCCGCAATCATACAATACAGAATCTATATCGATATCAGAGTCCATACATATAACACACTCTTTCTCTTCATATACATTAATATTGTCCAACACAGTATTTGCTGACTTATTGATGGCTTCATTTATCATAATTTTACTCATTGCTAAAGCATCCCCTCGAGTAAGAGGGGTTTGTTCTTCATATCCTATCAACATAGTAAACGGAATCAAATGCTCATCTAAGTTGGTTGGGACATCATATTCGTACGATATCGAGCTAGTAGTACCTCGTGTATTTACTTTGGGCAATATCTCCCTGCTAATTCGAGGTGATACTTCTCTGAGTTTGGTATCTTTCGGTATACATATACAAATCAAATCAGATGAATGCCATCTGGTATTTCCGAACCTTTTTTTTAATTTCTCATTATCGGCTCTTGGTACAACTGAAATGTGGTAATCTTTTTGTTCGTGCAAAAAGAAAGGGAGAGAATCCTTCTGATCGCCACGAATAGCATATGATTGTAAAATTCGCAATTCATTGACACAATTCAAACCCCCAAGTTCGGTTCCGGGATCAACTGTTCTCACAGATTGATTATTTTTCATAAAATCTATCTTAATTTCTCCGATAGTGTTAGTATTGGTTATAATCAATTCATATCGTACATTCCTTTTAGCCATATATTGTATGCCATCATTTTTGCAAGAAATGCTGCCGTTTCTATCTTGTGATTTTACTGATATACATGCTAAAGGTAATGAATCGTGTTCTGAAATCAGCACCACACTCGGATATCGAGGTATAGCCACCATATAATAACAACCACGATATTCCTTCGCGCATATAATCCTAAAGTAATTTGGATCAAGAAAATACAATTCTTTTTTTCGATGCATTTTTTAAAAAAAATAACAACAAACCTTTATATGTTTCATAATTATGAATAATTATGAAGAATTGTGAAGAATCATGTTCTTTGCAAAAACATTATCACTTCATACTTACTGTGAAATTTTAACTTCATAGGCATTTCTATTAATCTATCTATGTCTTCGTATAATTGTGGTTCTTCATAATTTTTGTAATATATATTGTAAACTATATCTCCCACTCTTTTTACATAATTACCTCTGTGAAAAGAAACACGCTCTCTGTATATATTCATATGTGAATATAATTCACGGTTTCCTTGCATATAGATACACACAACTTGATATTTTATACTTGTATTATCTTCGTGAATTCTTACTAGATCTATATAAGATTTTCTTGTGTCAAGAGTAGCGTTGGTGTTATCCACGATTATAATTTTTTTATTTTCTTCCAAAAAGGACTGAAAATTTTTCAAGCAATTCTTTTTTGTTCGCGACTCATCCTGATTTATGTAACAAGCATCCTCATAAGAATTAATAATTTGATCACGTAATGTACTTTTACCTGATGCTGGAGGCCCCACTAAAAGAATAACATACAACTGATCTTTAATATCTAACTCGCCAATGATATCTTTATCGTCGTTTTTGTTCTCTTCATAATATTTTTTTGGGTCAAATCCTCTCCATTCTTTACTCGATGCTTTTTCCCCTTTGAAAAATTCCTCTGGAGTGGCGAACAGTACTTTTAGATTCGCAGAGGGAAATCTGTATTTAAGTAACAAATGCGTATTAAACGCAAATTTTCGATCAGAATCAGAAAAATCTCCCTCTCTTCCGGCGGCATCTCCTACGTAAAATATTTTCTGTGGTTCTTCCCTCATATATGGCAATATATATTTTTCAACGATGGTGGTGTTCGGTTTTCTGTAAGCATCTTTAGCAAGCGCAGTATAAAATTCCAAATAAATCGGTTCAAAATAATTCGCTATTTCGTTAAATATTAAACTTATACGCTCCATTTTTTCAGTAGATCCGCCTCTTTCGGAATCTTGATTGCTAATTATAATAATAGCATATCCATCATTATTATATTTTTTAAGTTTTTTCAGTATAGTATTGTCATACCATTGCCAATCTGTTGCATTAGATGGGTGGACTTTCCCTTTTCTCGGTTTAACAAGTGTATGATCTAAATCAAACATAGCTATCATTTGAGGTAGTTGAGCTCTTTCAGATTTTTTGCATTGCAATCTTACAAGAGTATCGTCTAACGTTTCCCAGGACATTTTTTGCGAATATTTCTTCAAATAAATTTAGGAGAGTTTCAATTTTATATAAAGCATAAGGAAAAAAGATTTAGAATACTTCTACTGTATCTCCTTTTTTTATTATTTCTATTTTTTTAGATTGAGTGTAGCATATTACTTTAATTTTATTCTCCATCATCCTGTGAATATCTTCTTCAGTCAAAGATGATAAATATTCTTTACTAGGGGGTTTCATATCTACTGAGCCTATGAATATAGATGCTCCGGGATCTATGCCTACTTTAAAATAATCCGAAGGCTGGCCCCCATTTTCCCAGTCAAATTTTATCTTATCTATTGGAACCATCCGCAAGAATACATATTCGGAAATGCTCCAGAATGTTCTCCAAAACTCTGGGAATTTTATAATAACTTTTTTTATTTTATCTTTTGGGGCATTAACTATGATCCTATTGGAGAAAACATCATTATTGTCAATCAATTCTTGCAACAACCTATTGTCTAACGGTATGCTAAATATATCGTTATGAATATAATTAGTTGTTAAACGCCCTGATAACATTAAGCCAATAGCTTTATCACCCTTTATGGTTCCATTAAATATACTTTGACCGAAAGGTATGCCATGAGAATGTTTTATCTTTTTCATTTCACCTGCGTAATTATTATCTACATCAGCTAGCATTATTTTATCTATATATGAAAGGGACGTTATGTAGAAGTTAGTTCCACCTTCTTCCATTTTTCTTTGTTTCTTTGTAAATATAATCTATAGATTCTTTGTAAATATATTTACAAATAGTTTCAAATTTTTAATAAGTAGATTTCGATACCAACCTTGACATATCGTATCCACGATTTCTTTGTGTTCTTCTGTCAGATCTACCTCCTTCTCTCAAAGATTCATCTTGTGCTCTTTCATATGGTTTATCTTCTACAGAATATTGCCACCTAGGGAACTGGCTTCTTGTTCTTTCTGTAGCAGCGTATTGTTTACTATTATACCTATGCCCTGGACCGGTTGAATTAGGATTAGAGTAATAATTTAGTTCTATCGGTTCCCAATAAGCGCCACCTTTATTTCTCTTGCTATTGGTGAATAGATGTTCTGGATGCCATACACCATCTGAATACGATTCAGAATTATAATCATATTCTATATTACTTTCGTCTTCACCTGTTTCCGGATTGATAGCGTAAAAATTAGGAATGAACATAGTGGGATTTTGTATAATATTTTTGGATGTAGTGGTAAGGAAATAATGATTCAAAGTATGCAACTGTTGAATGGGATTTGTTAAAACAATGTCTTCTTTGTAAGGTATCGTGGTCATTTCTATAAGATCCTCTATATTGCTTTCTATGAAATCTTTCTTGCTTTTGATGGCATTAATTAGCCTAAGGACATCTTCTTTACTAATGTTATTATCTTTGCCAGACCTTATACCATAATCATTGTAGTCTCTATAATCTTCTGTAGGCATAGGCATGTTTTTTTGCACAAAGGTAAAATCTGTCGTCAATCCTATCAAACATTTCGCTAAATATTTTTGATTGGGTGGAGAGCGGAACAATCCTTTCAAATTTTTACCATGATAAGGTGAATCAGGGCGAATTTGCCCCGAATATTTGTTCACAAGTTTTATAAATTCAGGAGGAACTAACAAAGACATTATATAATACAAAAAAAAATATTAAATTGCAACATTATTTTCTACCTCTCCTATTTTTTTTCTTCTTTTTATTGATATTAGCAGAAGTACCTTGTAACCATTCATTTATTTCTTTTTTATCTTCCTCGCTTATAAATTGTTCCTTTTTTTCTTTTTCTTGCTTAATAAGCATAGCCGCGTCGTATTTTGATGCTATTCTCTCTATCGCTATTTTACTACTAACAATAGTTGTTTTTAATTCGCTAATATAACCTTTTGTTTTTTCCATAAAAGAACATAAATCTTCTTTCTCAATAGTAGATAAATCTACTATTTCTAATATCGAACTATCTGGTTGAATTGGAAGACTCAATGTTTCGTTGATTTTTTCTCCATATACATCTTGTATGGTTTCTTCCATATTTTTTATAGCCGAATGATTGGTATTGAGTTCCCCCAACAAATCATTTTCATGAGTCTTCATACCACGAATAACCAAGCAAATTTCTTCTTTGCTTAATTTACTTGTGTCTATGTCTGCGGGATTAGGGTTTTTCAAAGGAATGCCGAACTTCATACGCTCCGCATCTTCATGAAAATCATCCATAGGTTCGAATTCTACCTCATTGTCAAAGCTATTCATAAAATCCAATAATTCCTGCTTCTTTATTTCCAAGTTTTTTTCTTTTTCTTCTTCAAATTCGTTCTTCGCTTGTTTTTCTTCTTCGAGGAGTTTTTTGTGCCATTTACTCATATTGTCGTATTCCATTCTCCACAATTCATTAGCATATCTCATGTTAGGATGTTTACCTTCATGATCTGCTATATATAAAAACCTTGCGTAATCAGCTTGTCTTTCCATAAAACCTTGCATTCCTTTTCCGGGGTCTTTTTCTAGTTTGTCTAAAAATTTCTTAAAAGCTTTTCTATTGTATTTTAATTCCCGCGCTAAATATCTTATGACTATCGGATATGCCTGCGCAAAATTTGGATATTTACCCGAAACCACTTTATACCTTATATCAGGATCGGGTACGCTTTTAATAAAACTTGGATCTATTACAACTCTGTAAATTTTATCGGCTAGGTCCATAGCCTCCAATTTGTTTTTTTCATTTTCTTCCATTTTATCTATTCTTCTTCCTTTCTTTAAATTTTTTTACGAGTTCATTAACATGTCGAAATTCGGCGGGATCACCTCCGCTAAAATCTGGTTCAATAATTTCCATATTCTTTTCTTCAGGTTCTAGTACCTCGAATTTCTTTTTCTTTTTCTTTTTCTTTGAGATTTCTTTAACATTTGGTTCTTTATCTCCTATGGAAAATTTTCTCAAAAATGTTTCTACGCTATCCTCGTTTGAAGATAATCCATCTGTTAATTCGTTCATTTGCTTCTGCCTGACAGGCATCCGAAATATTTCTGGTTCTTGATACGCCCCATAATAATGGTCCACAACGCTGGGGCCTGATGTCAATCTTAAATAATCTTCTATATCCCCGTAATCCATAGTATATTAGTTTAAATTTAATCTTCTTTTAACAAAATTATACATATTTTCTACTACTTTTGGTGGTAATTTATTTAAAACGATTCTCGTTCCGTCCGGAAAACGTTTTAATAGATGCGCATCGTGTCTCTTGACCATAATCATCAAAGTTTTTTTGTCTTCGTCGCTAAGATTGACCACTTCGCTGCATATGACACCCATCTCTACCTCCATAAAATTGAAAATGCTAGTTTTATATATAAATATACAATATATAAATGGAATTTGCGATGAGATCAAGATTTCCATTATCTATACCCACATATAACAAAACAGGTAAAAACATAGATGTCCTGATAAACGCAATACAGCTAGAACTTAACGAACATGTTATTTATGACCCGAATAGAATGAGCAGGCATCCGAAAATTATTTTAAATTCACCATACGTGATCTGGTCTCATAAATTGCTCTTGTTGGAAAAACTTGTTAAGCTTGGCGTAGCATTACCAAGAATTAGTAATATAATTCCCTGTGTAGAAGATAAAATATACAATCATAATTTCGAAGCATTAGAGTCGGTAGGTAATTTAGGTTTGTTTATACATGATAGTAATTACTTATGTTTGATGACGGATGATAGGCATTTACCCTATATTCTTCTTATAGAGGATTATATTCCTTTTGATAAAAACAAAATCAAGGATTTTATAAACATAGCCATTAGATGTGAATCTTGGAAAATATTAGACTATTTAATCGGTCGTATTACTTATAAAAATTTTAATGGGACAAAAACACGTGCCAGAGATTTTCAAAAATGGGTTTACCCTCTCGTCAAAAAAGGTGAAGATAAATTTTTAGAAATAGCCCCGAAATTAGTTGCTGCTGGTCTTAGTGTTGAAGAAACAGAAGACGAAGTCCGAAATTTATGTATCAGAAAAAAATATATAGGAGTCTTGCAATTTATTACGGAAAATTCAAAAGTAAATGAAAATCAAGTAAAATTATATCGATATTCGGGCATAATTAAGAAAAGAGATATTAACTTCTTAAAATGTTTCACCCTGCGCCAATCTATTACGTATATAAATACAACAATAACCAACGAATGGCCACAAGGTTATATATTATTATTCTCGAAAATAATGAGCGATCCTCCTGATCATTTCGAGTATTTGAGTTTGCGTTGGTTGAAAAGTTCTTATAGACCGAAAAATCCAATCAAGATGCAAATATTTCATTTTACTGCAAAAAAATTACCAGAATCTTACAAGAAGTTTATAGAAGGACTCACTTCTTAAGATTTATATAGATATCCCAGATATTGTTCTGATCGCTTATTTTTTGCTCTGAAGAAAACTCCTCCACCCATTCTCGAATAAATCTCACGTATTTTATATGATCGTTTATTAACGTTGTTAGTATAACTACTGGTGATTCGGCCACTATTTGATATTTAAATATTTCCGCGTCTAGAAGTCCGCCAACCGCCGGATCAAATTTATTAATAGGAATGCATAATATTTCATCACTTATCATATCCGTAACATGATGTCTGAAATACAAATTGTCTTCGGTGAGTAATTCATCAAAATTTTCCAGATCATCCATATGTATTTCGGATGTTTCTTTTGGAAGTAACTTGTGCAGATCTTCTGACTTTTTCTTAAAAGGATAAAATAAGTCTGTGAAGAACTTAACAATTTTTTTGTTAGATTTACTGAGGAGTTCTTTTTCTCTGGCTAGCTCTGCTAAAGCCGCTTTAATTATTTCTTTTTCGTCGTCTTTTATTTCTGACGTACTTGCTGTGAACATATAAAATCTATTAGGATATGTATACGGTATACCTGACACAACTATTGATTTCTTTTCTTTTTTGCATCTAGAGTTTAGTACTAATACTGGTATTTTTTGCCCAGTTTTAAGGCTGCTTAATTTTATACTACCCTTGATCTTAACTATCGTATGATCGCTGTAATTACACATAATTGTGTGGTTTTTTTCTATACGAATAATTTCACAAACAGGAAGTATGTCGAATACTTCATACGTAATGGCTTCTGCTAAATATTTAACATTAACTGAACCTGATCCGTCTAAATGACTTTTAGATATAGTGCACATAGATCTCTCTTGTATAGAAATAACATTAACTATTAAGCTATTTTCTCGACATTTACCCTCGAAATTTTGTTTTAGCTTTTCCAAAACAACTTGATCTAGGTCAGAATATATCTCTACGGGGGAGATATTCACCTTGGTTTCGTAAATTTTCTTGATACGTCCCATCTATATATATTGTATATCTTTTATGTAAATTGTATTTTCATTTTTTGAACCAATTATTCCGGCATAGTTTCGAAATGGAAGTAGAACCATCTTGTTCTTTTATTTTTTTCTTTGTCGGATTTATTCATGTGTTTCCATTTCTTTCTTTCCGCCATTTCTCTCTTCATAAGTTCAAGTTTGATCACAGTACAAATATCTTTGATGCTGTGATCAGGATCGTCGGACCCTCCCCCAATGTCTAGTTTTTTTAATAATTCTATCAATTCGTTTTTATGTCTAGTATTGCATGCCGAACCGCGTTCGATCATTCGAGAATCTTCATGATATTCTATATGTTGTACAGGCGGGCGTAATTTAAACTTGACATCTATACCCGAAGGATTTTTTTCGTAATATCCTATCAGTACGTCATTTTCTACTTCAGGAGTTGCAAATCTATCAGTAATGAATTCCGATGATCTTCGCCACATGGAAGCGGCATTCCCTTCATTTTCCGGTAAATATATTTTGGGTATAGCTACTCTAGCGGATGAAGATTCTGAACTAGTCGTTAAAAAATGACCTACCGGTAATAATTGTGCAAACACTTTATTCTTCTTATTCTTCTTAGCAGATATTAATCTATCTATGTTCATGTCATCTATCCTAGGGTGTTTATGATGTTTAGATGGAGAAGAAGTCCTCTTTCCCAAAAATTCGTTTAATCTATCTATATTGAATGGCTTATCTTCTCGCGATTTTGATATTGAAGACATTAAAAACGCATTGTATCCGTTTTCTTCAGCTAGTTTTTTATTGGCATGTTTTCCATGAATACCAAATTCTATTTTTCCTTTCTTCTCCACGTAATTTTCGTAATATTCGAATAATTTTGATTCTTCTAGCTGATTAGCAAATAATATAGTTTCCAACCTGTCGTAAAAATATAAAATCTTGAAATAAAACTCATGCAATTCCGAAAAAGGCATATTAGGATTTGTGTATATATTGAACACGTAACGAATAGCATCTTCGACCAAATGAACATGGAAATCTAAGTCATATAATTCCACGCTCGTGGGAATTTGTTCTATGGGTGTATCGGCAAATTGGTTGAAGAACTTATATTTCATCTGATCGTAAGAAATATTTGAAGTCTTCAATCCATCAGTGATTCTGATAGAAACATAATTTTGCGGCGTTTCTCTTCTGTACCAAGAGTCAATTTCTGTTACTGGTTTTCCAGAAGAAATGGAACTATCTAGACCTAGTGTATGTAAAGAATATTCATCTTGTACATTATCAGATGAATTAATAGATAAGGGTAACAACATGTAGAATTTACCTAATTTAGTTATTTGACATTCCCTATTTTTATGCACTATTTTATTATCGTTTTGGTCAAACAATCTGGTCATAAATTTTTTATCTTCCGTGGATAAACTTACTCCCGATTCAGAATTCATAGTGGGACAAAGAGAGTTCAGAGCAACTATAAAATTCTCTTCCAAAAATAGATGTGTATTTACGAACACATCGAATGGTGGTGATTGTACAGCATCCCATAAGTCTTCGTATGTCCACACAGTAGACTGTTCTATAAACAATCTCTTGATAATATAAGATATAGTTTGACTTTCTTCTGTTGAATAATATGGATAAAAAGTTGAAAGATCTACATCTTTCAGTGAAAGAGATTGTTTATGTTTCGCTATCGCTTCCCATTTTTTTCCAAAAACAGGGGAAACATCAAAATACAATGTTCCTAATTCATCTGGTATCTTCTCTTTGCCAGGAAAAATAACGTCTCTGTGCAGAGGTGCGTCTAATGCATTAGAGTTCAAAGATTTTTCTATCCTTTGTATAATCAAATAATCCATAAGATTTTCGAAATATTTATACTCTTCATAAGATAGATCATCTCCATCTGGTAGAGACGATACGAAAATACGCACCCTGGTAATTCTTTTATCTGGTTGCAAAGACATGTGCGAACCATCGCGAATAGCCCTACCTAAAATTTGCAAAAGTGTTGGTATATTGGATGGCGCATTCATAACCCATAAATTTTGTATAGCTTTAAAATCGTATGCTTCATTGATGACTTTCGAACCCAACATAATTCTATAAAGCTTGCCTTCCGCGTCATCCGCTCTGCTAAATTTTTCTATACTTCTATTTTTAGTTACACTATCTATTTCTCCGTGAATAGTTATAAATCTTACGGGCGCGAACTCATGTTCCTTAGAAGAATGTTTATTTCTCCTAATTCCGCAATTTACACATAAAGTATCATCGGTAGGATTAGCTGATTCATCCAAAAAACCGTTCCTCAATAATACTTCTTGTATAAAAAGCACGCCAGACATTTTAACATATTGATGTACTATCAATACCTTCCCTCCATTATTTTTTAAATTTTCTATCAATAACTCTACCATTTTGGTGTATTTCGTGCAGTAAGTCGCCAAAGTGGGTAGTCTCATAAATTCTCCCGTAATAACAGATTTACCGCCGTCTTGCTTAATCAGATCTATCTGATGTTTGTCTTTCCATTCCGTAGTTGCGTTAGCCAAGTTATATCTAATATCTTTACTGCGAAACAAGCCTATCTTTTCCTTATTTGTTATGCCAGGGTTTGGTAAAACTAAATCTAACAAAGATTGACCATCTGGCGGAAGCGTACCGCTGTATACTTCTTTATATGTTGCATAATGCAGGGGAGACATTTTACATCTCGTGAATTTTAGATATGGTAATATCGTATCGTTATATCCATGTACTCTTTCCGATAAATATTTTTTAGGTATTTTGATTACTTCACCTTCTAATATCCTTTTAGGAAAATATTTTGGATTTTGATTTCGGAGGAATGAAATATACCCCATAGTTAAATCCTTTATTTTTTCCAACGCATCTTTTTTGAGATTTCTGTCATCTACGAAAAAATCTTCTTTTTCCAATCTTTTCTTGCCAGGCATAGTGGATTGAGGTACAAGTAAGTTTAATAAATCCACTATTTCAGTTGGACTATTGTTTATCGGAGTCGCTGTCAGGAAAACAACATAAAGGGATGCGTTTTTAATCATATCTAATCGATTTAATCCAGTACTTGTATTACCTTGTAATTTGCATATCTTATCCATTTCATCAGGTATATCATAAATATTAAATAACATACGCAAAGCTATACCATAGTTGTTAATCTCTATAGAATTGTATACGTTATGTACTTCATCGCATATAACCAACGAATTAGCAAAAGCATCTACCAAATCGTAATTAATAGCTACGTTACCGTTTCGCAAATCATTTATTATAGCATCTTCTGTCTGGTTGCTAGAGTTTTTGTCAAAAACACCAGAGAATAAGAACAGACGGTTGAAAAATTCTTTATATCCTATAAATTTAAAAAATCCACCCCAAGATTTCTTCGTTAGCCTTTTTTTAATCTTAGATTCAAAATCCGATAAGGCATCCATATCAGATGCGGAGCCTGTTTCGGATAAATATCTCAATCGTTTATGTTCATTGATTTCTTCTTGTGTGATAAAACCAAATTCCGGTCGTCGCAATAATTCTCTTTGAAAGATAGACTTCGAAAATCCTATAATAAATACTAATGGTGTTTCGATCGTGCCTTTTGTGAACTCATATTGTTGTTTGTAATATCTAATAAATTCAAAAGCATCTAGAAGGGATGTATACGTTTTTCCAGTGCCTGTATCATGTTTGCACAATATTCTTTTGAAGTTAGTATTTGGATTAATGAAGTTTCTGACGAACTGCTGTTGTGGGTGTGGGAATAATTTTCCTTCTTTGGCTATCTGCTCATCCAAGAAAGACGGATTTAATCCGGATGCATTAGTAGCTACTTTCAACTGAGCAAATTCTTTTCTCGAAAGAAGATCTTCGATAGATTTAGTGGAGTTTAGGACATTTGGATAACTCATGTTAAAATTTGAATTTATATTATTACTTATATAATTTACCTCCTTCTTAAATATAATTTAAGAAAAAGATGAAGAAAGACCTCGTCCCTCAAGGTATTATATTCATTAGACTCAATCGTGTCATGATATTCAGAGACATAAAAGAGAAGCAAAGTAACAAAAACATTTCTATACACATGGCCTGTATAGAAGGTTTGATGGAATCATACCGTATCGGGTACAAAATAGTCATCTACACAGGCATGTGCCACAAAAATGCCATCGATGTTTTGGACACGATCGGGATCAGAAGATACATACCAGATGATAGTCTTCTGGTACTCACAGGAGATGACTTGATCATTGATGGTAAATTTCATCTGGATGTTGCGGAATGTGTACAAACTGCTCGTGAATATTTCAACTTGACAGGTATAGTAGAATCATATTTCTATGATTGTGATCGCTTAGCGGGAATTGAGAAGGAAGACAATGTACATATGTTCTTGTTAGAAGAGTATAAAAAGAACACAAAAAAGAATATGTTTTAAGTTTTTTTAGCTATTCCAAGAAACAGACACCACAAATATATCTGGTATTGACTTCATATTTTTATAAAAATCTAGTTCATGTAATTCATAACATTCGGAAATATGTCTGATATTTAATACGAAAGGGTGTACTATTTTTTTTAGTCGCTCGGGCACAGTTATTATATTATGTTCTTCGAATTTACTTTTTATTTTGTCGGGCATATCTATGTAATCATGAATAGGGAATGTTTTATCGTACTTCGAATCTTTGCGATAGATGCAAATATATGAAATATTCTTACCCCTCATGGCTGATATTTTTATATTTTCTTTGTAACCTTTAGTAATCAACTCCACCAAACAAACGCTGTCTTTTTCTAAAAGCTCTTTATAACCGCTTGGGGTTGATTTAGATAATTGTACTATATAGTCATAAAATCTCACATTGTCAGATTGAATTTCTTGCGCTTTCAATTGGGCATCGTTTTCCATTTTGTTTACAAAGAGCAAGGTAGATATATTTAAAGGTTAAATAATCTTTAAATCGATCATCATTTTAATTCTATGTTTTTTTCGCAGGGTTTTGAACATGATCTTCAATAATTTTGTTATTTTTTCGCCAGAATCTATGGTATTCACTTTATTTATATCCATCCACTGCATCCCTATTACTTCCGTTATTTGTTGAGGGGTATTATAGTTTAATTTTAATGATTGTGGGTTATGATATCTACTATTAGAATTCAATACACATAGATAATAGTAATTAATATATCTAACTTTACCATGTTGAACAGAACTAGTATAAGGTTCGCTATCTAACAATTCGTACTCTGAAGAGGATATTCCTGTCTCTTCTTCAAATTCTCTAATAGCACAATTTAAATGCTTTTCCTGCGGAAAAGCAACTCTTCCTTTGGGTAACTCCCACAAAGTTTCTGTAGTTATAGAATCAGATAATAATTTTCTTATCAGAACTCCTTTATCTTTTAAGAAATTAGAACAAAAATAATGTTTACATTTACTGTATTTTTCATATCTTTCCTTCGATAATTTCAAACTATCTGAAGTATATATTGAATCTGGGTCTACTAACCAAATTCTGTACCACATCCTTCCAAAATCCAATGACCAAATATCTAATTTTTCTTCACTGGACATGCGATTCATAAGATTAACTATCTGTCTTATATCCCCCTTCTTATATCTGCCTAAAGTAAACTCAACGAAACTAAAAGTGGTTCTTTTTTTAATCATCAACACCTCTATTTGCTGATTCCTCAAATTATATCTGCAACAAGCTAATCCATAGCTTTTTTTCGTGGAGATTTTGGAATTCATTCCTTAAATTTAAGTCTAACATTTTTTTAAAGTACAAAAAATAAAACCATGTGTTTTTTATACCTTATTGTAACCTCTTTTCTTCATTTCGAGATTGGCGAGTGTGATTATCAATGTACCCCATCCATTGATGTCCATTTGTAACCTGAAATCGCTCTCGCTTACTTCAGATAGATCCGTTCTAAGGTGGTCTGATGAACCTAATCTGTAAACGTAAGGATTTCTTCGTTCGTAATCATCGCTGGTAGGACTGTATACCATTCTGTTGGTCAATTCACGAACATCCTTCGAACCTTTGATCAGTTCAGGAGGCACATAGAAAGTAGAATCTTTCAAACTTTCATAAGTAGGTCTTTTGCTATCTTCAGCATTGCAACGACGATCTTCATGAAACTTGTTCGGAGTTTCAATACTAGGGCGAATGATCGTAGGAGCCGCTTTGACCACGGTACCATTCAAGGAAGTATAGTATCTACCTCTTTCTTGACAATAGCACCACCATCCTAAGTATCTGTGGCAATCTTGAGGAGAGTCGATCATGTAGACTTCGATGGGAACGCCTTCTACTACATTCTTGATAGTCCTGCGCTTCGAAGAGACGACAGCTTTGACAATAGTCGCATTTGCTCCGGCAGCGTTTTCTTTTTTTTCTTTTTTTTCTTCTTTTTCTACAATAGTAGCCCAAGATTTAGGGGATGATGACCTCTTTACAGGCATTTCCTTTTCCATCTCCTTTTCATAAGTTTTCTCAGATTCTTTCTCAGGTTTCTTCTCAGATTTCTTCTCAATATATTGAGAAGAAGAAGGAGAAGAAGATACAGGTGAACCTAAGGATTCGTGAATCTTTGCTAAGCATTCTTCTCGCTTTTTCAAACTGTTTTTGATGATATCAGTTTCTCTCTTGACGAAGGAGTTGAGTCTTTCGCTGATGCTGTTGGCAGAGACTTGTAATTTCACAATATCTCCTCGAAATTCAGTTCTCTTTCCGAGACCTTGTTCGGTTTCAACATTGAATTCAGAGGACGCAGCCTCTAACCTAGTGATAACTTCATTCATGATTTCGAACGCCTTTTGCATTTCTTGAAAATCTCCTTCCGACATGTTTGGTGTATTAACGATATAAAAATTCAATTTTACAAAAATGAATATAAGTACTTTTTAAGAAGATGGAAGAGACAATAATATATCGTGTGTATGGATATTTAAAATGTATCTCAGATATCTACAATTTGCAACTATGTAATAAAATGACGTTATCTGTATATAGAAAACTTGATGTACTTGATTTATGCCGACTAGTTTCTACTCCGGAAGAAATGTTACAAGTTTTTGTGAACTTTTACAAACATAAACCTCCCCAGGGAAGTCTTCAATGGAAAAAAGACAAAGAAGGGTCTATACATCTACCACCTACTATAGGTGGTAGCGAAATCGGGACTGTTCTGAAAATTAATAAATATCAAAATATAAAACAGTTGATAGCCAGTAAACTAGGATTAACTAAATTCTCAGGAAATGTAGCAACTAGATGGGGGAATTTATTCGAGGATGTTCTGTTTGGAATAACTGATGTTTTGTTCAAAACTCGTACTTGTGAGACAGGCTCTATTCCTGGTATTAAAGATGATAAAGGAAATGTGATCCAATCTTATTCACCAGATAGAATCGGTGTAATTACTAGAAAAGATTTCATCCAAACCATTAAAGATGTATCTAAAATTATGGATATAAAACCACATGGAAAGGTTCCCAATAAAGAAAAACTAATAGTATTAATGGAAGGGAAGTGTCCATTGACTAGAATTCCTACTAGTTCTATACCAGAACAATATACACTACAGCCTCAACTAGGAGCGGCTACTATCAAAATAGTCGATACTTGCTTATTCGTGGACGGTATGTTTAGAAAATGCTCCATATCAGATTTCGGTTTATCACCCGATCATGATAATAATTTTCACAAGGTATCGGAACCTGCGACCGCCGCAATAGCAGGTTTTATAGGCATATATCGAAAAGAAAATACTACTAATGAAGAAGTCCCCGCAGGAACATGTCAGAACATAGATAATATTATCTCGGACTTGAAAATGAGCGTATTATCTGATGTTTCTGAACCAGGTTCTGATTTTTATGGAGTAGACCCGCATTCTATAAACAATCTAATGTCTCTATGCGTTATATGTGATAGATATTTAGACACGGTATACAATAATTATGATGATAGCATATATCTTAACAAAAAAGATGAAGAATCGATAACAATATCAGTGTTGAAAAAATTAATAATAGATGAAGAACATCATCATCTAATAGATTTAATAGTTCCCGATGCTTTGTCAGCTAATTATAAACAATCAGAGTATCGCAACAGTGAAGGATATAAAATCGACAATGCGGGGATAGATTATGGATATGCTGATATCACTACTTTTTCTGGCATGTTGAGGGATGTTATAGACAATAGACATACAGATGATGGTTGTAAAGCTTATTATCCTGAAGCGTTCTATGTAGATGAAAGATTGAAACCATCGTTTACCGGTGAGCAAAATTATCAGGATGTTTCTGAAAATGATAGTATACGTCCCAAAAAATGGTTGTATAGAAATGTAAGAAAATACACTGACTGGTGCCGCGATAATGGATGCGTTTCGGTTGGTATAATTCCCTGGAAGTTATTCAAACTTAGTTACTTACCTTCAGCTATTATACCCAATTTTATAGAAACTGCAAAACCCAAAATACTCGAAGTCGTAAATGTTATAGAAAGTATTAAACAATTAGCGAGAGATGTCGAACCTTCTCAAGCAGCCGATATAATCAGGGACGAATTCGAGAAGAGATTTCCAACGAAGAGAAGGCCGAAACAAGATAAAAAAAGTGATCAATTCATAATAGGAAATGTTGAAGAATTTATAAGAGAAATAGAAATTTAATCACGGCTTTACAAATCGGTAATTTTTTTCTATACCCGTCGCCTCAGAAGGTATTTCTTCTTCAATAATATCGCCAACTTCGGCTCCTAACCAAACAGCTACAACGTCCACAACTCTCATTTTTTTCATGTTAATTGGTTTAGTATGCAGCTCCCTTGGAATTTCTTTGGCTTCTTCGGCGGATAATATTCTACTGGGACAAACGCTCACGCTTTCCATTTTTACTGACATGAAATAATTGTATTCGTATATCATAAATCTTATGTAACCTTTAGATGTATCACCTGTGCTAATATACTCAAGCAATTTGTTGGTAATGTTAGAACCAGGATATTCGTAAGGAACAATTATAATATCCATATTATATTCAATGTCTGGATTTTTGATGTTTGGAATAAGATGTAGCAATTTCGAAAAATATTGAGCGGCTGTAATGTAATTGCTGTGTTGATCTAACAGAACAATAATGGTTTTAGTTTCCCTCTTACGGGTGGATTCGTGCATATCTCTGATCTTTTTTCTAATTTTTCCCTCTGCATCTTTTGCTTCCAACATAATATATCCACTATATTGTACCATAGCCGCGAAATCTGATTGTTCCAATAATCCATTTTCGAGTGGTGGATTCTTAGATATTTTCGTTAAGTCGCCAGATACTAATGTTAGTTTTCTGTAGGATAAAAATTTGTATAAATTTTGATATATCCTATAAGGCAAGAAATATTCCATTTTCTCCACGTGCTAATCGCAAAGAGATAGCTTGTTTGATATACTAGCTGGAATTATTTAAAATATTTACACAATTTTCATTTTTTCATTTTTCTTTTATCTATCACTTTATAGATAACAGTCGCAATTACCTTGATTAATTAATTATTAATTAATTTTAATTTTATTCAGTGTAATATAACATATAACAGTCAATATGGAAGGCGGATCTGATACATTTGCTAGCAAATTACTTGAAAGTAGGTCTACCGTAGTAGTTTATTTCGCAATTTTAATTGTCCTCGTCTTTTTGATTCTATGGCAAATGCGTAGCATGAATAGCAAAACAGAAGGACTTATCGGTAGTGGTATTCAAGATCAGGTATTTACATCCGGCGCCACTATTAGGCGTTTAGGTCAAGAATTCACTGGAACTAACCAGGGAGAATATACTATTGTTCACAATGATGAACTTAAAGAATTATTGCCAGGCGTGATTCCATCTAAGAAGGAGAGATTGGTTAACGAAAGAGGTGAACCTGACTTCTGGGAGATTTCAAGCGAACTTGACGCTTATAAAGAATCACAAGTAGCTCCTATGACCGCTGAAGCTCAAGCCGATGCATCAGGTAGCAAGGAGTGGTTGGCTACTGATTCTGTGGCCAGCAGAGTGCAAGATGAATTGTTACGTCAAACTTTGTATAGATAAAAAAATAACAGAATTTACTCTGTCAATATGTCGTAATCTATTTTTTTGCATTTATCAATGACTCCTGATATGTCGTCCGGTTCTATTCCAAGATCAGCCATAGTTAAACTTTCCCCGAAATCTATTATTCTTATATCATCTTTGCTGGGGTCAATAACGATATTTTCCGAATGTAAATCTAAATGGAGAATACCTCTATCATGTATTTTTGATATTAGTTCCGCCAATCGCGGTTTATATTTAGTCATATCATGAGTTTCCGAGTATTCTCCCCAAGTGTATGGATACTTGTGTGTTTTCAAAACATATGCATTACCTTTTACCTCTATCTTAAACTCAGGTACTATGTCAGTTCCTTTAAATTCACTAAAGAATAGAGCTTCTTTAGCCAAAACATCTTTCTCATGCCATTCTATCATTTTTCTTCACAAATATATTTGCGAATATAGATACATTTACGAATATAATCAATTTTATAATATATTTTTAAATTCTTCAACCGCCACTTTTTCAAACTGTATGGTTTCAGGAAGAACAACTTTCAACTCGTCTTTTTTTCTAGTGATAGAAATCTGTTCCGGTTGTATCATAATTTGTTTTTTCTGCATTATGAATAATTGCAACTTTGAAACAGCTATCACTTCAGCGTTAGATGAATCTTCCCTGAATAATCCGGCGTCGATAGTAAATATGTTGGAAGGTCCAGACAAAAATTCGCGCATTTTTTTTACTATCTCATCAAATTCCGATACATCGGCCGGATTTTGGAGTTTTTCCCATAGTTTTTTGTATTCATCGTCAGATTTTTTCCCACGATATTTTCTCAAATGAGACATATTGCACGATTTACAGAAAGATTGCCGACCATCCTTCTTGCTTTTGTTGACATTAAACTCATCGTGAGTTTTTTCCTTTTTGCATTTAGAGCAAATTTTAGTCGCATATTTTTCCATTTTTCGATATAAAATAATAATTTTGTATGAGTATACAAACAATACTTTCCGTTATTTTTTTGTTACTATATTGTATGTGTCAAATTTTTTTTAATTGGAAAGATCGAGAAAACTTCACCAAAAAAAATATATATATAGTTTTTTTCTGGCTTTCAGAAAAAACGTGAAAGCCAGCTCAGTAAGCCTCCTATAGGCTGGGGGTATCTTCCTATTGTGAAAGCCAGCGTGAAAGCCGGCTGAAAGCTGAAAGCCAGACCCCTGCGGTTTTAGTAAATTTTTGACTGATGAAAAATAGGAAACTATTTCAGGAATACTGCCTTATTTTTTCGAGTTTGTAAACTAATAAAAATAAGCCGATTTTTTCCAATATAGCCGACCCTATCACAAATTAACTTTTAATTATTTCTCGGTTTTTGACTATGTCGAGAAAACTTCACCAGAAAAAATATATATATAGTTTTTTTCTGGCTTTCAGAAAAAACGTGAAAGCCAGCTCAGTAAGCCTCCTATAGGCTGGGGGCGTCTTCCTATTGCGAAAGCCAGCGTGAAAGCCGGCCGAAAGCCGAAAGCCAGACCCCATGGCAAATCCCAAAAAAGTTTGTATCAAATGTAAGGATCTTATAGACTAAATAATCCTTATTATTTGTAGTTTATATAAAAATGCTATGTATGAATTGTATTGGCTGGATCTGCCTTATTTTTATTAGTTTGGTATTTTTAATTTTTCCATATTTTTTAGTTGGAACTTTCAGATAGCTATAAATTATGATCTTTTGCAAACTTTTCGTAATTTTCATAGGTAATAATCATGACATCAAGGCCAACTAGCTCATCAAATAGACTCTCGATAGGTTCGGAAATCAAAATTTCGGCTTCTTGTTCAGAAATGAAAAACATGTCATTTTTCTCATCTGGTTCGAAATTTTCGGATACCACGGTGTAAAGATAGCCGGATTTTTTCAATGTTTCCAAAGAATTTGGCGCAGTTTCGGCTATGTATGGCTTTCCATCTGCGTATCCGATAGACAAATTTTCCTCTTCACCAATAAGTGCTACCCATTTTTTATTACT
>Ga0315900_10003475_pt1 | contig 23014 bp, 19 predicted proteins | sample LakEriMetagenome_FD_203521 | JGI IMG/M metagenome (GOLD analysis project Ga0315900, IMG submission 203521) | Freshwater fungal communities from buoy surface, Lake Erie, Ohio, United States - Buoy 12 MA114 | ecosystem: Environmental > Aquatic > Freshwater > Lake > Lake biofilm | place: USA: Lake... | reverse complement strand
TGGTCACCATCCTCGGCGCTTCGGGTTCGGGAAAGTCGACCTTCCTGAGGTGCCTCAATTTCCTCGAAACCGCTGACGCCGGAACGATCACGATCAACACACAGAGCGTGACGCTCGGTGCCGGGCCGGTTCCCGAAGCGCGCAGACGTGCGCTGCGGCTGCATACCGGCTTCGTGTTCCAGGGTTTCAACCTCTGGTCGCATCTGACTGCGATCGAGAACATCATGCAGGGGCCGGTGCATGTGCTGGGCCTGACCAGGGCTGAAGCGCGCGAGCGCGCCGAGGCGCTGTTGCATCGCGTCGGCCTGCCGGAGCGCAAGGATCATTTTCCGGCTCAGCTCTCGGGCGGGCAGCAGCAGCGGGTGGCGATCGCGCGGGCCCTTGCGATGGAGCCTGATGTGCTGCTTTTCGATGAGCCGACCTCGGCGCTTGATCCCGAACTCGTGGGCGAGGTCCTGAAGGTCATGCGCGGCCTTGCCGAGGAGGGACGCACCATGCTCGTCGTGACGCATGAGGTGGGGTTTGCGCGCGACGTCTCGTCGAAGGTCGTCTTCATGCACGGGGGCAGGGTCGATCTGGATTTGCCGCCCGCCGAAGCCTTTGGCGCGGGCATGACCGAAGGCTTCGAGCGGTTCCTTTCGGCGACGCGGCATTGACCGGCGCCATGCGGCGCGCCGCCCCGTCAGTTGGCCTGCGCCTGGCGCCCGGAGGGTGCGGCACGATCCGGCGGCGGTGCAAGGTGGCGCATGGTGCGCCGCTCGACCATCCCAAGGCCGCGGGTGATCGCCCAGACGAGCACCATGTAGATGACTGACGCCGCGATGAAGCCTTCGAAGGCGAGGTAATATTGCGCGTTCAGCCTGCGCCCGGCACCGAGAATGTCGATCACCGTCAGCATCGAGGCGATGGCGGAGCCGTGCAGCAGGAAGATCGTCTCGTTCCCGAGCATCGGCAGGCAGCGGCGCAGGGCGGAGGGGAGGATGATGCGGCGCAGCGCCGTCATCCGCGTCATGCCGATCGCGGTCGTGGCCTCGATTTCACCCCGCGGCACGGCATCGAGGCCGCCGCGCAGGATCTCGACCTGATAGGCCGCGGAGTTGATCGCGAAGGCGAGGGCGCAGCACCACCAGGGCTCGCGCAGGAGCGGCCAGATCATGCTCTCGCGCACCGCCTCGAACTGTGCCAGCCCGTAATAGACGAGATAGGCCTGCACCAGCAGCGGCGTGCCGCGAAACACATAGACGAAGGCGCCGACGAGTGGCGCGGCGACGGGCACCCGGTACCAGCGCACGACCGCCATCGGCAGCGCGAGCACCGCCCCGACCGCCAGCCCGAAGGCGACCAGCATGAGCGTGTTGGCAAGTCCGCCGGCAAAGAGCTTCCAGTGCGAGAGGATGAGGACGACATCGACCGGCGCGCGATCGGCCGAGAAGGCGGCGATGAGCGCCCAGACATCGCCAAGAGGATCGGGAGGGGGCGTGCTCACGGCCGTGCGCCCCTTCCCCGCGTGAACCGCCGCTCCAGCCGGGCAAGCACGAGGTCAGAGACCGCCGTCATGACGAGGTAGATGGCCATCACCGCCATCAGGAAAACGAAGGGGTTGCGCGTCGACCGTCCGGCCGAGGTCGCGAAATAGACGAGATCCTGAAGACCGAGCACCGAGACGAGCGCCGTGGTCTTGAGGAGCACCATCCAGTTCACGCCCAGCGAGGGGATCGCGTAGCCCATGAGCTGGGGGAATGTGACGAAGCGGAACGTCTGGCCAGAGCTGAGCCCGAGGGCGGCGGCGGCCTCGAACTGCCCCCGCGGGATCGATCCATGCGCGCCCCGGAAGGATTCCGACATGTAGGCCCCGAAGATGAAGCCGATGGTGAGCGCACCCGCGACGAAGGCGTTGATCTCGAGATAATCCCACCAGCCGGTCCACTGCCCGAGGGTGTTGAGCAGCGTCTGCCCCCCGAAGAAGAGCAGCAGCATCATGCAAAGATCCGGGACGGAGCGGACGAATGTGGTGTAGCCGCCGGAGATCCGGCGCAGCAGGGGGCCGCCCCCGATCCGGGCGGACGACGCCGCAAGTCCGATGATCAGCGCAAGGCAGAGGCCGACAAGGCCGAGGCCGATGGTGCGGCCTGTTCCGATGACGAGAAGCCACCGGTATTCCCAGAGATCAGCCATCGGTTCCCCGGTCTGCGGGGCGCCGGACAGTCCGGCGCCCCTGCGACCTTACTGCCCGTAGATGTCGCGGCCGAAGTATTTGTTCGAAAGGGCGACATAGCTGCCGTCCTCTCGCGTCTTGAGGATGGCGGCGTTGATGGCCTCGTGCAGCGCCGTCTCGCCCTGACGCATCCCGACGCCCGTTCCCTCGCCGAAGCAGGGCGCATCATAGATGTCGCCCCCGACGGGCGCGAAGACCGCATGGGCGGGATCGGAGGCGATCCAGTCCTGCCCCGGGATCGAGTCGACGAGCACGGCGTCGATCCGCCCGGCGAGCAGGTCGAGATAGGCCTCGTCCGTCGTCGGATAGGACCGCATGTCGGCGCCCGCCCATTCGCGCTGGATGTAGCACTCGTGCCCGGTCGCGCGCTGGACGCCGATGGCCCTGCCCGCGAGCCCCGCCGCATCCGCCGTCAGGCCCGAGTCGGCCCGCGCGATCACGGTCGAGGGTGTCTGGTAGTAGGGGATGGAGAACTCGATCTGCTTGCGGCGTTCCTCGGTGATGCCCATCGACGCGATGATCGCGTCATAGCGGTTTGCAAGCAGGCCGGGGATGATCCCGTCCCATTCGATGTCGGTGAATTCGCACGTCATCTGCATCCGCTCGCACAGAAGCAGCGCGTAATCGACGTCGAAGCCGCCGAAGGAGCCATCGGCGTTCAGGACGTTGAACGGCGGATAGCCGGTCGAGATGGCGACGCGCAGCGTGCCTTCGGCCGACGCCTGGGTCGCAAGCACCGCAAGCGCGATGCCGGCGAAGAGGGAGCGACGATTGAGCATTCAGGTTCTCCTTGCTGGTTGGGTGTGCAAAGCCGGTTGTCCCGATCTTGTCGTATGCCGGGCGCGGCGGACGGCGTCGGTGGCTGGCATGGTCGGAGGGGGCATCGCCTCAGCCCCGCATCCGCGTGCCGTCGGGATCGAATGCCGGGGCGGTGCGGACACGCAGCGGCCGCAGATCGCCCAGCACCTCGACATGGAGCCCCTCGGTCTGCCCCGCGTGCTCGCCCTTCAGATAGCCAAGCGCCACGCAATGCCCGACACGATGTCCGAAGGCCGCAGAGGTGAGATAGCCCACCACCTCGGCCCCGCGCATCACAGGCTCGCCGCCCCAGGGTTCGGCATCGGTCGTGTCGATGTCGAACTGGCGGTAGATCCAGCGCGGTGCGGCCTCGCGCGCCGCGAGTGCGGCCGCGCGGCCCACGAAATCGCCCTTGTCGAACCGGACGAGCCGGCCCATGCCCGCTTCGAAGGGCGTGTAGTCGGGCGCGTATTCCAGACCCCAGGCGCCATAGCCCTTCTCGATCCGCAGCGCGTTCAGCGCCCGGATCCCCGCGAGCGTCACGCCCAGACCCTCACCGGCGCGCAGGAGTGCCTCGAGCAGCGGCAGGTGGGCGTTGACCGGGACGAGCACCTCATAGCCAAGCTCGCCCGTGTAGGCCACGCGCGTCAGGATCGCCTCGGCCGCCGGCCCCATCTGGACACGGCCGCAGCGTCCGTAGCGCCATGCCTCGGCGGAAATGTCGGTATCGCAGAGCCGCTCGAGCAGCACGCGCGCCTCTGGGCCCGAGACCGAGAAACCGCAGAGCTTGGTCGTCACGCTCTCGACGCTCACCCCCGCAGCGGGCAGGTGCGCCTCCCAGATGCGATGATGATACCGGTCGGCCGCGCCCGAACCCACGAGCAGGAACTCCTCTGGCCCGAGCCGCGCGACCGAGAATTCGCCCACCAGCCGCCCCCCGGGCGAGAGCATCGGCGTCAGCACCAGTTGCCCGTCGCGGACGGGCATCCTGTTGGCCATCATCCGCTCGAGCCAGGCATGCGCCCCCGGGCCGCGGACCATGTGCTTGCCGTAGGTCGAGATGTCGATGATCCCCACCCCCGCGGTCAGCGCGCGGCACTCCGCCCCGACATGCGCCCACCAGTTGGGCCGCCGGAAGGTGAGGCTGTCGCGCGCCTCTACCCCTTCGGGCGCGAACCAGAGCGGATACTCGAGCCCGTCGGACGCGCCGAACACCGCGCCCCGCGCCTTGTAGGCGGCATAGGCGGGCGTCGTCAGAACCGGTCGGCCCGCGGGACGCTCCTCGTAGGGGTAGAGCGTCTTGAAGCGGGTCGCATACATGTCGCCGGTGCGCGCCTTGACATAGGCCTTGCCTGCCCATGGGCCGTAGCGCGCCACGTCCCACATGAAGACATCCATCGGCGGCTCGCCCTCGGACATCCAGGAGGCCAGGACCATGCCGATGGCTGCCGACTGGCTGAAGCCCGTCATGACGCCGCAGGCCGTCCAGTAGTTGGCCTTGCCCGGATAGGGGCCGATCAGGGGGGCAAGGTCGGGCGAGAAGATCATCGGCCCGTTGATCACCCGCTTCAGCCCCGCCCGCCCGAGGCAGGGCACCGCCTCGCAGGCCTGCGCGAGGTTGCGCTCGATCCGTTCGAGCGCATTGGGCAGAAGTTCGTGGCCGAAGTCGGGTGGCGTGCCCCTTTCGGCCCAGTGGACGCAGACGTCCTCATAGACGCCGAGGAGGAGCCCCTTGCCCTCCTGCCGCATGTAGTATTCCGCGTCGGCATCCCCGATCAGCGGCAACTCATGCCCCATCGCCTCGATCTCGGGGATGGATTCGGTGACGAAATAGTGGTGCTCGACCGGCATGAGCGGCAGCCGGATGCCGGCGAGCGCCGCCACCTCGCGCGCCCACAGGCCCGCAGCATTGACGATCCGCTGCGCGTGGATCGTGCCCGAGGGTGTCACGACATCCCATGTCAGGTCGGGACGCTGGTTGGTCTCGAGCACCGGGGTCTGGCGCAGGATCGTGGCGCCGTGGTCGCGCGCCCCCTTGGCGAAGGCGTGGGTGACGCCCGAGGGGTCGACATGGCCATAGGAGGGCTCGAACAGGGCGGCCTTGATCGTCGTGGGGTCCATGACGGGGGCGCGGGCGAGCAGTTCCTCGCGTGTCAGCCAGAGGGTCTCGACACCGTTCCTGCGCGCGAGCGTGTGGTGGAGCTTCATCTGCTCGACACGCGCCTCCGTCCGGCCGAGCGTGATCTCGCCCACATGGTGAAAGCCGCACGACTGGCCGGTTTCCGCGGCAAGCCTCGGATAGATCTCGAAGGAGTACTTGTGCAGGAAGGTCGCATTGGCGCTGCCGCCGAAGGCGCCGGTGCCCCCGGCTGCGTGCCATGTCGACCCTGCCGTCAGTTCGGTCCGCTCGAGCAGGACGACATCGCGGAAACCGGCCTTTGCCAGATGCCACGCGATCGAGCAGCCCGTCACGCCGCCGCCGATGATCACCACATCCGCCGTCGTCTTCATGTTTGCCGCCCTACACGAAAGTCAGATCGATGGTGCCGAGCGGCCCGAACTCGGCGTGGAGCCGTGATCCAGCACTGACCGCGACCGAGCGCACAGGTGCTCCTGTGATGACGACATCCCCCGCCTTGAGATACCCGCCGAGGCCCTGCAACTCACCGAGCCTGCCAGCGAGAAAGGCCAGCGGCGCCGCCGGATGGCCCATCACGTCAGTCGCGGGCGCGGATTGGGCGACCCCGTCGACCTCCATCGAGAGGACGAGCGCGGCCATGTCGACCTCGGACGGGGCGAGTGCCCTTGATCCGAGGATGACCCATCCCGCCCCCGCGTTGTCCGCGAGGGAGTCGTGCGCGCGCGCCTTCATCGCACCCACGCGGCTGTCGATGATCTCGACCGCAGCGCGGATATGGGCGGTGGCGGCCAGCACGTCGGCAATGGTCGCGGGCCCTTCGAGCGGGCGGGCGAGTTCGAAGGCGATCTCGGGTTCGGCGCGGGTGTTCGAGAGGTGGCTGACACGGACGGGCTCACGCTCGAGGGTGAACATGGTGTCGAGCAGGATCCCGAAGTCCGGGCCGGTCATTCCGTACATCTTCTGCATGGCTTCGGAGGTGAAGCCGATCTTGTGGCCCTTGGGTCGGCCGCCGGCGGAGATCAGGTGGTCGACCAGCTTGCGGCGGATCCGGTAGGCGTCCTCGAAATCGTAGTCGATCCGCTCCGAGGGTGGCTCCATTCCCCGCTCCTCTCGGATTGCCTGCATGAGGCGGTCGGCCAGCGCCTGCTGCTCGGCATCGGTCAGCTTCATCGCGCAAGCTCCACCCATGCCGCGTGCTTCGGGTCGAGCCCGCGCGCGGCGCGCTGGAATGCCGCCCTGACCGCTGTGCCGATCGGGCCGGGGCAGCCAACCTGCCGGTCGTCGACCGAGGCGACGAGGTTGACCTCGGAGGCGGTGCCGCACACGAAGATCTCGTCGGCGACATAGAGGTCCGCGCGCGCAAGTTCGGTCGTGCGCACCTCGTACCCGAGGTCCCGGGCGATGGTGCGCACCGTATCGTGGGTGATGCCCTCGAGCCCTCCGGCAGAGAGGGGCGGCGTGTGGATGATGCCATCGCGCACCGCGAAGATGTTCTCGGCGGTGCACTCGGCCACGAGCCCCTGCGGGTTCAGCATGACGCAATCGTCATACCCGGCCTTGCGCGCCTCGGCCTTGGCGAGCGAGGAGTTGACGTAGTTGCCCACCGTCTTTGCCTCGGGCGGCATGATGTTGTGGTCGTGCCGGCGCCAGCTCGAGACCTTGAGCTTGAGCCCCCGCGCCTCGGTTGCCGCCCCCCGGACCGATGGCCAGCCCCAGGCCATCACGGCCACATCGACGGTGCAGGGTCCGGTATCGAGCCCCATCTCGCCATAGCCGTAATAGGCGAGCGGGCGGACGTAACACGCCGGCAGACCGGTCGCTCGGACGACCTCCTTACAGGCCGCGACGATCTCGGGCACCGAAAACGGCATGGGCATGGCAAGGATGCGACCCGAGCGGTAGAGACGCTCTATGTGCGGGGTCAGCCGGAAGAGGCCAGGGCCATGCTCGGTCTCATAGGCGCGCACCCCTTCGAAGATCCCGGTGCCATAGTGCAGCGTGTGGGTGCCGATGTGGACCGTCGCGCGATCCCAGGCCACCAGCTCGCCGTTCATCCAGATAAGGGGCGTGGGGACGATGGGCATGCGCGACTCCGGGTCAGTTCTGCCGCTCAGCATGCCGCCTCGTTTCGTCTTGTCAATGCAATTTCGACTTAACAAATATTTTCGACATTATGGACTTTATCGAAGTTTTTGGCGAATGTCAGTGACAAGACCGGGAGTCGCGCCTTAGACAGGACCGAGGCAGGATGCAGGAGGAACGCGTGGAGGAATCCGCTACCCGAACCGAACAGGTCTATCGGCGGCTCAAGGCCGACATCCTCGGGGGCCAGATCGAGCCGGGCTCCGCGCTACCCTTTGCGAAACTGAAGGATGACTATGGATTCTCGATGGGCGTGTTGCGCGAGGCCCTAATGCGCCTGACCGCCGAGGGGCTGACCGTGAACCAGCCGCAGTTCGGGTTCCGTGTCATCTCGCTCTCGATCGAGGACCTGACCGACCTGACCGCCACGCGCTGCACGATCGAGAGCATGGTGCTGAAGGATGCGGTGGCGAACGGGGATCTCGACTGGGAGACGCGCGTGCTCTCGGCGCATCACCGGATGGAGCGGACGCAGAAGTTCGAGACGGGCGACGGCTCGCCGGTGACGCACGCGTGGGCGCAAGCGCATCAGGAGTTCCACGAGGCGCTGCTTTCGGGGGCACGGAGCCATCGCATGCGCGCCATCGCCTCGAACCTGCGCGCCGCCGCCGAGGTCTATCGGCAGTGGTCGATCCCCTTCGAGGTCGTCCGGCGCGATGTCTCGGCCGAGCACCGCGAGATCGTCGATCTCGCGCTCGCCCGCGAAGCCGAGGCGGCCGCTGCTGCCCTTGTCCGCCACCTCGCGGCCACGCGCGACCTGATCCTCAGGGGCACGCAGGCCCCGCAGCAGTGAGTGCGCCATGACCTTCCGCATGCCTGCCGAATGGGAACGCCACGAGCGGACGCTCATGTGCTGGCCCTGCCGCGAAACGTCCTGGGGCCACACGCTCGAGCAGGGCCGGCGCGAGTTCGCAGCGGTGGCCAACGCGATTGCCGCGTTCGAGCCGGTGACGATGGTGGCGCGCAACCCCGAACAGGCCGCGCAGGCGCGCGCGATGCTGGCAGGCAACGTCGATGTCGTGGTGCGCCCCATCGACGGCTCCTGGCTGCGCGACAACGGCCCCCTCTTCGTGACCGACACCAGCACCCGGCGCGCCCGGCACTTCCGCTTCAACGCCTGGGGCGAGCGGCACGCCAACCGTGACCGCGACGCGCGTCTGGGCCACACCCTGGCCGAGGATCTGGGCGCCGAGGTCGACGCCGTCGATGTCGTGCTCGAAGGGGGTGCCGTTTCGGTGGACGGCGCCGGCACGATGGTCGCGCCCGAGGGCTGCGTCATGCACGAAAGCCGCAACTGGTATCTGACGCGCGATCAGGTCGAGGAACGGATCAAGACCGCACTCGGCCTGTCGCGCATCATCTGGCTCGGCCAAGGCCTCGCCGAGGATGCGGTGCGCGACCCCGCACGGGTCTATTACGGCACCGACGGCCACGCCGACCTTTTTCTGGCCTTCATCGGCCCGCGCCGCGCCCTCATGCTCCGCACACCCGAAGATGATCCGAACGCCGCGCATCTGGCTGCATCGCGTACAACGCTGCGCGCCGCGGGCGTGGAGATCGTCGACTTCCCCTTCATGTCGGGCTTCGTCGACGAGGGGAACTGGATCATCGCTCCCTACATGAACTTCTATTTCTGCAACGGCGGTGTCATCGTGCCCGTCGCGGGCGAGGAGCCCGACAAGGACGCGGCAGCGCTCGCCTATCTGGCCCGTCTTCTTCCCGAACGTCAGGTCGTGGGCATCGAGCTGCGCGCCGCCCCGCGGCAGGGAGGGGCGATCCATTGCATGACCATGCAGGTTCCAGCAATACGCTGAAGACGGCCAGGTCTTCGGACTGTTGACGGGACGGCCATCACCGCCCCATTGATGCCACCGTCGTCGGCCTCACCGGTGCGCCGCTGCTCGAACAAATCGACGAGGAGGCAGTTGCATGGCGATATGAGAGCCTCGAAACACTAGACCTCACGACCGAGAAATTTCGTCGCCGGATGCCCTCCGTGGCTCCCTTATCCTAAATTTTGGCACTCGGAGGGCTGACGCTCACCCATGAGTCCATGGGGCATCATGCCAAAGCGGAACCTTGATCGGATCCACATCGCCGACTAAGCTGCGGCACATTCGCAAACCCGGGGTGAAGCTCGCACTTCGACACCGTGTGCATGGTCTCGATGACAAGGTTCGCTTGAGGTTAGTGACGGCCGCGCGGGAGCTGTGCTCAGAATATGAGGTCGCCGCATTGCAGAAGCGACCATTGCTCAGAGACAGGCCAATCGCAGGGAAGAGACGAGCGTGCTGACGATACCCCATCTCGAGGCCCTTGTCGCCATAGACGAATTCGGCAGTTTTCGTGCTGCTTCGGAACGTCTGAACGTCACGCAGCCCACGATCTCGCTTCGGATCAAGGAACTTGAGCAATCGTTGCGCGTCACGCTGTTTGATCGCAGCAGCTATCGTCCGCATTTGACCGAAGATGGGCGCAAGGTCCTTGAGTTGGCACGAAAAACACTTTCGTTAACACGGGAAATGCATTCGGTCAGCCGTCAAGGTTTGAACTGCTGCCGGTTTCGTGGACACCGGGTTAAGCGAGCATAGCGCGGGCCTCGAACTCCATGGGGCTGAGGTGGCCGAGTTTCGAATGCCGTCTGCGCGGGTTGTCGAAGCGCTCGATGTAGTCGAACACATCGGCACGGGCCTCGTTGCGGGTGCGGTAAACCTTGCGGGCCGTGCGTTCGGTCTTCAGCGAGGGAAAGACGCTCTCCATCGCGGAATTGTCCCAGACGTTGCCTGCCCGGCTCATTGAGCAGGTGATGCCCATCGCCATCGCGCTCGAACCGATGGCGCCACGATGGCTCGATCGGCGAGAAGCCGTTGAAACTGCTCGCTTGTGTATTGCGATCCCCGGTCCGAATGATGAAGCAGAGCGTCGGCCTTTCCCCGTCGCCAGAGGGCCATCATCAGCGCATCCAGAACCAGTGGAGCGTCCCGTTCTGCTTTCGTCGACCAGCCCACGACGCGCCGCGAAAACAGGTCCAAGACGACGGCGACATAAAGCCAGCCTTCCGCGGTCCAGATATGGGTGAAGTCGGCGAGCCACTTCTGGTTCGGCTGGTCAGCCTGGACGTTGCGATTCAGAATGTTGTCGGCAATCACCGACCGTTCGCCATCGTCCCTCGGCTTTCCTCGGTGTTTGGGCCGCGCCCTCAACGCATTGATCCGCATCAGCCCTTCGATCCGATGAAGGCCACAGGTCAGCCCTTCCTCCAGAACATCACGCCAGACGCGGCGGGCACCATAGGTCCGGTCGCTGGCCTTGAAGCTCGCCTCGATTGCCATGACAAGCTTGGCGTTATTGATATCGCGGGCGCTGGTCGGACGATTGAGCCAGGCATGGAAGCCGGATCGCGAGACCTCCAGCACTTCGCACAGCCCGCTGACAGGCCAGATGTGGCGGTGCTTGGCGATGAAGGCGAACCTCATGTCGCCTCCCGCGCGAAAAAGCTGCCGCCTTCTTGAGGATGTCACGCTCCGCACGAAGACGCGCGACCTCTTTCTTCAGGGCTGCAATCTCGGCCAGATCGGCCCGCATCTGCCCGTTCCCGGGAAAGGCTGCAGCAGGCGCCGCCGTCAACTCCCGCATCCAGCGCCGCAGAACGCTCTCGGCTACATCAAGGTCACGCGCGGCCTGGGCCACCGCCACGCCCCGGTCCGTCACCAGCCTTACGGCCTCGATCTTGAACTCACGGCTGAACTTCCGTCTCGTCAGATCCACTCTCCGGTTCCTTGGTCACGACCTTATCTTCGTGTCCACGAAACCGGCAGCAACTCAGCCTCTAGGTATCTGATCCCATGGCTTAATCGCGAAATCGTGTTGCAGGATTGCATTCCGACAGTATGGGACAAGTCCATCAAGGCCGCGCCACGATCGAGCCAGCGCGGCGCCGCCAGTTCGAGCTTGCTGGCGGGGGCACGCCGTCAGAGCAGCAAAACGCGGCCTGCAAGATTCCCTCGCGCAGCTTAGGCCGGCACTGGGTATCGACCCCAAGACGGTGACGAAGTGGGGCAAGCGAGCGACAGGCGAGGGTATGAAGACCGGAATGAGCCGGTGACCGGATTCGACACAGCGCGTTGCGCCGTGTCAATCTGAACGCAAAACTGGTCATGACTCAAATTGGGTACAGCCTTTTCATGGTATGTCGACGAGGCTGGCGCCGAACAGGTCAATGTCAGCACCTTCTTGCATCGTACATTCCGTGACGGCCCGGAGAGGGCACCAGAATTCCGTGCGATTTCGGCACCTCGGCTCCCCAGTCCCGTTCAGGAGAGGCAAACTGTGGGCGAGGCTCTCTGATGAATCCGGCACACGTCCTCGCGTTCATCTCGCTGGATCTGGCGTACAAATTCTCGACGCAGCCCGGTCAGCCCGACGATCCGCTTGAGAGGGAAGCCTTCCCCGGAGATCCGTCGGACAGTCACGCGTGTCTGCTGGTCGCGCGTCACCCCCCTCGTCTTGGCAGCGTCTGGCGGCGGTAAGGACGGCGGGGCCAATCGTTCCGGCGCCTGGGGCGTTGCAAATCTCGCGCATCGCGGTCGGTTCCGCAGCCCGATAGGCCGCCCCCCGCGATTTCCAGAAGATGCCAGCGCTCAGCACTACCTGGATTGCATCCGGCAGCGCTTGCGTCACGGCCCAGCCATATCCACCGTTCCGGTCACGGGTAACGATCTCGATCTGGGGGATTGCGGCGCAGCGGGGCCTCAACATCGCAGGCGTGCGATCCGGGAGCAGGTCGAACGGCTGGCGCCTCTCAAGGTCGCAGATCAGTGCGTCCTGGCGCTGCCCCCGGTGCCAGGCCCGGTCCTCGAGGCCAATCACCCGCGGCGGATCGGCAGCGGTCTCATTCCAAGCGGCGCGGGCGGTGCGCAAGACCATCTCCTTGCTGGCAGGACGCAGCAGCCGCGCGCGCGCCCGCGCCTCCCTGCCCAGCAAGGCAAGGCCGGGATGGCGGGTCAACCCTTGCAGCCTAGTGGTCCGAGTGCCAGGAGGCCCTGTCACTGACGCCCTGTGCCTGAGGCCAGAAGGTGTCGGGCGAAAATGCGCGTGCCGCACCCATCCGTCGGGCAGCGGAAGCGACGAACCACCAGCGCGATCCAAACCCCGCGACCATGGGCATGCGGGTCTGCGAGGCGCCGACGACAGCGGCTGCGCTGTCGCCGGGAAGGCTGCCAGAGGGGCAGTGCGATCAGTTCAAACCGCCCGCCGCGATCAGACCCTGTGTGCGGTCGCTGATGAGGTTGCCGCCTTCGAGATTGATGAGGCCGCCGGTCGTCAACTCCCGTATGGCGCCGTTCTCGTTGCGAAAGAGGCCCTTGACCCCCGGTACGACGAAGGTCTCGCCACTCGGGACCTCAGAGACCGAGGCATAGGCGTTCATGGTCGCGGAATACCAGCGCTGGTTGTCTCCGAGATGCGATGACCAGAGCACGATCGGCTGGAGAACGCCGGGGAACATGGTCAGGATCTGCCCGGCCCATCCGCCGGAAAGATCCATCACATAGCCGCTATTGTGGCCGATCGCATCTTCGGTCCAGGGCGCGAAATTCTGCAGCGCGTTGGCCGCATCGCTCCAGTCGCAGGGGCGAAGCCGGATTTCCGAGCCCTGCGCCTGGCTGTCGGACGTCGCGCAGAGGTCGGTGCCCACGACCCGCAGCCGCGTGTTCGGAGCGTTCACGAACTCGAACTGCTGGTTCGCCCCGCCGTGGCAGGGATAGCCGAGCAGACGGGCGGCTTCGCGCACGCCGCCCTCGGCATCGATGCAGACCCCGCCCTGGCGGCTGAGGATGCCGTCCGCCTGTGCCGGGATCGCGCCCGATCCGATGCCTGCGGTGACAAGCGCGACGCTGGAAAGGAACCTGAAGATCTTCCGCATGTTCTCATCCTTTGCGGGATCGTGGACTGACCTGCGCCGGCCGATCCCTTCATTGCCGGCGCATGAAGCCTCCGTCGAAGTAGATCGGATCGTTGCGGCCATAGAGTTCGTAGGGGAACGACAGGTAATCCCGGACTGTGCCGTCCGCCGAGTAGAGACGCAGGTTCCATCCCGCGACCTCGTAGCGGCCGCTGTCGGCGGTGGTCGATGCGGCGGCGCCCGAGGTTCCCGCCGGGGCGCCGATCGCGCCCATCGCCGAAAAGGCATAGCCGCCATCGGGCGTGAAGATCATCTCGGCGGTGCGCGACACGACACCGCCCCCCGCCGTCGCCGACCCGACATAGCGCCCGTCAAGCTGCGTGCCGGGCTCGAACGGGGTTGCCCGGCAATAGAGATACCCCCAGCCGATACAGGTGCCGTCGAAGGTGAAGGAGCCCGAATAGGTCTCGTGCCCCTGCCAGGCGATCGTCAACTGGTCCCCCGCGATCTCGAGGGTTCCGACAAGGGCGGCGTTCGCGGCCGAGAAATCACCAGGCCCGAGCAGGACCACGGGGTTCAGCGCGACAAGGCCGCCCGAGATCTGGAGAACCTCAATCGACCCGCCGACCGGGGCCAGATAGATCCCGTCGGGGATCGCCGTCTGCCCCGCGACGGGCGCGAGGGCCGGGGTGGCCGGGGCGGGTGCGGGCGGCGGTGCGGCAGGGACCGCCGGCTCTGGCGCCGGGGCGGGTGCTGGAACTGGGGCTGGGGCGGGCTGTTCCGGGGCGGCCGCGCCGATCGGCCGGACCCCCGAAGCCGGCACGATCGCAAGCGGCGCTTCGGGATAGGCATCGGTCGGCAGAAGTCGGACCTGGTATCCCTTCGGATTTCGGGCGATCACGACGCCCACACCCCACAGGCCGCGCTCGGGGCTTGCTTCCACGAAATCGCCAGGCCGAAATTCGCCTTCGGCAGCGGCGGATTGTGCGGCCTGCGGTGCTGCAGCTGCCGCGCCCGGGTCGGGCTTCACCCAGTCCATCGCCACGACATAGCGTGTGCCGGCGCAATCGACCTCATAGGCATTGAGAAAGCTCAAGTCCATCGCGACGGTGCAACTCTCCCACCGGTCATCGAGCCCGAGCGGCGAGGCGAGCACCCGATCGCCGAGCTTCGGCACGCCGGGCTGGGCACTCGGGGCCGCGGCAAGCGGCGCGGTCTCGGCTGTCCAGGGCAGGACGTTGTCGAGCCCGACGACGAAGTCGCCTGTCCGGCACGATAGGCGATAGGCGCCCGCCTCGGGAATGGGTTCGAGGACCGTGCATTCTTCCCAACGGTCGGGCAGGGACAGGGGCGATGCGACCACCCGCGCGCCAGGGGGCTGGTAGAGGTTCTGTGCAAGCGTCCCCATCGGCAAGAGGGTCACGCAAGCGATGCACCAGAGGCGAAGAATCATCGCGCTCACCTCATCATCAATAGAACTGAGTGCAGCGTGAGAGTAAACAAAAGTCAACTAATCTTGGTGTTCCATAGTTTCTTGCCCTGAGGGTTATCCCGCCCGCATCGCAGTCGTGCGCGCCCGACGTCGCGGATGCCCTATCCCCCTCGCACCGCCGAGAGGTGGCCGGCAAAGGACGGGTCGGCCATCAGCGCGCGGCAGCGGGCGAAGCGCGTTTCGGCATAGGTGCGGAAGTCGTCGGCGGGGTTGGCGTTCGCGAGCTGGATTAGCCCCCAGAGCGTCCAGAGCAGGTCGCACATCGCCTTGTAGATGACCATCCGCCCGCGGTCGGCCGCCCGCACCGGGCCACCGAAATAGGCCGCGAGCATCTCCTCGTCCTGCGCGGGGCCGAATCCGCCCTCGACCGACAGATCGCCGAGATCCCACATCGGGTCGTTCATGCCCGAGTATTCCCAGTCGACGATCCACATCCGCGCCCCGGTATCGAGGAAGTTCTCGCACAGCGGGTCGCAATGGCAGGGGGCGAGCGGCAGGGGGTGGGCCGCGAGTGCCGCGCGCACCGCGCCCGCCTCGGCGACGACGGCGTGATAGCCCTCGGGCAGCGCGACATCCTTGCCCGCGAGGAGGCGCAGATACTCGTCGATCATCCCGAAGAGCTCGAAGCGGAACGGGAACACCTGCCCCGAGCGGTGCAGCGCGGCAAAGGCCCGACCGGCGCGCGCCGGGGCGCCGGGGCGGCTGCGGAAGCCCTCGGGCGTCATGGTATGGGCGTCGGCGACAAGGCGCGTCACCATCACGCCCGTCGCGGGGTCGGCCAGCACGACCTCGGGGGCGACGCCCGCGGCGGCGGCGGCACGCGCGGCGGCCGCCTCGTTTGCGCGGTCGATGTATTCCTCGGTTCCCGCGCCGGGCAGCCGCACGCAGAGGCCCCCCACCCGATAGACCCGGTTCGTCAGCCCCCCGAGGCGCACCGCCTCTTCGGCCGCAGGCGCATCGGGAATGGTCGCGAGCACGGCCCGCAGCGCGTCGATGTCGCTCATGCCTTCACCCTTTCGCCCTTGGGATCATGGAGGCAGCGCGGCCCGCGGGCGGCGGCGTGGGCCTGACCGAAGGCCTCGACCGTGAACGACCCGACCCCGTCGAGCCCGACCGGCAGATAGGCGTATCCGATCGTGCGGCCGGAATGATGGGCATAGCCCGCGCTTGTCAGCGAGGCGACCGCGCGCCCCTCGTGCAGCACCGTCTCGCCCCCGAGGAAGGGCGCGAAGCCCGCGACCGAGAGCGTGGCGAGCCGCCGCCGCGGCCCCTCGGCGCGCTGGCGCTCGAGCGCCGCGCGACCGCGGAAATCGCCCTTGTCCCACGCGACGGCAAAGCCGAGCCCGGCCTCGAGCGGGGTCGTGTCCGGGCCGATGTCGGAGGACCAGTAGAGATAGCCCTTCTCGAGCCGGCAGCTTTCGATCGCGCGATAGCCCGCGTGGCGCATCCCGTGCTCGAGCCCCGCCTGCCAGAGCTGCTCGTAGACATGGGCGGCCATCTCGGCGGGGACGTAGATCTCCCATCCGAGCTCGCCCACATAGCCCACCCGGGCGGCGACGACGCGGGCGAGCCCGATGTCGATCTCGGCCGCCGAGAGGTAGGGGAAGGCCGCCGAAGAGAGATCCGCGGGCGTCACGGCCCCGAGCACCGCGCGCGCCTTCGGCCCGCAGACGTTGATCGTGGCCCACTCGCGCGTCACCTCGCGCAGCGTCACGCCCGCGGGCAACCCGGCCGCGAGCCAGCCACCGTCGCGCACCCCGAAGCCCGAGCCGGTGATCATCAGATACCGCTCCGGCCCGAGATGGAGAAAGGTGACATCGGCCTCGATCCCGCCGCGGTCGTTGAGCATCTGGGTATAGACCACCCGCCCCGGCGCCCCGGTCATCCGCCCCGCCGCGATCCGCTCGAGCGCCGCCCCCGCCCCGGGCCCCGCGATCTCGAACTTGGCGAAAGAGGTCTGGTCGATGATCGCGACGCCCTCGCGGATGGCGCGCACCTCGGCCGCGACGGCGGGCGCCCAGCCGGGCACGCCCTCGAAGCTCGGCCGGTCGGTGGCGGCGGGGTCGGAGGTCGCGAACCAGTTCGCCCGCTCCCACCCGAAGCGCGAGCCCATGACGGCACCGGCCGCGATGAGCGCGCCGTGCAGCGGCGAGCGGCGCAGGCCGCGCGCGGCGCCCGCCTCCTCGCCCGGCCAGTGGAGCTTGTAATAGGCGGCATAGGCCTCGCGCGCGCGATCCTCGAGCCAGGCGGCCTGCGCCTGCACCGGGCCGAAGCGGCGCACGTCGAACGGCCAGAGGTCGAGCCCCGGGTCGCCCTCGGTGATCCAGTTCGCCATCGCCTCGCCCGCCCCGCCCGAGGCCGCGATCCCTGCCGTGAAGCCGCAGGCGACGAAGAAGTTGTCGAGCTCGGGCGCGCGGCCCATCACCGGCTCGCCATCCGCCGAGACGGGGATCGGGCCGTTGATGACCGACCGGATCCCGATGTCGTTGAGGACCGGCAGACGCTCGGCCGCGGGCAGCGCAAAGAGCGCGAGCCGGTCCATGTCGGGCGGGAACAACTCGCGTGCGAAGTCGAAGGGCGGGTTCTGCCGCCAGCAGCCCGGCGCGCCATCCTCCCAGCCGCCGATCGCGAAGGCGCCGCCCACATCGGGCTTGAGGTAGAAGTTGCGGTCGGGATCGCGCAGCGTGGTGAGGTCGGGGGGCAGGTCGAGCCCCTTTTCGGTGACGAAATACTGATGCTCCACCACCCCGGCGGCGAGGGCGACGCCCGCCATCGCCCCCACCCGCCGCGCCCAGTAGCCCGCGCAGTTGACGACGATCTCGGCCCCGATGGTGCCGTGGTCGGTCACCACCCCGAGCGCGCGCCGCCCCGCGACCGGGATCGCCTCGACCCGCACGCCCTCCTCGATGCGCACGCCGGCGCGGCGGGCGGCCTGCGCATAGGCCATCGTCAGCGCGTAGGGGTCCACATAGCCGTCCGAGGGGATCCACGCCGCCCCCACCACCCCCGCCGGGTCGATGAGATCGAAGCGCGCCTTCGCCTCGGCGGGCGAGAGGAGATGCGCCTCGAAGCCGAAGGATTTCGCCAGCTGCACCGAGCGGCGGATCTCGCTCCAGCGCGGGGCAGAGGCGGCGAGGCGCAGGCTGCCCACCTTCTTCCAGTCGATCGTGCCGCCCGTCTCGGCCGAGAGCCGGTCGAACACCGCGACCGAGTTCTGCATGAGGCGCGTCAGCGCGCGCTTGCCGCGCAACTGCCCCACGAGGCCGGCCGCGTGCCAGGTGGAACCATGCGTGATCTGCGCCTTCTCGAGCACGAGCACATCGCGCTCGCCCTTCCGCGCGAGCGCGGCCGCAAGCGCGCAGCCGATCGCACCGGCCCCGATGATGACGATGCGGGCGTGGCGGTCGGCGATCATGCGCGCCGCAGCCCCGAAACGGGTGCACGCCGCGGCACGGCGGCCGGATCCCGGCCCGCCCCGGCTCTTGCGCCCTCGCGCAGCACCACTTTTCCCATCGTCGCCGACCCCGCGCATCTCGCATCCCGGAGGGGATGCCGAACGTTTGCAGCCTCGCCGCAACTCGCCTTCCGATCAAGAGGTTTGCGCGATGCCGCGGGCCGTCGGGCCGGGCGGCTTGATCCAAGTCAATTCAGATTGACGCGAGAAATGTAACGGAGATCAGACATTTCTGGAGATCCTCATGCGCATCCTCTTCGTCCATCCCAACTACCGCTCGGGCGGGGCCGAGATCGCCGGCACCTGGCCGCCCGCCTGGGTCGCCTATCTGTCGGGTCATCTGCGGCAGGCGGGATTCGACGACATCCGCTTCATCGATGCGACGACGGACAACATCGCCGACGAGGACCTCGGGCGGATGATCGCCGAGGCGCGGCCTGACGCGATCGGCGTCACCGCCATCACCCCCTCGATCTATCGCGCCGAAGAGGTGCTGCGCATCGCCGCCGAGGTCGCGCCGCAGGCGGTGCGGATCCTCGGCGGGATCCACGCCACCTTCATGTACAAGCAGGTCCTCTCCGAGGCGCCCTGGGTCGATGTGATCGTGCGCGGCGAGGGCGAGGAGATCTGCACCGCGCTGATGGGCGCGATCCGCGACGGCCGCTGGCCGGCCGACCGCCGCCGCATCCGCGGCCTTGCCTTTCGCGACGGCGCGGAGATCGTGGCGACGCCCGCCGCGAGCACGGTCAAGGACCTCTCGAAGATCAGGCCCGACTGGTCGATCCTCGAATGGTCGAAATACATCTACATCCCCCTCAACACCCGCGTCGCGATCCCGAACCTCGCGCGCGGCTGCCCCTTCACCTGCTCGTTCTGTTCCCAGTGGAAGTTCTGGCGCGACTACCGCGTGCGCGACCCCAAGGACGTCGTGGACGAGATCGAGGATCTGGTCGAGAACCACGGTGTGGGCTTCTTCATCCTCGCCGACGAGGAGCCCACCATCAACAAGAAGAAATTCGTCGCCTTCTGCGAGGAATTGATCGCGCGCGACCTGCCGCGGCGCGTCAAGTGGGGCATCAACACGCGCGTGACCGACATCTATCGCGACCGCGACATCCTGCCCTTCTACCGCAAGGCGGGGCTCGTGCATGTCAGCCTCGGGACCGAGGCTGCCGCGCAGATGAAGCTCGACTAGTTCAACAAGGAAACGAAGGTCGAGGAGAACCGCACCGCGATCCGCCTCTTGCGCGAGGCCGACATCCTCGTCGAGGCGCAGTTCATCGTGGGTCTCGACAACGAGACGCCCGAGACCCTCGAGGAAACCTATCGCATGGCCTGGGACTGGCAGCCCGACCTCGCCAACTGGTCGATGTACACGCCCTGGCCCTATACCCCCCTCTTCCAGGAGCTGAAGGACAAGGTCGAGGTCCACGACTTCTCGAAATACAACTTCGTCACCCCGATCATGAAGCCCGCCGCGATGGAGCGGGGCGAGCTGCTCGACGGGGTGATGAAGAACTATCGCCGCTTCTACATGCGCAAGGCGCTCTTCCATTACCCGTGGCGGGGCAGCGGGTTCCGCCGGCGCTATCTGCTCGGCTGCCTCCATGCCTTCCTGCGGGCGGGGTTCCAGCGCACCTTCTACGATCTCGGCAAGGCGGGCTACTGGGGGCCGCAGACGCGCAAGACGGTCGATTTCCACTTCGATCCGACACGCACGCTCGCCGAGGCGCAGATCGAGGGTTGGGAGGCATCGGCCGACCGGGCCAAGCGCGCGGCGGAACGGCGCGCCGCGGTGCGCGCGCAGATGAAGGATCGTGCGGCGGTGCGCGCCTGCGGCGGCGGCGACGCGCAGATGGAGGACGCCTGAGGATGCCCGCCACGCGGGGCGGGACACCGCGGGTCTGATCGGCCCGAACGCGATCTTGCAGCTGCTGCCCGTGCTCGAGCGCGAGTTGGGCGCGGCCGAGGCGGCGGCGCTCATCCGCCGGGCGGGGATCGCGGCGCTGCCCGACGGGCACGCGATGATCCCTGAGGGAGAAGCGGCCGCCCTCCACCGCCGGCTGCGCGCCGAGCATCCGGCCCGCGCCCCGCGCCTTGCGGCCGAGGCCGGGGCGCGGACGGCGGACTACCTGCTCGCCCACCGCATCCCGTCACCGGTGCGCGGGATCTTGCGCCATCTGCCGCCCGCCGCCTCGGCCGCGATCCTGTCGCGGGCGATCGCGCGCAACGCCTGGACCTTCGCGGGCAGCGGCACCTTCCGCCGCGAGGGGGCGTGGCGCTTTGCCATCGCTGCGAACCCCCTCGTCGCGGGCGAGTTCAGCCGCAGCCCCCTCTGCCAGTGGCATGCGGCGGTGTTCGGACGGCTCTATCGTGAACTGGTCGCGCCCGACTGCCTGTGCACCGAGACGCGCTGCACCGCGCAGGGCAGAGGCGCGCCTTGTGAGTTCGTGATCACCCGCGCCTGATTCCCGAACAAAGGGGGTCAGTCCGCCACAATCCGCGTGTCGGGCCGGCCCGACCCGACAGCAATCGGGGTGATGCCGAGCGCGCGCAGCGCGTTGAGGATGACGGCCACGTCGATGGCCTCCTGCAGCAGGGCGCCCTGCACCGGGGTCAGGTGGCCGAGGGCGGCCGCGATCATGCCCGCGACCGACAGGCCGATCCCCGCGACGACGCTTTGCAGCGCGATACGGCGCGCGCGGCGGGCGATCTCGATCCCGGTCGCGACCCGGTCCACCCGATCGACGAGCAGCACCACGTCCGCGGCCTCGGCACTCGCCGCCGCACCCCGCGCGCCCATCGCGACGCCGACATCGGCCGCCGCCAGCGCTGGGGCGTCGTTGACCCCGTCGCCCACCATCATCACGGGGCCGTTCTTGCGCTCGGTCAGCACGAGCAGCACCTTTCCGTCGGGCGCCAGCCCCGCCCGGATGCCGTCGAGCCCGAGCCCCTCCGTCACCCGCTCCGCGACCTCGGCCCGGTCGCCGGTCGCAAGCAGGATGCGCCCGACGCCCTGCCGGCGCAGCCGCGCGAGCATCTCGGCCGCGCCCTCGCGCAGCGGATCCGACATCACCAGATGCCCGGCCATGCGGCCATCGACCGCGACCGCGACCATCACCGACCCCGCCGCCAGTTCGGGATGATCGCCCGAGGCGCGCCCCACGCGCCCCGCCACGAAGCCGTCGCCCCCGACGATGACCTGCCGGCCGTCGATGAAGCCGATGACGCCCTCGCCCGCGATCTCGGCCACATCCTCGGGGACAGGCAGGCTCAGGCCGCGCGCCTGCGCGGCCGCGACGATGGCCTGCGCGACCGGGTGCTTCGATGCCTGGTCCAGCGCGGCAGCGTGGCGCAGGATGTCGTCGGCCCCCATGCCGTCATGGCTGTCGATGCTGACGATCTGCGGGCGCCCGTCGGTCAGCGTGCCGGTCTTGTCGAGGATGAGGGTCCGGATGCGCGCCATCGCCTCGAGCGGTTTGGCGCCCTTGACCAGCACCCCGAAATGGGCGGCGCGGCTCAGCCCCGCCACCAGCGCGACCGGCACCGCGAGGATGAGCGGGCAGGGCGTCGCCACCACCAGCACCGCCACGGCGCGGATCGGATCGCCCGTGAACCACCACGCGGCGGTCGCGATCGCGACCGTCACCGCCAGGAACCCGAGCGACCAGCGGTCGGCCAGCCGCGCCATCGGCGCCTTCGACGCCTGCGCCGCCTCGACCAGCCGGACGATGCCGGCATAGGTGCTGTCTCGCGCCTCGCGCGTGGCCTCGAGGTCGAAGGCATCGCCCGCGTTGGTCGACCCGCTCATCGCCTCGGCGCCGCGGTCGAGCCGGACGGGCAGGGATTCCCCCGTCAGCGCCGCGGTGTCGACAAAGGCCGCGGCCGAGGCGATCCGCCCGTCAACGGGAATGACATCGCCCTGCCGGATCAGGAGCCGGTCGCCGGGCGCGATGGCATCGAGGGGCACCTCCTCGAGCCCGCCGTTGCGCCTGCGCGTCGCACTGCGCGGCACGCGGGTCAGAAGGTCGCGCATCTCGCGCCGCGCGCGCCCTTCGGCGAAGCTTTCGAGGAAGGTGCCGCCCGAATACATCACCGCCACCACCGCCGCCGCCAGCGCCTCGCCGAAGATCAGCGCCGCCGACATCGACAGCGCGGCCACGATGTCGAGCCCCACCTCGCCCCGCGCCAGGCTGCGCAGGATCTCCAGCACGAGCGCTGCGAGGACGGGGATCACGCCAGCCGTCCACACCGCCTGCGCACCCAGCGCTTGCCCGGCGAATCGCAGCGCAAGGCCCGCTGCCAGCCCCGCGAGCGCAATGCCGAGCAGAACGATCTTCACCCGATCCGCCTGCGTCCGATCCATGGTCCGACCTCCGATGGGGCTGGCAGGAAGCTAGCACATCGGTGCCAAAGCCGTCGTGCCGAGTTCATCGCGCGTCGGGAAAAATGGACGGCGGACAGGATGATCCTCGGTGGCATGCACCAGACGGGCCGGGGATTGTGGCACCATCACCGCCAGATCGCCGATGGGGTCAACCCGGGCGTGCAGGTGCCGGACCCGGCCCCCAGCCTCCGCCAGCCGATGCGCGGGCGCCACCCCGACAGTGCCTGATCCGTGTGGTTCGGATCACGACGCCCGTCTTTGTCCCCCAATCCACCCCCCTGATATCGCGGCAGCGCGATGAGCCCCGCCGGCGGGAGGACCAGCCCACGCAGAAACACCCCGATGGATGGTCCTGCAGCGCACCGCGGGTTAACGGCGACATGCATTATGGCGGAAGCGGTGAGATTCGAACTCACGAACGGTTTCCCGTCGCCGGTTTTCAAGACCGGTGCAATCAACCCCTCTGCCACGCTTCCTGCGAGAT
>Ga0315900_10003473_pt1 | contig 23038 bp, 17 predicted proteins | sample LakEriMetagenome_FD_203521 | JGI IMG/M metagenome (GOLD analysis project Ga0315900, IMG submission 203521) | Freshwater fungal communities from buoy surface, Lake Erie, Ohio, United States - Buoy 12 MA114 | ecosystem: Environmental > Aquatic > Freshwater > Lake > Lake biofilm | place: USA: Lake... | reverse complement strand
GATCAAGCGCGCCGAGTCGGAGCGCATCCTGCGTGCGCAGCCGTATCTGGTGGACGCCCGCATTCGCGCGTACGACGACGAACAGGGGGGGGTGCGGCTGGAGGTGGAGACGCGCGACGACTTCAGCCTGATCTTCGAACCCCTCATTCGTGGTTCGTCGCCCATCTTCCGCGGCATTGGGCTGGGCGAGACCAACCTGGCCGGCAATGCCACCCAGGCCGCCGTGGAGTGGCGCGACGGGCTGGCGTACAACGACGTGCTGGGGCTGCAGTACACTGACTATCAGTTCCTTGGCGGGCGCGATGAACTGCGCCTCGAGGCCCGGCGCGAGCTGTTCGGGCAGCGCATGCAGATGCAGGTGGTGCGCCCGTTCTACACTGACCTGCAGCGTCTGGCGTGGATCGGCTCGGTGGGTGGCACCCGTGAGCCGCTGCGCTTTCTGCGCGGCGAGCTGCCCATGAATGCGGTGAACGTGCGCCGCGCGTTCGGCAATGTGGGCGGCCTCGTGCGCGTGGGGCCGGTGGGTCGCCTCAAGCTGCTCGGGCTGCTGCTCACTCGCGAGGAGGAGCGTACCGATTCGGGATCGCTGCTGCTGACCAACGAGGGCGTGTTCCCCGATACGCTGGGGACGCCCGTTCCGCCGTTTCTGCGCCAGAACGTGATGCGCGCCAACGTGCTGCTGGGCTTTCGCGCCCTCCGGTTCGTGCGCGTGCAGGGCTTCGACGCCCTCACCGGCGCGCAGGACATCCGGGTGGGGGTGCAGGCGGGCGTGGCGGCCGGGCACTCCATTCCGGTGGGACCGGCGGTGGATCGCGACCGGTTTCTGGCCACCAACATCTACCTCGGCTGGGGCGGTGAGCAGTGGTTCGCGGCCGCGCAGGGGATCACCGAAGCGCGCTACAGCCTCGACCGCAGGCAGTGGGAGAATGTGATCGGCAGCGGACGGGCGGCGTGGTATTTCCGTCCCGCGGTGCGACAGACCACCGTGCTGCAAGCCGAATGGGCCACCGGTCGGCGCATGCAGGCGCCACTGCAGCTCTCGCTGGCCGACCGCGAAGGCGGACTGCTGGGGCATCGCCTGTCCACCGATCCGGGGGCGCGGCGGCTGGTTTTTCGCGCCGAGCAGCGGCTGGTGGTTCCCACACGGCTCAATGTGGCGGACGTGGGCCTTGCCGGTTTCGCCGAGGCGGGGCGGCTGTGGGCGGAGCGGTCGGTGCCCTACGCCGTGGATACGCCGTGGCGCGGCGCCGTGGGCATTTCCCTGCTGGCCGCGGTGCCGCCCCGTTCCCGCAGACTGTGGCGGCTCGACGTGGCGGTGCCGGTGAGCAACGATCCCCGCAAGCGCGTCGAGGTGCGGCTGACCGGCCTCGATCGCAGCCGCACGTTCTGGCGCGACACGCCGGATGTGGAACGCAGCCGCGAAAGGACCGCGCCGACGTCGCTGTTCACCTGGCCGTAACGGGTCGCGCGGAGGGACCAACGCGTTGGCAGGGACGCGCGATCGACGACGCGGTGGCACCCACGCGGTGGCACCCACGCGGTGGCACCCACGCGTTGGCACCCACGCGTTGGCAGGGACGCGCGATCGACGACGCGTTGGCACCAACGCGTTGGCAGGGACGCGCTGGCACGGACGCGTTGGCACGAACGCGAAGGGGCGCGGGCACCGACGCGGGCAACGACGCGGGCACCCACGCGGGCACCCACGCGGGCACCCACGCGGGCACCCACGCGGGCACCCACGCGGGCACCCACGCGGGCACCCACGCGGGGCGACCGAGGCGAAGCCAGGTCGCCCCCCGTTGTTCCCCAGCGTTGTTCCCTGCGTGGTCGCCGGCGTCCCTTCGCGTTCGTGCCAACGCGTCCGTGCCAACGCGTCCCCGCCAGTGCGTCTCCGCCAACGCGTCGTCGATCGCGCGTTGTTCCACGCGCGTTGTTCCCCGCGCGTTGTGGGCCGCCATGCCAATCTCTACTTCACGGAGGACATCATGCGGCGTATGGGCACGACCATCGCCAGCAGGATGGCGGTGCTTGCGAACAGGGCAATGGCGGTGCCGCTGAACACCGCGGGGGTTTGCTCGAGCTTGTTGGGATCCACGTGCCCGCCCACCAGCCCAGCCACGAGGTTGCCCACCGACGTGGCGAGGAACCAGATGCCCATCATCTGTCCCACATAGCGCCGCGGCGACAGCTTCGTCATGGACGACAGCCCCACGGGGCTGAGGAACAGCTCCCCGATCGTCTGGAACAGGTAGCTCATGATGAGCCACCAGGGCGAGACGAGCACGGAACCACCGCTGGCCACCACCTTGTTGGCGGCGAACACCATGAGCAGAAAGCCGAGACCGGCGAAGGCGAGCCCCAGGGCGAACTTGGTGGGGCTCGACAGATCGATGTTCCGCTTGGCCAACCCCACCCAGAGGGCGGCGAAGAGGGGGGAGAAGATGATGATGAACAGCGAGTTCACCGACTGGAACCACGTGGCCGGAATGTCGAACCCGAACAGCGCACGATCGGTGAAGTCGTTGGCAAACAGCTGCAGCGACGTGGGCGCCTGCTCGAATGCCGCCCAGAAGATCGCGGCGAAGACGAACAGCACGAAAATCACCGCGCTGCGCTTCTTTTCGTCACCGGTGAGGCCGCCGAACGCAAAGATGTAGCCGAAGAACGCCACCGCGATGCCGACCAGCACGAACGTCATCCCCCCGCCGATCTGCTGCGGATCGAGCGTCACGACACCGCTGGCGGCGAGGGCAAAGACGATGGCGAGCAGCGCCAGCCCCCCGTAGGTACTGGTGCGCACCAGCGACTCCTGCTTCGCCTGCGCGGCGGCGTCGGGGTGGCGCACGATGTCCTCACCGATCGTCCCCAGCAGCTTCTTGCCGAACAGCCAGAAGCTCAGGAGGCCGAGCGCCATGCCCACGCCGGCCGCGCCAAAGCCCCAGTGCCAGCTCACGCGCTCACCGAGGTAGCCGGTGACGAGCTGCCCCACGAAGGCCCCGGTGTTGATGCCCATGTAGAAGATCGAAAACCCGGCGTCGCGCCGTGCGCCCCCTTCCGGATACAGGTCACCCACGATCGCGGAGATGTTGGGCTTGAGCAGCCCCGTGCCCAGCACGATCAGCACGAGCCCCAGGAAGAAGAACACGGTACCGAGGCGGGCGCCGGCAAATCCCGACACGCCGATGGCCAGGTGCCCGCCGGTGATCAGTACGGCGCCGATGAGAATGGCGCGCCGCAATCCCAGCCAGCGATCGGCAATCCACCCGCCGGGGAGTGACGCGAGGTAGACGCTGGCCGCGTAGATGCCCACGATGGCCGATGCCTGCGTGCGCTCGAGGCCGAACCCGCCCTCGTTCAGGGCGGCCGCCATGAAGAGCACGAGCAGGGGGCGCAGCCCGTAGTACGAGAAGCGCTCCCACATCTCCGTGGTGAAGAGCAGGCCCAATCCCTTCGGATGGCCGAAAAACGAACGATCGGTGGTGACGGCGGTGCTCACGGCGAGGGGACGGAAGTGGATGGTTCCTTGATGCACGCCACGAAATGGCCGGGGGCCTTTTCCTCCAGGGGCGGCACGATGCGGGTACAGGCCTCATCCTTGCGCGGATGCGGACAGCGGGGATGAAACACGCATCCGGACGGCGGGTCCGCCGGTGACGGCGGCTCGCCCGGAAGCAGCAGGCGCCGGCGGACGGCACCGGGCTCGGGGATCGGCACCGCCGACAGCAACGCCTGCGTGTACGGCATGCGCGGTGTAGCGAAGAGCGCCGCGCGCGGCGCGAGTTCCACGATGCGGCCGAGGTACATCACGGCCACGCGATCGGCCATGTGCGACACCACCGCCAGATCGTGCGCAATGAACAGATACGACAGCCCGCGATCACGCTGCAGGTCGCGCAGCAGGTTCACCACCTGGGCCTGCACGCTTACGTCGAGCGCCGAGACCGGTTCGTCACAGACGATGAACGAGGGCTCCACCGCCAGGGCGCGCGCGATGCCCACGCGCTGACGCTGGCCGCCGGAGAACTCGTGTGGGTAGCGTGCCGCATGCTCGGCGCGCAGCCCCACTTCGTCGAGCAGGCGCGCCACGCGGCGATCGGCCTCGGCTCCTTCGGCCAGCGCGTGCACGATGAGCCCCTCGCGAATGGCCTCGCCCACTGTCAGGCGCGGATTGAGGGAACTGTAGGGATCCTGGAAAACGATCTGCATGTGGCGCCGCATGCGCCGCAGCGACTCGCCCTGCAGCGCGAGGACATCGGTGCCGTTGAAGTGCACCGCGCCGCGCGTCGGCTCCACGAGGCGCAGCAGCGCGCGCCCGGTCGTGGTCTTGCCGCACCCCGATTCGCCCACCAGCGCCAGCGTTTCCCCCCGATGGACCTCGAACGACACCTCGTCCACCGCCTGCACGGCGCCCACGACGCGCTGCAGGAGGCCACGTCGGATGGGGAAGTGCTTCGTGAGTCCGCGCACCGTCAGCAGCGGCGCGCCGGCGGGCGCGGACCCTGGCGTTGCCGCCGGCGCAGAATGCGTGGCGCTCACGGGCGCGTCGCCTCGGCCACCGGCAGGGCGTGCCGGCGACGGTCGGGCTCCTGCACCAGGTGACAGCGCGCGCGATGCGCCGGCCCCACCTGGTACAGCACCGGTTCTTCCCGTGCGCAGCGGTCCCAGGCGTGCGCGCAGCGGTCGCGGAAGGCACACCCGCCGGGCACGGCGTCGGGCGACGGGACCGCGCCGGGAATGGTGGTGAGCCGCTCGCCCGATACCGCGTCGAGCCGAGGCATCGCCGCAAGCAAGCCTTCGGTATAGGGCATCTGCGGTGACGCGAACAGCGCCGCCACCGGTGCCTCTTCCACGACGCGCCCCGCATACATGACGATCACCCGTGAGGCCATCTCCGCCACCACGCCCAGATCATGCGTGATGAGCAGCAACGCCATGCCGGTGCGCGCGCGCAGATCGCGCAGCAGCTCCAGAATCTGCGCCTGAATGGTGACGTCGAGCGCCGTGGTGGGCTCGTCGGCGATCACCAGTTGCGGCGAGAGGACCAGCGCCATGGCGATCATGACACGCTGGCGCATGCCCCCCGACAGCTCATGCGGATACTGCCGGGCCCGCGCGGCCGCGTCGGCGATGCCCACCTGGGTCAGCATGTCGACCGTGCGCGACCACGCCTCGGCGCGGCGGCAGCCGGTGTGCACCTGCACCACTTCGGCAATCTGCTCACCGACCGTCAGCACGGGGTTCAGCGCCGTGGAGGGCTCCTGAAAGATCATGGCCATCTGGCGGCCACGCACCCGGCGCAACGCACGTTCCTCGAGCAGCAGCAGGTCGCGCCCATTGAAGCGAATCTGCGTGCCCGGCTCGATGCGCCCCGGCGGCGGCACGAGCCGCAACAACGACAGGGCCGTGAGCGACTTGCCACACCCCGACTCACCCACCAGGCACACCGTCTCGCCCGCGGCCACGGTGAACGACACACCGTCGACCGCACGCACGGCACCGGTCGCGCCCGGAAACGCCACCTGCAGCGACTGCACCTCGAGCAGCGCCTCGTCGCGCGTGGGGTCGGTGGAGGGAGAGGTCACGGGGCACGTGTGGAGGGAATGCGCGACGACCCGGGCAGGACGGCCGAACCGGGGGCGCTCCCGGCAAACTGGACCGGCGCGAAGCGGTCGCGCAAGGCGTCACCCATCGCGTTGCAGAGCAGGACGGGGAGCAGCATGCACACGGCCGGGAAGACGGTGAGCCACCACTGTGAGTGCATGAGTCCCGCGCCGTCGCGAATGATGTTGCCCCAGCTGGCCGTGGGCGGCTGAACGCCAAGCCCCAGAAAGCTCAACCCCGCCTCGATGCCGATCGTCCCGGCAATGTTGAGCGCGGCCAGGGTGAGCAGCATGGGGGCGAGATGCGGCAGCAGATGCCGCTGCACCAGGCGCCGCGTCGGTACGCCGGTGGCTTCAGCGGCGAGCGTGAACTCCCGTGCGCGCAGGGAGCGCAACTCGTCGTGCACCAGACGCGCCACCGCATACCATCCGGTGAGTCCCGTGAGCAGCACGAGGGCCACCAGACCCATGGGCCCGACCGCACCGAGCACACCCAGCAGCACGAGCAGTCGGGGCACGGAAAAGGCCACGTCGAGCAGGCGCGCCAGCAGCGTGCCGACCCGCACCGACGCGAACGCCATGGCGGCCCCGTACGCGGTGCCCACGCTGAGCGCGATGGCGACGGCGCTGAGCGCGAATCCCAGCGAGACCCGGGTGCCGGCGAGGACGCGGCTGAGCACATCACGCGAGTAGGGATCGGTCCCGAACGGGTGTGCCAGCGACGGCGCACGGCTCTTGAGGGCCAGCAGGTCGAGCGGCAGGTTGGGGTCGTACGGGGCGAGCCATGGGGCCACCAGCGCCACGCCCGCCAGCAAGGCCAGCAGCCACATCCCCGCGCGCAGGGGGCGCGACGCGGCGCCGGCAACGGCCGCAGGCGGCATCATGAGGTCGCCGCGCCGGGGCGCACGTCGGCCGCGGGGGGCCGCGCAGCGGTCGCCACGCGCGGGTCGGCCACGCCGCGCAGCAGGTCGACGGCGGTCGTGGTGAGCGCAATGACGAGCCCCTGCACGAGTACGCACCCCGCCACCACGTGATAGTCGCGCGCGTTGATGGCGTTGAGCAGGGTGAGGCCAAGCCCGGGCCACGAGAACACCTGCTCCACGAACACCACGCCCAGCAGGTTGATGGGCACGAGGATGCCGAAAACGGTGAGCACCGGTGGCACCGATGCGCGCCACGCCTGCCGATACACGCGCCTCCTCGACAGGCCGGCGGCAAACGCCGTGCGCACGAAGGGTTCGTGCAGCACGTCGCGCATGCTCTGGCGTTGAATGCGCGTCAGCGTGGCCGCGTCGATCAGCGCCACCACGAACGTCGGCAGGATCAGATGCCGCAGCCGATCGAGCAGCCGTTCACCGGCCGGCAGGTAGGCGTGGAGGTCGCTCACGAGACCGCCGCTCGGCAGCACCGGCCAGATGACGCTGAACAACAGCAGCAGGAACAGCGCCACGGTGAACTCCGGCAGGCCGTACAGCACGAACACGACGATCGTGAGTACGCGATCGAGTGGGCGCTGCGCATGGATGCCTTGCCACACGCCAACGACCGACGCCGCGAGCAGGGCAAGCAGCAGCCCCGGGCCGACGAGCATGAGGCTGTTGGGCAGCGCGTCCAGCACGACATCGCGCGCGGGGCGCTGCTGGAGTGTGGACCATCCCAGGTCGCCCTGGACGAGGGCCGCCAGCCACCGCAGATACTGCACGCCGAGCGGGGCGTCGTACCCGTAGATCTCGCGCAGCTCGGCGCGCACGGCGGCCGGGACCCCTTCGCCCAGCGCCGTCAGCGGATCGCCCGGCGCCAGTTGCAGGCACACGAAGGCGAACGTCGCCGCCGCGAACGTGGCCATGGCCCCCTGCAGCATGCGCGCGCCCAGGCGCATCCGGCCGGTGGTCAGCGCGCGCCTCCCGGGGCGCGCAGGCCGATGCGGTCGCGATCGAGACGTTGCGCCGGATCGACCCGCCACTCGGCAAGGTCGGCATACCACCCGTCGGCGCGCAGCGGCGGCACGATGAGCCGCCGGTGCATCACCACCGGCACGCGCTGCTCGAACAGCCAGATCGCCGGCACGTCGTTCACGGCCAGTTGAAAGGCCCGGGTCCAGTACGCGCGACTGCGCACCGGATCGAAGCTCGACAGCGCACTGTCGGCCAGCGCATCGAACGTCCGGTTGCGATAGCGCACCTCGTTGCTCGCCCCCGTCGACATCCAGGTCTGGCGAATGCCTACGAGCCCGGGGCTGGTGGCCCAGCCGCTCAGCGAGGCGTCGTAGCCCAGCGCCGCGGTGCGCTCCATGAACGTGTTCACCTCCAGTTGCAGCGGTGCGGCCTTGACGCCGATGGCCCGGAACTGCTCCTGCAGCAGCACCGCGAGGCGCTGCCGGGTGACACTGATGTTCGGCACCAGCATCTCGAAGGCCAGCGACCGGCCGTTGCGCTCCCGTACGCCGTCGCCGTTGGTGTCACGCCACCCCGCCGAGTCGAGGAGCGCGCGCGCGCCGGCGGGATCGTACGGGATCTGGCGAATGGCGGCGGTATCGGGCATGAGCACCCGGGGCGCCGGACCCAGCGACACGACGCCGAGTGAGTCGAAGACGTTGCGCACCATGCGCTCGCGATCGACCCCCATGGCGAGGGCGCGGCGCACGAGGGAATCACCGAAGACCGGATGCGGGCGCGTGGTGTCGGCCGGATCGCGCTGGTTGAACCCGAGGAAGGTGTACGCGAAGGCGGGGTTCACCACCAGGCGCAACGCCGGTGTTTGGGCCAATTGCGCGAGGTTCTCGCTGCGCACCATCTCGAGGAAGTCGGCCTCGCCGGCGAACAGGCGCACGGTGGCCGCCCCGATGTCCGGCGTGAAACTCCAGATGACGCGGTCGAGCTTGGCCCGTCCACGGGCATTGGCCGTGTCGGCCACTACCTCGATGCGCTGTCCGGCATCCCACCGCACGAAGCGGAATCGGCCCGTGCCCACCGGGTGGCGCGCGAATGCAGCGCGCCCCACCTGCGCCATGGGGATGGTATCGAGCAGGTGCGACGGCAGGATGTACAGGGGGTACGTGGCCTCGTAGAACTGCTGAGGCAGGCGACGCTTGAACCAGAATACGGCCGTGCGGACATCACGGGCGGTCACCGAGTCGATGTTGCCCAGCATGGAGCGCAGCTCGGCGCCAACGCTGTCACTGGTGTAGGCGCGGTACGTGTACACCACGTCGGCGGCGCGCACGGGAGCGCCGTCGTGCCAGCGGGCCGCGCTGTCGAGCGCAAAGGCAATGGAGAGGGAGTCGGCCGCCCAGCTCCACGATCTGGCCAGTCGTGGCTGGAAGCCCGCGTCACCGTAGGTCTCGAGCGCGGGCCCAATGTCCGCCAGTCGGTCGAAGAGCGCGCTGACGACGGCCCCCCCCTGGGTACCACTCACCTGCGGCGGAAACAGCGTGCTCGGCTCGGCAGGGACGGCCACGACGAGCGTGCCGCCCACGTCGTTGGTGGCGGTCGCGTCGGACTGACGATCTCCGGTGCAGGCGGTCGGCCCGGTGAGGGCGCAGGCCGCAGCAACCAGCAACAGTCGCCGTCGTTGCGCGCGAGGGAGATGGAACGAGAGGGGCATCACGGCAGGTGAGAGCGGACGGAGGAAGCGCCGGGAGTAGGATGGGCGGCGCCCGCTACCGGCGCCAGAGCCATGCCGGATCGGCGAACCGGGAACGGTGCGAGGCCAGCCGTGCCGTCCATGCGTCGGACACGACGAACGGCGTGACGTCACCCACATGTTGCAGCCGTTCACGGGTGGCGGCATAGGTGCGCTGGCGCAGCGTGTCATCGTCGTGGTCGGGGAGGAGGGGGCGCAGCGCGGCGGCGGCCGGCGGTGGCCCGTCGCTGCCGCTGACCGGCGCGAGTCGTGCCTGCACGTCTTCCAGCAGGATGCTGCCATGCTGGAGGTAGCCATCGCCATGGCGCCAGACGGCGCTGCCCACGAGTTTGCCCCCCGCGACGCTCAGTTCGCCGGCCGCGGGCTGGTCGAAACACACGGGCCCGTCGGGCGTGACCGGGACGCCCCCGGCAGAGCGCTCCACCGGCAGTCCAAGGGTCCGCAGGGCATCGAGCAGCACGGTGTTGATGGCGTCATACGCCAAGCGCCAGGAGAGCGGCTGCGGCCACGGCATCGTCACGCTGTACGTGAGTTCCCGCGCATGGAGCAGCGCCCGACCACCGGTTGGCCGCCGTACGGCGGCCAGCCCCGCATCGGCCAGCCAGGTGGGGGTAATGCGCCCCACCACCCGCTCGTTGCGGCCGAACGAGACGGTCGGCTGCGCCCACCCGTACCATCGCCAGCTGCCCACGCCCGCCCGCACCGTGGCCAGCAGCGCGTCGTCGGTGGCCATGTTGGTCACGCCGTCATGCTGGCCGTCCTCCCACCACTCCCAGTGGCGGGGCAGCCGGGCCTCCGGTCTGGACTCGCTTCCCTGTACCAGCGCCCGGGAACGATCGGGCGCGGCCGACGTTCGGTCGCTGCGCATCGGCGTTAAATTACCGAGGCTGAGGGATATCGCGCAGACATCGGCGCCACGCCGGTGCCGCGCCCCGCTCCCGTTCGTACTCCGTCGCCACCACGGACCGGCTCCGAGTGGCGTTGCCCGATTTCTCCCGAGGATGGTCATGGTCCCCCGCACCATCTCGCCCGCGGTCGCCGCGGTCGATTCGTTCATTCCGCGTCACGTCGGTCCCAGTCGGTCCGAACAGCAGCAGATGCTCGCCGCGCTCGGCTACGACTCGCTCGACGCCTTCATCGACGCGGTGGTCCCGGAGCAGATCCGCTTTCGCGGCACGTTGAACACCGGGCCGGAGCGCTCGGAAGCGGAGGTCCTGGCGGCGTTGCGGCAGATCGCGGCCCGGAACCAGGTGTACCGCTCGTTCATCGGCATGGGCTACCATGGCACGCACACGCCCAATGTGATCCTGCGCAACATCATGGAGAATCCGGCCTGGTACACGGCGTACACGCCCTACCAGGCCGAGATCGCTCAGGGGCGGCTCGAAGCGCTGCTCAACTACCAGACCATGGTGATCGATCTCACCGGGCTGGAGATTGCCAACGCCTCGCTGCTCGACGAGGGCACGGCGGCAGCCGAGGCCATGGCGCTGGCCTTCGCCGCCAAGGGGAGCGCGACCAAGAACGTGCTGCTGGTGGCCGCCGACTGCCATCCGCAGACGATTGCCGTGGTGGCCGCGCGGGCCGCGGCACGCGGGGTGACCGTCACGGTGGGTGACGCGCGCGAGTTCGCCGTCGACGAGCGCGTCTTCGGCGTGCTGCTGCAGTATCCCGGCACCGACGGCGCGATCGTCGACTACCGCGCGCTCACGGAACAGGTGCACGCGGTGGGGGGCATGGCCATCGTGGCGAGCGACCTCCTGGCGCTCTGCCTGCTGACGCCACCCGGTGAGTGGGGGGCCGACATCGTGGTCGGCAACTCACAGCGGTTCGGCGTGCCCATGGGCTACGGCGGCCCGCACGCCGCGTTCTTCGCCACGCGCGATGAGTACAAGCGGCTGCTGCCCGGGCGCATCATCGGGCTGTCGCGTGACGTGGAGGGCGCGCCCGCGCTGCGCATGGCGCTGCAGACGCGCGAGCAGCACATCCGCCGCGAGAAGGCCACCAGCAACGTGTGCACGGCGCAGGTGCTGCTCTCGGTCATGGCCGGCATGTACGCCGTGTATCACGGCCCGGCCGGCCTCACGCAGATCGCCGAGCGGGTGCACGCGCGCGCGGGCGCCCTGGCGGCGGGTCTCGAGCGGCTTGGCTTCGCCATCACGCACGAGCAGTACTTCGACACCATCCGCGTCGAGGTCGGGGCGCACGGGCAGCAGGACATCCTCGCCGCGGCCGAGGCGTATCGCCTCAACCTGCGCGTGCTGGAGCCCGGTACCATGACCGTGTCGGTCGACGAGACCACGACGGAGCAGGACATCGCCGACCTCTGGCAGGTGTTCAACTCGGGCGCGGCCGTGGACTTCAACTACGCCGACGTCGCCGCCGATGTGGACACGCGCTACGACGAGCGGTTCCGCCGCGTGTCGCCGTTCCTCACGCACCCCACGTTCCACCGGTACCACAGCGAAACCGAAATGCTGCGGTACATGTACGCGCTGCAGGCCAGAGATTTTTCTCTCGTGCACGGCATGATCCCGCTGGGGTCGTGCACCATGAAGCTCAACGCCACCGCCGAGATGATTCCGGTCACGTGGCCCGAGTTCGGGCAGTTGCACCCGTTCGCGCCGCGCACCCAGGCCGAGGGATATGCGCAGCTGTTCCGTGAGCTCGAGCACGACCTCGCCGAGGTGACCGGGTTCGCGGGGGTCTCGCTGCAGCCCAATGCGGGCTCGCAGGGCGAGTACGCAGGGCTCCTCGTCATTCGCGCCTATCACGCGGCGCGTGGCGAGGCGCACCGCACGGTGTGTCTCATTCCGCAGTCGGCGCACGGCACGAACCCGGCCTCGGCCGTCATGGCGGGTTTCGGCGTCGTCGTGGTGAAGACCGATGCCGACGGCAACATCGACGTGGATGATCTGCGCGCCAAGGCCGAACAGCACGCCGCCAATCTGGGCGCGCTCATGGTGACCTACCCGAGCACGCACGGCGTGTTCGAGGCGCGCATCAAGGAGATCACGGCCATCATTCACGAGCACGGTGGCCAGGTGTACATGGACGGCGCGAACATGAACGCCATGGTCGGCGTGTCGCGGCCGGGGGATCTGGGGGCCGACGTGTGTCACCTCAACCTGCACAAGACCTTCTGCATCCCGCACGGCGGCGGCGGCCCCGGCATGGGGCCCATTGGCGTGGCGGCGCAGCTGGTTCCGTTCCTCCCGACCCATCCCGTGATCGCCTCACACGACGTGAGCACGGCCATCGGCCCGGTGTCGGCGGCGCCGTGGGGAAGCGCGAGCATTCTCCCCATCTCGTACGTCTACATCAAGATGATGGGTGGCGAAGGGCTGGCGTACGCCACCAAGGTGGCCATCCTCAACGCCAACTACATCGCCAAGCAGCTCGAGGGACACTACCCCGTGCTCTACCGCGGGCAGAACGGCCTCGTGGCGCACGAGTGCATTCTCGATACGCGGGGGCTCAAGGGCGCGGCCGGGATCGAGGCGGAGGATCTCGCCAAGCGGCTCATGGACTATGGCTTCCATGCGCCCACGCTCTCCTTCCCGGTGGCCGGCACGCTCATGGTCGAGCCCACGGAAAGCGAAAGCAAGGCGGAACTCGATCGCTTCATCGAGGCCATGATCGGCATGCGCGAGGAGATTGCGGCCATCGAGCGCGGTGAGGCCGATCGTGAGGACAACGTGCTCAAGAATGCGCCGCACACGGCCACGCACTGCACGGCGGATGCGTGGACGCATCCGTACACGCGTCAGCAGGCGGCCTACCCCACGGCCTGGACGCGTGATCGCAAGTTCTGGCCGACCGTGCGCCGCGTGGAGAGCGCCTTCGGCGACCGCAATCTGGTGTGCGCCTGCCCACCCATCGAGGAGTACGCGCCGGCGCCGGTGTCGGCGTAAGCGACGCCGCGGGCGGTCCGTCGCCCGCAACGCCCGAGGGCCCCGGTGCGCCATGCACCGGGGCCCTCGGGTCGTTCTGCGGGGCGGTTACTCGCCGAGCTGTGCGCGGTACGCGTCGGGGGACATGAGCCCCGCATCGCCGCCGGCGGCCATGCGCACCTTGATCATCCAGCCATCACCGTACGGGTCGGTGTTGATGAGCGCGGGCTCGCCGTCGAGACGCCCATTTACCTCGAGCACTTCCCCGGCCACCGGCATGAAGAGCTCCGACACGGCCTTCACCGCCTCGACCGTGCCGAACACGTCGTGCGACCCGTACGTGGCGCCCACCTTGGGCAGCTCCACGTACACGATGTCGCCCAGCTCACCCTGCGCATAGTCGGTGATGCCGATGTACACCACGTCGGATTCCGATGTGGCACGGACGTATTCATGCTCCTTGGTATAGCGCAGGTCGGCGGGGATATTCGACACGAAAGGCTCCGGATGGGAAGGAAGAACCGAACCCGGGAAGTATCCGCCCCGGGGCCGGGAAGGGGAAGCGGTCGCCTGCTACGGGTTTGCCTTCGGTTGCGCGGCGCGGGCCTCGATCTGCGTCCACAGCGCCTGAACATCGGCGGCCAACGCGTCGCGGTCGCCGCTGTTGTCGATGACCCAGGTGGCCCCGGTCCGCTTGCGTGCCGATGGCCACTGCGCATCGATCATGGCCTGCGCCTCCTCGGCGCCGAGGCCACGATCGCGCACGATGCGGGCACGGCGAACGGGCTCGGGCGCCTCCACGAGGATGACCGCATCGAAGGCGTGTTCAAGCCCCACCTCGAAGAGCAGCGGAATATCCGACACCACGATGCGGTCCCCGCGGGCGTGCGCGGCGGCTACCGCTTCCTCACGCAACCGTCGCACGGCCGGATGCACGATGGCGTTGAGCGCGTCGCGGCACACCGGGTCCCGGAACACCCGCGCGCGCAGGGCGGCGCGGTCGAGCGAACCGTCGGGCGCCAGCACGTCGGTGCCGAACCGCTCCACCACCGCGTCGAGTCCCGGGGTGCCGGGGGCCACCGCAGCCCGGGCCAGTTCGTCGGCGTCGATGATCGTGGCGCCGTGCGCGGCGAGCAGGGCGGCCACGGTGGACTTGCCGGAGGCGATGTTGCCGGTGAGGGCGACGTGGAGCATGGGGGAAACGTAGGGACAGATCGCGTGGGCGACCACCGGCAGGCGGCAGACGGCAGGAACGACAGTGGGCAGACGGCAGGGATGTGGAAGAACGAAACGGGCGCCACTGCTTCGCAGGGCGCCCGATTTCCTTCGCGGTTGGGACATCGGCGGCGGCGCATCGCGCACGCCGCCGTGTTGTTCTTCCGCATCACTCCTGTCTGCGTGCTGTGGTTCCTGCCGACTGCGGTCTGCTGTTCAGCACCGTTTGCCGACCACCGGAACCCCTCCGCCGTTCACGCCGCCGCCGAGTCCCGCATGTCATCCTCGTGATCCGCGATCTGCCGCCGCTTCTCGCGGTTCACCAGCAATTCCTGGATCACCCAGCCCGCCCCGCCGCGCAGGCGGATCTGGTGTGGCGTACAGCCGAGATAGCGCTGGCAGGTGTTGCGGAACGCCGAACCGGACGGGAAGTCGAGCGCACTGGCCACGCCGTCGGCGCTGCGCGAGCCATCCTCGAGCATGCTGGCCGCCACGATGAGCCGACCCCAGGTCAGCAGCTGGTGTGGCGGCGGCAGTTGCGCGCCCTCGAGACGCTTGGAGAGCAGCCGGCGCGAGACGGCGATGAGCCGCGCGAGGCTGTCCGGGGTGAGCCGCTCGTGCGCACGCGTCACCGACAGCATCACGGCGTCGCGCACCACGCTGCGCAGGCCGGCGAGGTGCGGCTTGAGCAGACTCGAGACGCTGCGCGCCTCGGCCTGGTCGAGCAGCGCGGCCAGCAGTTGCGGTGTGTCGGTTTCTTCGGCCACGATGAGCACATCGATGCCGCAGCGTCCGGCGTCGAACATGTCCTTCGCCCGCTCCCGCGTCAGGTCCACGTAGGCAACCAGTGCCGCACGTGGCACTCGGATGCGCAACTGGCGCACGCGTTCGAAGTCGGCGCGACCGTCAACGTACAGGTCGAAGACGACCACATTGATGGGCCCTCGCTCACAGGCGCGCGTGAGGGAGGTCCAATCTTCGCATGGCACGAACCGATACCGGTCCCGCGCGGCGCTTCGCAGCCGTGCGAGTCGGGGTTCGTGCGCGAGCAACGTCGCGATTACACCCATGCGACGATCCGTCCGGGGAAAGTGGAGAGAAGAGCTATCGGTGTCGCGGGAAGGACGCCCACCCCGCGCCACGCGTCACACCGCCCCCCGTCCGGGCCGCCGCCCCCCGCCCACGCCACCGTCCTCTGCCCGCCTCCCGACCGCCACGCTCCCGACGGTGCGAGCCCCTACAGCAGGGACGGTTGTGCCTCGTCGCGCCGCGGAACCTGATGGCACGCCCGGCAGCGGGCCTCGTAGGCATCCGCGGCCCCCACCATGATGGTCGGCGAATCGTACGGCGCCGGTTTTCCGGCCAGCAGGCGCTGCGTGCGGCTGGCCGGCGACCCGCACAGCACGCAGATGGCGTGCAGCTTGTCCACGACTTCGGACATGGCCATGAGCTGCGGCATGGGGCCAAAGGGTTCCCCGCGAAAGTCGGTGTCGATGCCCGCCATGATGACCCGGCGTCCGCGATCGGCCAGCCCCGACACCACGTTCACGATGCCGGTGTCGAGGAATTGCACCTCGTCGATCGCGACCACCTGCGCCATGGGATCGAGACGGAGCAGGATCTGCGACGAGGAATCGACCGGTGTGGCGTCGAAGGTGCGCCGGTCGTGGCTCGACACCGCCCACAGCCCGGCGTACCGGTCGTCCAGGTGCGACTTGAACACCTGGACGCGCTTGCGGGCAATTGTGGCACGCCGGACCCGACGCAGCAGCTCTTCGGTCTTGCCGCTGAACATCGAGCCGGCGATGACCTCCATCCATCCACCGGATGCCTGAAAGCCGCCACTCACGGGTTACGCCTCGTCGCCCCGATCGGTCGACGGCCGTGTCGGCCGCTCGCGCTTCGCGTGCTTCATGCGCTCGGCGCGTTCGGTCCATTCATTCCGTCCTTCGGTGCGCTCCCCCACGGGGCGGTCCCCCCAGCTGCGTCGCTCATCGGCGGCGCGGGGCGGGCGACCTCCGCCGAATCCACCACCGAAGCCACCGCCGGCGCCGCCGCGCGGGCCGCGGTCGGCCCCGCGTTCACCGCCGAACTCCCGACGCGGACCACGCTCACCACGATCGCCGCCGCGGGCGGGGCGCTCGCCACCGAAGTCGCGGCGCGGGCCGCGATCACCGCCGCCTTCGCGACGGGGACCACGCTCAGCGCCGAAGTCACGGCGCGGCCCACGCTCGCCGCCGTCGCGGCGCGGTCCACGCTCGCCGCCGCCGTCGCGGCGCGGCGCCCCACGGTCACCACCGATGTCGCGGCGCGGGCCGCGGCCGCCGAAGCCACCGCGCTCGTGACGCTCGCCCCCGCGGCGCTCGTCGATGCGTGCACTCAGGCGACGGCCACGCAGCGTGGCGCTCCCCAGCGCGGCCACGACCGTCGCGGCGTCCGCCGCGTCAAGCTCCACGGTCGCGTGCGACTCGAAGAGGTCGACCTGACCGATCTTCTCCCCCGGCACCCCTGCCTCGTTCGCGATGGCGCCTACGATATCCCCCACCCGCACGTTGTCGCGCGTGCCGGCGGCAAGGAACACCCGCTGGCGTCCGGCCGGCGCCGCCGGCGCATCGCCGGCGCGTCCGCTCTCACGGGGCGTCTCACGCGCCGTCGACTTGGCGCCGGCGGCTGCCGCCTTGGCGCGCACGTTGGCCACCTCGCGTCGCGCGCCCTCGTAGAGGCGCAGCGCCGCGCAGGCAATCTCGAGGGCGTCGTGCGACTCGAGCAGCGGGGCGAGCAGTGCGAGCTCGCTTGCGGACGCGTGGCCGTTGCCCAGGGTCGTGCGCAGGGCGTGGCGCAGCTGCTGGACACGGTCCTCGGCAGCGGCCTTGCGGGGCGCCGGCGTCCACGCCTCCGCGAGGCTCTGCGTCATGCGGCGGAACGCCGGCAGTTCATCGGGCAGCAGCAGGGCCACGGCATCGACCGGTCGCATGGCCAGTGACTCGACCAGGGCCTCGAAGGTGGCCGGCGCCTCCCACAGCACCGCCAGCGCCACGTGCTGCGCCGTGGGCTGCCGGGTGACCTGTACCGACAATCCGTCGACGACAAGACCGAGGCGCTCCAGCGCCGCCGTGGCGTCGGCAACGCCGGTGTCGGTGGCGGCGATGACGACGAGCGACGGCGGGTCGGTTTCGTCGAGGACCAGACGCAGGGCATCGACGCGCCCGGACGGCGCCGTGAGGATGAACCGCGGAGTGACCGCGAGGGGGGTGTCACCCACGAGGAGCGGCGTCATGCGGCGCGCGCGTCGCAACTGCGCCTCGAGGAACGCGTCGCCAGCTTCGGTTTCGCGTTCGAGCGTGGCTACGCGGCTCACGTTCTCCGGCGTGTCACCCAGCAGGGCCTGCAACGTGTCGGCGCCGTTGGCGGCAAGCATTTCGTCGAGGCCCACAATGACGACCGTCTGCAGCTGGTCTACGCCCAGCGCCGCGTCGCGACGCAGCGTGAGCAGATCGGCGGGGGTGCCGGTGACCACAGCCACCGGGGCAAGCCCCAGCACACGGCGGGCGCGAACGGCCCCGGTGACCGGGACCACACGCACCGCCGGATCGGCCAGCAGACGGCGTGCCTGATCGGCGGCCGCCATGGCCTGTTCGATGGTGGGGGTGATGATGAGGCACACCGGGGCGCCGACGGCGCCGCCCTGCCGGCTGCGCTCCACACCGGGGCGAATGGCCGCGGTCATCGTCCGCAAATCTGCGGGGCCCTCAAGCACGATGTGCTGGCTCCGCGTCGCCCCTGGCGACGAGTCTTCCCGTTCCTGCTCGCTCACACCCACCCCATCAGTTGTTAGTCAGCCCGGCAGCCCAACTGCCGGTGTCGTGCGCCCGGTTGGCGCAGTGGTCCCACGTGGCGCGTGCTCCCGGAGCGCGCTTAATTGCCTCGAGACGCTCGAGTCCGAACCTCGAAAGATAGTCGGTGTCCGCCCCAATTCCACTCCGGATCCGTCCGACATGCCGCTGTCGTTTCAGCCGTCCCCGAACATCGCCCGACTGAAGGAGTCCGCCACCCTCGCCGTCGCCGCCAAGGCGCGCGCCCTCAAGGCGCAGGGCGTGCCCGTCATCGACCTCGGTGCCGGGGAGCCGGACTTCGACACGCCGGCGTTCATTCGACAGGCGGCCGCGCGCGCGATCGAGGCGGGGGCCACGCGGTACACCAACACCGAAGGGATCCTGCCGCTCCGCGAAGCCATTGCGGCCGATGCCAATCGCATCCAGGTGCAGCAGCAGCCGGTGACGCCCGCCGAGGTCGTCGTCTCCAACGGCTCCAAGCAGTCGCTCTACAACGCCGTGGTGTGCTGCTTCGGCCCCGGTGACGACGTCCTCATCCCGATTCCCTCGTGGACGAGCTATTTCGAAATGGTCGAGCTGGCGCGCGCGGCCGCTGTTCCCGTGCTCGGCGATCCGGCCAACTCGCTCAAGGTCACGGCCGCGATGCTCGAGGCGGCGGCCACCCCGCGGACGAAAGGGGTGATGCTCAACTCCCCCAACAATCCCACCGGTGCCGTCTATTCGCGCGACGAACTGGCGGCCATTCTGGAGTTGGCGCGCGACCGCGGGTGGTGGGTCGTTGCCGACGAGATCTACCGGCGCATCGCCTACGAGGGTGATGCCGTCTCGGCACTGGACATCGCCCCGACGCGCGAGAATCTCATCATCGTGAATGGCGTGGCCAAGGCGTACGCCATGACCGGCTGGCGCATTGGCTGGACCATTGCTCCCGCCCCGCTCTCCAAGGCGATGAGTGCCTTTCAGGGGCATACCACCTCCAACGCGGCTGCCGTGTCGCAGCACGCCGCGCTGGCGGCGCTCGCCGAGCGCGAACAGGCCGATGCCGCGGTGCACGAAATGGTGCGAGCCTTCCGGCAGCGGCGCGACGCGGTGCTGCGCGCCCTGGGGGCATTTCCGGGCGTGCGCTACGTGCATCCCGCCGGCGCCTTCTACCTGTATCTGAACGTCGACGGATTTCGCGGCGCTGCCGATCCGGGTGCCGCCTTTGCCGCCGCCGTGCTCGAGGAACAGCAGGTGGCGATCGTGCCCGGTAGCGCGTTCGGGACGCCCAATTGGATTCGTGCCAGCTACGCCACGACCGAGGCCGTGGCGGTCGAAGGCGTAACGCGCATCGCCACCTGCCTCACCACCTGACTCCCGGAGCCATGCCGATGATTACCACGATCGTGCTCGTGCAGGCCGACCCGCGCAGCATCCCCGCCTGTGCCACGGCGCTCACGGCCATTGACGGGGTGGCGGAGGTCTATTCGGTCTCGGGCGCCTGGGACCTCGTGGCCATCGTCCGGGTGCCCGACCTCGAGCAGATCGCGACGGTGGTCACCCAGGAATTCGCCAAGGTGCCGGGCATTCAGCGCACGCAAACGCTGACGGCGTTCCGCCAGTACAGCACACGTGACCTCGAGCAGGCCTGGGATATCGGCGTCGAGTAGCGGCCGCCCACGCCCGCGCGCCTCAGCCCATGCAGCGCGTCCGCCGGTACTCCCAGTCCGCAATCCAGGCATCGCCGCTGAACCGATAGCTGAATGTGGCCAGCTCGCCGCGTTCGATGTTTTCACCGAGTCCGAAGAACAGCTCGGCGCGCCCATCGCCATTGGTGTCGAGCGCGCCCAGAAACCGGCGTCGCGGTGCGAGGCGCGCCGACGAGACATCGGCCAGCGTGAGCGAAGGCCGGTAGCCGTACGCCCCCTTGTCGAGCACCAGCACCAGCTGCCGCGGGCGCTCCGCCATGCGCGACGCCCCCGCGGGGAGTTCCTGAGGGTCGCTGTATGTCACCACGATCGTGGGACTCGCGGTGGCCCCCGTCCCCACGACCTGCACGGTACGCCGATAGCGCGACATCTTGGACATCGGCACACCGGCCGAGGGCGCCACGAGCGTGGAGACCACGCTCAGCACCCGTTCCAGCTCGCCGTTGGCCAGCCCGCTCGAGCGTCCCGGCAGGGCCGTGCTTCCGGAGGTGAGCAACTCGACCCCGTCGGGCACTGACACGGCGGCCGCCGGCAGCATCTGGCTGCACCCCGGCAGCGAGTCGAGCGTTGGCCCTTCCCACATGCCGCGACGCGACACGATGGTCCCCAGCGGCTCACTGCCCCGGTACGGCACGAACCGCCGTCCCTCGTGCAGCATCTGCACATCCAGTGCGCGCCATCCCCGTGGGGTGAGCGAGAGGGTGTGTACCCCCGTGCCGTCAATCGTGGCGAGCGGCACGGCCCGCGCGCCCTCCTTGCTCCGCACCACACGCATGAGCACCGCAGGGGAAGCGGCCAACAGCGTACTGTCGCTCTGCCATCCACGGTCGACGACCTCGGGGTACAGCTTGCCCTTCACGGCGTCGCAGGCGGCAAGTGACAGCGCGCACATGGCCACGGCGCCGGTGGGCACGGCGCGCAGGCGCCGGAGGATAGGCAACAGGTTGGGCACGCAGGCAGTTTCGTACGCCAAGGGCCGGAAGTCCATTGGTCGGGGAGCATCGCGCGGCGCCCGGGGTATGAACCGTGGTGCACAAGGTCTTCGGCAACGATCTCTGGTGGCGTCACGCGGGTATGGGCGGCGGTGGGACATCTGACCTCGACCGGCGCCGTCGCGCAACGGTGCGGCCGGTGAAAACCGGACACGGGTGGGGAAGCACCGTCGCCGGCATCCTGCTGTTGGCAGCCAGTACGGTGCCCGCGCCAGCCGCCGCGCAGCGGGCGAGCACGGGGGGCGTGCAGCTGCTGGTGCGTCCCCGTGTCGGTGACACCCTGCAGCTTCTGGTCGAACAGGCGGTGCACGTGAGTGGCCGCCGTGTGGAGGGGACCCAGTCCACGGTTCCCCCCGTCCTGCAGGGCAAGCGCGGCGCCTCACCCGCACCCGACTACGGCCCTCGCGCCGGGCGCGCCAACACGCGCGTGTCCCACGTGCACCTGTTTGCCCACTCGCTGGTGGCAGCGAGCGATCTCACCGGGACGACGCTGCTGGCCACGACCGATTCCATTGCGATGTGGACCGGCGCCACCGGCGACGCGGTGCGGCCGGTGCGCCTGCCCGTCCAGGGGGACAGTTGGCACGTCCGTGTCACGGTCACCCCCGACGGAGCCATGCGGCTGCAGGACCCGGCGTCGGCTGACGCCACGCTCGGCGCCACGCTGGCCTCGGTGCCGGGACTCCTCCCCGCGGGGCCGGTCCGGGTGGGCAGCGAGTGGCAGCGGGACATGCTGCTGCCGTCGCTGCCACTTGGCTCCTATCGGGCCAGTGGCGTGGTGCAGGCGCGCCTCCGGCTCGACTCGCTGTCCCGTGGTGGCCGCCACGCCTACATCGCCATCGTGGGCGTGCTGCGGCGTGATGGTGCGGCGCGCGAGCTGCCTCCAGGCACACGCGTCATCACGGCCGGTACTCTGCGGGGCACCATGGTCGTGGACCGCCGTCGCGCCTGGATTACCGATGCGCGGACCGTCATGGACGTGCAGTCGGAGGTGGCCCCCGGGCCCGCCGGCGCCGGTCGGCCGATGTTGCTGGACATTCGTATCGAACAGCAGGTCCGGGTGCGCTGAGCGGACCGGGGCGCCGGCCGCGCGGCGATACGCGCCCTGCCACCACCCGCGCCGGCGAGACGCACCGTTAGTTTGGGGGATGCGTCTCGTCCACCTCGCCGATCTCCATCTCGGCTTCCGCCAGTACCAACGGCTCACCGCGTCGGGCACCAACCAGCGCGAGGACGACGTCGCCGCCACCGTACAGCGGGCCATCACGCAGATCATCGAGGTGGCACCCGATCTGGTCGTCATCGGTGGCGATGTGTTCCACACCGTGCGGCCGTCCAATCCCGCCATCCTGCACGCCTTTCGTGCCCTCATGCAGCTGCGGGAGCGATTGCCCGAAACGCCCGTGATCATGGTGGCGGGCAACCACGACGCACCGCGCACGGCCGAAACGGGGTGCATTCTGCGGCTCTTCCGGGAGATCGGTGTGCACGTCGCCGATGCGCGCGCGGAGCTGTTCACCTTTCCGGAGCAGTCGCTTGCCGTCCTGGCCGTACCGGACGTACCCGGCGTTGAGCGACCACCGCTGCTGCCGCCCGAGGGCTTCCGGCACACCGTGCTGCTGCTGCACGGCGAGGTGGCGGGGCTGCTGCCGGTGCAGGCCGCGAACGCCGAACGGGCCGCCATCGAGATTCCGCCGGAGGCGCTGCACGCCGACCGGTGGAGCTACGTGGCGCTTGGTCACTACCACGTGTACCGCGAAGTCGCGCCGCGGGCGTACTACAGCGGCTCCCTCGAATACACCAGCACCAACCCGTGGGGCGAGCTGCGCGAGGAGCGCGAGCGCCGCATTCCCGGCAAGGGCTTCATCGAGCACGACCTGACGCACGGTGCCCATCATTTCCATCCGGTCACGCCGGCCCGCCCGCTGCTCGATCTTGAACCGATCGATGCCAGCGGCATGGGGGCGGGCGAGATCGATGCGGCCATTCGGGCGCGGGTGGAGAGTGCGCCGGGGGGGATCGACCATCGCATCGTGCGGGTGACGGTGCGCCACGTGGCCCGCCACGTGGCCCGCGAGCTGGACCACGGGGCGCTGCGCGAGTACCGCCGGCGGGCGATGCACTTCCACCTCGACACGCGACGCCCCGACCCGTTGCCCCGTCGCTCGGGAG
>Ga0315900_10003471_pt1 | contig 23042 bp, 43 predicted proteins | sample LakEriMetagenome_FD_203521 | JGI IMG/M metagenome (GOLD analysis project Ga0315900, IMG submission 203521) | Freshwater fungal communities from buoy surface, Lake Erie, Ohio, United States - Buoy 12 MA114 | ecosystem: Environmental > Aquatic > Freshwater > Lake > Lake biofilm | place: USA: Lake... | reverse complement strand
TAAGGGATTCACACTCGGAAATCTCGATCTCATAATCTTCCATCTTATCTCTCCACGAAGAAGTATAAGAACCAAGAGAATCCACCATCTCACTAATGGAATTAGCAATATCTTCAAAAGAGGAGCTCAAACTAATACCTAATATCTCCTTGCCTAATCCCACACTAGAAAATTCGTATGAAAGATCCCTTAGTATATCCCTCTTGATACCATCCAAAGATGAACTTGCATATAAACGATATGTGATATAGTAAGAACCGAACCCCTCACTGTAGCTATGATAAAACTTAACCATGTAATCCATATCCTATATATCAGATCGAATCCCTACGAACCCCTGTTCTGCCCCGCACGAGAAATTTTTAAAACCAAACAAAATAGACTTTTAGGGCCTAGGCCCACCCTAGATATTTCTAACAGGTCTAAACTCATTATAAGTTAAATGTATATTCTCTTTTAAATCATCAGGTGAACTACCATTGAAATTAACACAGTATCTAAGACCATTCTTAGGATTACCAAAATTATCAACAGGAATATCTCCACTCCAATATGTGGTGGGAAGTAATAGACCAACACCAAGAAGATGTAACTCATACATACACCTTAACTCTAAAAGAGTAGGAGCTCTCCATCCATCTCCTCTAAGAGCAAGACATAATGATTTGTAATCCCTCCATAACTTATGCGTGGGAAGGTCCTTATAAAAGATCTCTATACCTAAATCACTGATTATATAATTCTTACTCATCTACCTTATATATCAACGAGGCGAAGCCCTAGGAGGGCATAGTTTCCCTATAAAAAAAAATTTTGATTCGAGAACACACACCATATTCAGGGCCTGGGCCCACCCCTATACGCGTGTGCGCGTACGCATAGGAATGTTTAAAGGTAACTCACCTAGACCTCCTGGATAGTCCGGGATAAATCCTAGAAAGGACCCTTTTGGTAGGCTCATAAAATTTTGCTAGCCCGAAGCCGGGGGCCAAAATTAGAATTACCCCCCGGGGCATTAGCACACTTTTAGAGGGGGCCAAAAAGGCTTAAAATGGGGGGTTTTTAGGGCCTTTTTTAAGAGATTTTGGGCCCTTTAAAAAGCTCATTTTAGGCCCCTTATTTTAGTGATATTTGGGGCCTGGAATCATTTTTTTATATAGTGAATTATATCTATATTAGCTGTATATTCTCCATATATCTTTTAGTTGGTTACATATCTAAAAGGAGAGGCCCTTATTTTAAGGGCCTTTTTAATGTGCTATAGTTTTTAAGTTTAAAGGTATTTATGTGGGGGTGCCTCAGTGTGATAAATGAAAGATTTATCATTTTTCACTAGGGGGTGCCGCAGGGGTTTTACCATATAAATATAGCCCTTTTTAGGGGGCTATTTTTTAGAGTTGGTTTTCAGGTTTTTTCTGGTCTTCTTGGTCTAGAAGGTAGCATGTATAAAGACCCATAATAGAGCCTATGGATACTAGGTATTCTCCTATGTGATTACCTCCTAGCATTAGGATAGTTCCTATTGGTAATACTAGGATAGTTAGTGTGATGAAGAGATTTAGTTTTTTCATGTTTATATGTTTAATTGATTAACTATATAAATATATGGATTTTTCCACGAATAAAAAAATGATTTCTGAAAATAATTAATTATATTAATTGTATTCCCTGGGGTGCCGCAGAGGAATTATGGTAATACATTTTTACTACTATTACTACTATTACTTTACTATTACTTACTATTATACTCTACAATTTTTATGTGGGGTTCCTCAGGGAGCTTAAATAGTTTTAAAATTTTCCACAAAAAAAAGAAGAGTTATACAACTCTTCCATTGGTGGATTGGGGATTTTATTTTTTAAATGATAATATTACATTTCTTTTTGTTTTATTGATTATATAAATATATGGATTTTTCTACATATAAAAAAATGATTTCTAAATCTTTTCTTATTAGTCTTCCTGGGGTGCCGCAGAGAGATTACCATAGATTAACTTTGTGTTTACTATAAAAAACATGGAGCAACTATAAGTTCCTGAGGATCCTCCGTTATATTACCATAGATTTAGATTTTTTTTTACACACAAAAAACCCTAGATGATCAATCTAGGGTTTCTGACTTATTCCAAGAATAAATATTTTATGAACTACAAATATAAGAATTTATTTTCTAGTTTAATGAAATAAATGAATTATATTTTTGTAAATCATATTGAATATCTGTGCTAATCTTTTCCATCATAGCAGCTTCATTACTACTTTGAAAATCACTATTAAGCCAATAGAGCTCTCCCCATAAAAGAATCACTTGGTCTTCTAAATCTTTAAGATTTTTTCTACTTTGTTTTATAGATTTGAAAACTTCTAAAATGTCCATTTGTTCTTAGTTTGATTACATAGCTAATATAATAGATTTTTCCAAATAAAAAAAATGATTTCTGAATCTTTTCTGATCAGTGTTCCTGGGGTTCCGCAGAGGAATTTTTATTAAAAAGGAAATCCGGAGATTCCCCTTTTATTTTTTGTAAACCCGATTATTCCGCGGGTATTGTTTCAACTTGATTTTTTAAATGGTCGCAAGTTGTAAAGAAAGTTCTACGACCGTTGCGGCGAACTCGATAAACAATCTTGTTATCCTCATTTTTAATTTTTTCAAATTTAAGAGGAGTACCCGGAGTTGCACAGTAGGAGTTTGTAGTTTCAAGTTTCAGATTTCTAAAAAGTCTGATTTTATGTTCAAAACTCATTTCAAACTTTTCCAGATTTAACCATTCTGGAGTGTTAGAATTTTTAACTGATTTTTTAGCAACTGGTTTTTTTACTGTTTCTTTTTTCATTTTGTTTTTGTTTAATTGATTAACATAGCTAATATATGGATTATTCTACAAATAAAAAAATGATTCTTGGAAAAAAGTGGAAATTTCTAAAAATTTATTTTAATGGTTCCCTGCGGAACCTTCCAATGTATTTTTTAAAATTTTACCTGGGGGTTCCGCAGGGGGTTTTATATATTTAATTTTTTTTTATCCCCTGGGGTTCCGCTATGGGGTATAAGATCTATCGAGGAAACTCCGGTGTCTTACTATATGCTTGTATTTTGATTACACAAAAAAACCCTAGAATTTCTTCTAGGGTTCAAATTTTATGGGAATAAAATTTAAATGTACAATACAAATATAAGGATTTATTTTATTTCATTTTGATTTTATGATGGAAAGTTTCTGGAGTGTTATCTTTTAAATCATTAAATGATTCCGGGGAGTCACAGATGAAGATCCCTTCTTCTATTTTATAAATGTGACCAGTATCAGGCCACACATACATCTTGGTCATTGCAGCTACATTATTAAAGAAGTCTGCATTAGCTTTTAGTTGTTGTGGTGTTAGTGACATAGTGTAAATATAATAAATCTAGGTAAGATAAAAAAATGATTCCTGAAAAAACCCTCTACGCGGGCGCACGTACGCACGCGTCCCCCATGGAGCCCCTCTGGGGTTCCGCAGAGGGTATATAAATTAAAAAGGGAATCCGGAGATTCCCCAATTTTAAAACTCTTCTTCTTCTTCAATTTCCTCCCTTTTAAATTCTTGGGATTGGTCAAGGATGGATTGGGAATCTAATAATTCACTAATTTCATTTTCTGACAATCCTAATGATTTTAGAAATTCTAATTTCTTTTTTGTTTCTGATTTCATATGTTTTTATTTGATTGATTAACATAGCTAATATATAGAATTTTCTACAAATAAAAAAATGATTTTCGAATTTTTATTTAAAATAATTTCTGTCTCCCTGCGGAACCGCAGTGGGCTTGGATGTAAAAAAGGGAATCCGAAGATTCCCGTGGGTTTTTTACATCCACCCCGATCACGCCTCGACTGGTGCGTGTAGGTTAGACGAGGTGGTGAAGAAGGTGCGACGACCTGTGCGGCGTACTCGAAAGATAATTTTATTATCTTCGTTTTTAATTTTTTCAAATCTCAAAACTGTACCCGGGGAAGCGCAGTAGGAATTTGTGATTTCCAATTTGAGGTTTTTGAAAAGTCGAATTTTGTGAGTGAAACTCATTTCGAACTTGTCCAAAGTCATCCAATCCGGAGTTGCCGCTTGGTTTTTCTTACGCTCACGGTAAGCTTTGTTCGCTGCTGCTTTTTTTGCTTTTTGTTCCATTGTCATTTCCTTTTTCATAATTGATATTGTTTAATTGATTAACTTAGCTAAAATATAGAATTTTCTACAAATAAAAAAATGATTTTTGATTTTTTTTGAAAAAAGTTTTCGGGGTATCTCAGTAGGGATAATTCTTTCAAATCCCCCTGCGGAACCCCAGGATGATTAAGAGGGATTTTGGATTCGCACAAAAAACCCCTGTCCGAACGGACAAGGGGTAGATAGGGTTTTGTTTCTTAGTTGATGCCCTTGTGCTTCTCCTTGCGGGAGTATTTCTTTTTTGAATCTTGAGCTCTTGTAACAAATCTTCCATCGAAGAAACCTTGGGCTTTCTGGTCTTCTCTGACTCTCCCGGATTCTATCTTAAGAAGTTGTGATTTTGTTATTACAGTTTTCATTTTCTTTAAAATTCAAAGCTTGCTGTTGAATGTACATTACCTATAGCTATCTGTATAGCTGCGTAAATTATACCATAGATTGTAAGTGAAGCTAAAACAGTGATAAGGCTCCAAGCGATAAAATTGATTGTTCTTTCCATTTGTATATATTTAATTGATTAACATAGCTAATGTATGGAATTTTCTACAAATAAAAAAATGATTTCTGAAAAAAAGTGCCTACGCGTGCACACGTACGCACGCGTCCCCCGGGGGAGCCCGCTATAGTTATAGATGTAGTTATAGATGTAAATAGATGTAATCCTTCTCTACATCTATTTTCCTGAGGTTCCTCAGTTGGTTTACAGTAGACTGTTTACTGTAAACCATGGTCCATAAAAAAAGACCCTCGCTTGGGTCTTTTCTTAATCTTTAACTTGTGTTGTTTCCGGGCTCTCCCTTATTCCTTGGGAGTGATTTGTTTGTTATAATAGAAGCCCGTGACTTGGGCTGTCCTCGAGGTAGGGTAAAGTAACTGGTGGCACCCACCTCCGCGATGTAGCTCTCCTTATATTGATTTGTGGATTGGTCAATTCCTAGCGTCTGTGTAATTACGGGGACCAGGAGAGCTATAATTAAAATTGTGATGTATAGTATCATATGTGTTTGTTTTATAATGTAAATGTAGAAAATTCTATTTAATAAAAAAAATGATTTCTTAAAATTGTATTAGTTCAATAGCTTGATATCCTATAGTAACACCATTATATGTTATTACATAGTTCGGGTCCATACCAGATAATACAATATCGGATAGAAGTTCATCGATGGATGAAAATTGTTTTGTGTAATAGTCACAATCTAAAGAGTACATAAGCTAGTGTTTTAATTGATTAACATAGCTAATATATAGATTTTTCTACAAATAAAAAAATGATTTCTGAAAAAAGTTTACATTGGCTGGATCAGATCACCTGGGGTTCCTCAGAGAATCTAGGCAGCCCTAAGTTTTTTGGTCACAAAAAAAGCCAGCATATAAAATGCTGACTCTTCTATGGATGGAAGGATGGATTACTTATTCAAGAATTTTAAAAACAACCTCTTCGGTGAATTCTTTCATATCATTTGGGTCGATAGTATCGATTGTGTCCTTCGGGGTGTGGCAGTGGTAAAGCATTGACATATCTAGTTGTCTTCCTTCAAAGATAGCTCGGGAGAGAGGATTAATATTATCCGTGCTAGGTAAAGGATTTATCACGCAGGAGTCTATACCATTTCTTCTGAACACCACCGAGTCATTAAACGGTGTGCTAACAGTGGGACATGGGAATTGTGATTTAATTTTTTCATGGAGTATACTCGGGAATTCCCCAACGTCTCCGACGAAAAATTGTTTACCCCCCTTACCTGATAGTTCAAGGTTAAGTACAAAAGAGATGTCACCGAAGTCTCCTTTATTGATTTGTTCAGATACTCTTTGTGCTCCGATGCCTCCGAATTCCTCACCGTCTAATAACACAACGTGAATGTTGGGTAACATTTTCTTTAAAGCTATTGCATTGATAACAGAAGCGGAGTTGTCATTAGCATTATCGATTTCATGGTTAGCAACATCATGATGAGCAACTAGCATCTTATCTGAGTTACCCCGTAGTATAATGTTGTAACACCAAACATCTGTTTGCTCCTCTAGGAAGTTAAATGTTTTCTTGTACCGATCGATCTCATAAGAGACTCCTTCTTTCTCAAGAAGCTCTAGTAGGAATTCCACCCTCGGTGTAGGCACATCAGTATTTTCAAAAACACTTCCTAGATTTCTTACCTTACAGAAGTCATATATTTGGTTGTATATCATATAGTAAATATAAGAGATTTATCTAGAATAAAAAAATGATTTCTTAAATCATTTCTGATCAAAACTCCTGGGGAACCGCAGTGGGTTGGGATGTAAAAAAGGAACCCGAAGGTTCCTTTCGGCTAGTGCCCGGTTATTGAACCGGTGCGACTAGGTGGTTGGATGTGGTGAAGAAAGTGCGACGACCTGTGCGGCGAACTCGATAAACGATTGTGTTATCGTTATTGGTTAGTTTTTCAAATCTTAAAACCGTGTTCGGGGAAGCGCAGTAGGAATTGCTATCCTCAAGTTTAAGATTTTTAAAAAGTCGAACTTTATGTTCAAAACTCATTTCGAACTTATCCAATTCCATCCAGTTTTGGGATTTCATTTTTTTGCGCTCTCTGTACGCCTTGTTCGCCTCCGCCTTTTTTGCTTTTTGTTCTGCTGTCATTTCCTTTTTCATAATTATAAGTGTTTAATTGATTAACAATACAAATATAAGTAGAATATTCTACATAAAAAAATGATTCTTGGAAAAAAGTGGAAATTTCTAAAAAAAAATTCTAGGGCTGGATCAAGATTCCTGGGGGTTCCCCAGGTGAATCAAGCTGGCCTGGTCAAAACCTCGGCTCGCAAAAAAGGGATCCGAGCCGAAGCCGAATCCCTTTTAGGGGTGTTAATCAAACTAAACTATGACAGGATAGTTTCTTTTTACTTCTCTATGAAGTGGTCTTTTTGTGAACGAAAGAAACTTCTTATTCTTTGTCCTGTGTATTCTCCTTCTGGTTGAAGGCTTTCAAACATAACGTGAACGTCTCCTTTCATTTCAAGTATTTTATTTAGTACCTCTGACATCTCGGAGGTGGTTTTAAGAGTGACATAGCAATCAGGAAACCTTTCATCCTTGTCTACCTCTATATTTTGTATTAGTTCTGGTGCATGACCCATGAATTGTATCACATCAATAAGGCATTCTGCTCTAAATTTGTAAGTGTTCATAGGGTAAATGTATTTAAAATGCTTTGTTTAAAAAAATGATTTCTGGTTTTTTCTATTTTATCTCTCTCGTACGCACGTAGGCACGCGGCCTCCTGCCGGGGACCCCATTAATAATCTTCATCTTCATCATCGGGGAAGCCACTTAGTGAAGCATCCCAATCACCGTACCTATCTCTGAAAGCAATCCATCCGTGGATGTTAGGACCAACCTCACCTATCCAGTCTTGTATTCCCATCCGATCCTCTGGGTGAGCTTTAGTGTTCCATTCATCTAGGTCCTTTCTTACTAAAGCCCACCATTGTTTTTTCGTAGAGGGTATTTTATCCTCGGGTTTCATCCAATGTGATTTTTAAGATTCGTGTTGCTATCCAAGTTAGGGTTCCTGAAAAGATTCCCATTAGTACGTGTCCACCTATTACGGAGATGAAGAAGATTCCCGCTGACAATAAAAGTAAGAGAGATACGATTGTAAGATTGATTCTTTCTGCTAGCTTTTCCATTTGTTTTTGTTTAATTGATTAACTTAGCTAATATATGGATTATTCTACAGATAAAAAAATGATTTCTGATTAATTTTTTTCAACATCAACAACTTCAATATTCCCTTCCAATAACTCCAATTCATCCTCGATCATTCCATCTTCAACTAAAACCCCATACCATTCAACAAGACCATCAAGATCAAACTCGTGTCCATCACAATCTTCAAAAACTAGATTCCCACTCAGATCTCTATACGGTTCTCCCATTGTTGGAGATCCGTGTTCTCCTATTAAATAATTTTGAATTTCATCATAGACTAATTCCCAGCTAACTTTTATTGTCTCCTCAGTTTTCACATTTTGATCGGCTTCAAATGGATTCAGATATTCACGAATGCTAGTCCAGCATTCATACTCTCCATTATTTAATTGTACCTCATCATTCTCCTCATCTATTTCCACTATTTCGTATACCTTTCCCTTTCTTATTCTTTCATCCAATAGAAAGTCTAATTGTGTTTCAGTACAGATAAATTTATCTCCAACTTTTATGTCTTCAATTTCTAACCTTTTCATACTATTTTATTTGGTTACACAGTAAATGTAGAAAATTCTATCTAAAGAAAAAAATGATTCAAGGTCTTTTGTATCCGCAGTTACAGCTTTCGTCTAGCTTGGGATATCGTATATGATTCATTTCGTGCTGTGCAACAACAATATCATTTACGGCTTGAAACTTCTCTTTCCATTTGGATATGTCCGATCCTGGATTCTTGATCTCCTTGAGTAGTCTTCTTTTCTTAGCCAGAAGAAGATCGTATTCAGCCCTTTGAGCTTCGGTTAGTTCGCTTAGTTTCATTCCGGTACTTTAAAATTTCGGATCCCATTTTAGATTATCACTATCGTATTGATGACCTAAATATTCAACCCTTCTTTCTTCAACGTCCAATATATGATATTTTTTATCGTAATTAAGATTAGATTCTATTAATCTTGCTTCCAATAGATCAGGATTCATTCCGCTGCTTATTTCTTTACCTTCACTGTAACGATCTAAAAATTTTACATCTCCGTTTCTAAAATGGCATGTCCTTTTGTATATTATACCATCATCATATTCTCCATCCTGTATCAATCCATTCTTTCCCCAACGATGATCGATTGATCTTATTAATTTACCGTTATCATTATACCATTCCTCTTTGTCTTGATCTCCGATTGTGATTTTAGCAGGTCTACCTGTTATCAACTTTCCTTCGTTGTAATAAAAGAACGTTCTATTTCCTTCGGTAAAAAGCCTTCCATTTCTATAGCAATATCCAGCAGGTCTTCCGCTCCTATAAACCATCTTAGCAGGTCCGTCCGGGTTATGTAATTCAGATGTTAATGAATTTATAACTGTGTATCCATCTTCATCTTCTCGAACATTTAGAATTGAACCATCAGTTGCGTTATATTGGTATGTAGCTTCTTGAAATTTTCCTTTATGATGATACATCTTTACAATATCGTGGTCCTGTTTAGTACCACCTCTTATAATAGTTTTCTTTACAGCTCCGCTTGGATATCTTTCTAATACTTCCTCTTTATTCATTGTATTTTATTTGGTTACTTAGCTAATGTATGGATTTTTCTACAAAGAAAAAAATGATTTTTAATAAATCACATAGAGACGGCTATCTCTGCTTTCTATACGAGAGAACTTAGCAAGGTCGACGTTGGTACCTCTAAATCTCCAGTTTGGAGATTCCCTGGGGTTGTACCGGAGTCTTTTCCATTCTTCTAGATACCACGATTTAGATGTGCGACCTAGACCTATAGGCTTAGGATATCTGGATGCTTCCTCAACGATTACATCATCACAAAGGATCCATGCACACACAGTTTTATTTGCGCCTGCTAAGATTTTATTAGCTGTCTTAGGATTATTCTTGAGATGACAATTTTTAAGCGTTAGACGCACTTTATTTGGGTCTAAGTATTCAACCTCACCATCAGGATGTGTCACCTTCCATTTCTGATAGTTGACACCCTTGCTTAAATTAAATCTTACTTTGTATCTAGCCATGTGGTAAATGTAGCGAATTCCATGGTAAATAAAAAATGATTCATGATCAGATCACCTGGGGTTCCTCAGAGAATCATAGGCAGGCCATAGGTTTTGGCCACAAAAAAAGGAGCCTAAGCTCCTTTCCCTGGTTCTCCGACGAAACCCCTAGCTAACCACTAGGTGTTCCGAAGTTGTGAAGAAAGTTCTTCGACCTGTGCGGCGTACTCGGAAGATAATCTTATTATCTTCATTTTTGATTTTTTCAAACTGAAGTACCGTTCCCGGGCTCGCACAGTAGGAGTTGGTGATTTCGAGTTTAAGGTTTTTGAACAAACGGATTTTATGTTCAAAACTCATTTCAAACTTGTCGAGTTCCATCCAGTTTAGTTCACGCATTTTCTTGCGCTCACGGTAAGCTTTGTTAGCTGCTGCTTTTTTCGCCTTCTGTTCTGGGGTCATTAGGTTGTTTTTCATGGAGGTATGTTTAATTGGTTACATAGCAAATATATGGATTTTTCTACTAATAAAAAAATGATTCTTAGAAAAAAGTAGAAATTTCTAAAAAATAATTCACTATGGCTGGATCAGTATTCCTGCGGTTCCCCAGAGAATCTAGGCTGCCCTAAGTTTTTTATAATTTTTACTAAGGGCTGCCTAAATTTCCTGGGGAACCTCAGGAAATTACCAGGGTTAAAACCCAAGAATTATCTTGGGTTTACTTGGGTTTACCCTAGTACTCCGAATCTATCTAGAATATGGTGAGCTTTGAACTCTTTTTGTAGTCGCATATCATCTGGAATGAATACTTGGTTCCACATGCGGGGCTGTTTGAAGAGTGCGGCTTTTATGTTATCTTCATAAGAGAGCTTAGCGTCCCAAAGATTTTCGTTCTTCAGAATGGTTATAGATCCTCCGAGCATCTTCTTCTTGCACTCTGGTCCTATACCAGAGTCGATGCTCTCAGGTACAGTTAAAGGCATACCACATTTGCAACAAGATCCCTCGTGGTAAATAGAGAGTGTGTTGAAATCCTCCAGCTTACCAATGTTACGCATTAGCCAGTAAAAGGTAACGTAAGAAATCGAGCCTCTCTGAGTGCTACCCCACTCTTTGAAGGTACCACGATTTAAATTAAGGAAGCCCATAAAAGTGTACCCAGAGCTGGAGTCGCCAAGAACCTTAGCTTCAACACCATACTCATTCGGAACCACCTTACCCTGCTTCTTAATAGACTTAATGCGGAAGGTGATGTAGTTGCCAGTGGAGCTGTTCTCAAGAGTGAACACTGAACGTCCAGCAAAGATAAAATTACGAAACTGAGCGGGGCTAATGCTCTTGCGGGTAACGGGGGTTTTTCTTCTCATATATAAATTGATTAACAATACAAACATAAGAATAAAACACAATAAATAAAAATGATTTTGTAGATTTTTCCAAATTAATTTTACCATTGCACTGATCCATTCCTGAGGTTCCCCAGAGTAAATCCAGACAGGCCAAGGAAAACCTTCGAGCACGGAAAAGGCCGGATGCGAATCCGACCTTTTCTTGTTAATCAATCAAACCACTAACAATCTGAACGATAATCAGCAGCATCTTCGTTATTCATATCCCAATAGAATATCTCCCAATACCCATAAAGTGAATAACCTATATCTCTGTAGAGTTTCCTCCATTCTTCAGAATTCTTTGTGATACCAAGGGAAAAGAAGAGTCTTACAATGTTATTTAAACCTCCCATGTCATCAACAAGCTTAACTACATCAGGATCTTCTTTCCATCTTGCACCATGTCCTTCGTCAACAATCTCATGATCGTGGTGTGATTCCTTCTTCATGATCTCTGAAAAGACCTCGTGGGATTCAAATACCTTTCTATCGATTGTTTCCATATAGCTAATATAAGTAATCTTATTTAATTAAAAAAATGATTCCTGGTTTTTTCTAAAAACCTCCTACGCGTGCGCGGCCTCCGGGTGGGGACCCCTAGATCTTATTAATCTCGTGGGGATATAATAAATACAATCCTTCATTTTCTTCTTTTTTAAGCCTGACTAAAACAAGGGGAGAGTCTATTAAAAATCCCTCGACAACCAATGAATATGGAGGGGCTAGATGAGCTAAGGAACCTGAAATAGATGTAATTTGTAATCCAGTTTCTAAACCAAAGTAGGGAAGTCTTCCTTTTAGATAATTAATCTTTTTAAATCCTTCCTCCTCTAAATTATATATGTATTGCGAAATATTATTTTGTACTGGATCTAGAGGACTAAATTTAATTTGAAGATCATAAAGTCTACGGTTGTTTCCTGATTGACAAAAAGCTATATCTGTAATATAAAAATACCATCTTTTCGGATTATTAGGATAATCATTTTTTTTAGATTTTTCTCGGAAGTAAATATCTCCTACTTTAAATTCCCCAAATTCATTAGGATGGTTAAACCACTCACTAGTAATTTCTTGAGCAGCATCGATTAGAGCTTTATAAGCATTAATGTATTTTTCAGCAGCTTTTTTATTTACTTTTTCCATCTTGTATTAATTGATTAACAAGCTAATATATAGATTTTTCTACAAATAAAAAAATGATTTCTGAATCTTTTTCTGATCAAATCTCCTGGGGAACCCCAGAATTTATCATTCAGTGAATAATATCCCACAAAAAAAGGAGACCGAAGTCCCCTCTCTTTTTTGTTAATCGATCAAACCTATGAAACGAAAGGCTTTAATAATCGTGATCGGCTCGAAGCTTTAAGTTTTCGAATTCCTTTGTGGTAGATTTGTTCTATACGTTCTTGAGATACTCCGAGTTCTTTTGCGATCTCATCTTTTCTTTTTATAGATTGACCGTTGATACCGAACCAGTTGGAGATAACGAAGTTTTCTCTTTCGTCTAAGGTGCTTAGTACTGCGGAGATTTGTTTAATGAAACTTAGTTTTTCTAATCCCGCATCTGAAACTGTTCCGTCAGACATTGTATCGCCTAGGGTGAAGTCTTCTTCTCCGATTGGTGTGCTTAGCGAAACCGATGATTGTGTTTGGTATTTATCCGGTTCGAAACCTAAAGCTTCCGCTGCCATTTCGACTGAGGTGAATCCTTCGGTCTTCATAATTTGGTCCATTTCCTTGGCGATCTTTCTTTGAGCGTTTAGTTGGTTTTGTGGTACTTTAACTATACGACCTTTTTCTTTTACCGCCTCTAAGATTGCCTGACGAACCCACCAAACTGCGAAGGATATAAAACGAACGGTTTTACCACTGTCGGTGTATTTTTCTTTAACACTAGGGTCGTAGAACTGTGACGCCTTAACCAAACCGACATTACCTTCGTTTATTAAGTCCATTAATTCTAGACCCGTACCTTGATACTGCTTTGCGATTGATACAACGATTTTTAAGTTACCCTCGACAAATCTTTGACGAGCTCTTTCGTCTCCACCATTGATAATTCGACCGCATAATGTTTTTTCCTCTTCCGCAGTGATCGGAGAGATTTTGTTGATTTCGCTTAGGTAAGCGTCTACTACTTCGTTACGTCCTGTAACTGATTGCTGAAAAATGTGATGTTTCATAATTGTTTTTGTTTAATTGATTAACATTACAAATATAGAAATTTCTACTTAAAGAAAAAAATGATTTCTGAAAATAATTGAAATTATTTTAATCTTCATAAATATCAATCCACTCGATCTTCTTATCAAGAGTATCAAACAAATCGTCTAAGTAAACATCATTTATAGTTTCTTTTATCGTACCGTGAGATGAGGTAAGGTAAATATCGAACAAGTCCAATCCATTAACGAACAGATACACGTGTCCAGTGTGGTGGTGTCCTTGAACATTAAAGCGTAAGCCTCTACCTTTGACATCTACAAAATTGTGCGGTCCCCACGACCAGAACTTGCTTTGGTGTGCATAAAAGAATCCTACGAGTCCTTTCACGTCCATGTCTCTGGAGGACCTTGCAATTTTTAGTGGGTCTATTTTCTCTGCCATGTTACCCGTATTTTTTAATATATTCTAATGCGTGCTTAACCTTATCGCGAGTTAGGTAATCTTTCTGTCCGATGATGGTACTAAATTCAAACACTAGTTTTCTTCCCTCTTTAATCTGCAATCTTTTTCTACCTCTAGGTGTAGTACCAATTCTAAATTTCATACCTAGTGGCAACATATTACCAAACTCTTTTTCTGCTTGTTTCGCTGAAGATTCTGGTGTGTAGTCCGCGTCAATTATTATCATAGCTATTGGATTTCGCATTTATATTTAGGAAACTTAATCACCTCATCGTACCATTTGAAATTGTCAAGGTCTTCGTCCTTCATAGTAACGAGTAAGCTCTGGTATTCCATACCACTCTCGTAATACTTGCTAACGAACCAAGCTATTCTTTCCTCGTACGTCAAAGCATCCCAACCTATACCAGGGAAGTTATAGTCGCCTCCTCTGATAGCTTCGAGCTCGGCTTCGCAAGCCTTTTTATATTTCGGATGCTTCTTCTCGATATTCTTACAAGGTATACAAATACTTTGGGTGTTGAACATGGACATCGTGTGTTCCTTGACTTCGTTACCGCATCTTTGACATTTCATTCTGATTGATTTACTTAGCTAATGTATGGAATTTTCTACAGATAAAAAAATGATTCCTAGGACCTTAGATAATTTTAAAGTGCTGTCTTCTCCTATACGTATCATTATTTTTAAACCCTGGAGGGAATAAAAAAGTTCTATCTCCCGTGTAATGGATCGAATAAAGATCGCTAAGAAATTTAACTTCTATAGTCTCGCCTTCATCCTCAATTTTTAAAATTTCAAATTCTAATGTTTGTCCTTCTAAAAACATTTCTTCACATCCTTCCTTATAACGCTTGTCTGATTTTGGGTATACAACTAGGCTTGTGTTTTTGGTAAATGTCACCTTAATTATGTCACCTTTTTTCATCTTTTTTAATTTAATTATTTCTATCCGACTTTAAATCCTTTACCTCCCATTTTTGTTATCTCGTATAAAGCATCATCGTTAATACCGTCACCATTCCAAATGTCATAATCTTCATCATAGTCGTCAGGGTCAACAGTATAATTATCCCGATACCAATCTAAAGTAGCATCGTATACTTCATCCTGAATATTTTCGATGAATTGATCAAGATCCTTCGCTTTACTAGCTTCGTAAATTATACTATCTTTATCTAAAACATTGTCACCCAATCCATCACAGAAATCTGCTCCAGCAAGATCGACAGTAAAATTCCCACTTCTAAGCTTATCTAGAATTAGGTCTTTATCGTCAGATTCTTTTCTTAATACTATGGATAGTTTAATGGTTACTGTGTGCATCGGCCAATGTCCAGGAGCCTCCCAGTCACCGTTTGGTTCTACTGCGGTGACCCAAACCTCACATTCAGTTGCACCACCATATCTTCCTATAATAGCTTCTGCTCTTTCCAGTTCCTCCTTTTTCATTTTGATAATTTTAATTGGTTGTAATACAAATATAGAAAATTCTACATAAATAAAAAAATGATCTAGAGTAATCTATTAATAATTTCAATAAGAGAATCTTTTCTTCTCGGGGTAATAACATATTCTCTAGCAATCTTGATTATGATCTTCTCCGCATCGAAAGGCTCAGACTCAATTCCCCTTCTCTCTCTTAATTCTTCTATACTCATATAGGTTTCGTCATAAATATAATCATCGTCGTTATCAGCTACGTATCCATCCTCCCTTAAAATATATTCTATAAGATCATCACCGTACCTTTCCCTCGCCTCATACTCTCTCATCTCTATAAGATCCTCATGATCGAGACAACATTGCCGTTCTTTATATTCTCGTTCTTTTGCATATTTTTCTAAAAATTCTTGATTATCCGATATTAATACACCACATCTTTCCCAATCTTCAGGATCTATGTAATCATCGTTACTAAAAATATATGGTATTACGTATATTTTTTTAATTGCCCCGAATTTGGTTAGCATCGCTTCACCTTTTCTTTCGTTCTCTTCTTGTGTTCCATTCATTATTCTAATTTTTAATTGTTTACTTAGCTAATGTATGGAATTTTCTACAGATAAAAAAATGATTTCAGAAATCAACCTATAGGTTAAGTTGGATCAGACTTCCTGGGGTTCCCCAGAGTATCTTCATTGCTTTCATTTTTTTCTTCACAAAAAAAGAGGACTTAAAAGTCCTCTCTTGGTTTTGCCATCTCTTAACCCCTCGGTTTTGCAGCGGCTATATAGTTACGTTCATGTCTACATGAACCATCCGGATTCTATTCTTTTATTAGCAACCCTCGCTTCTTTCTTTGCCTCTTCTTCTATTTCTTTAGCAATCAAATGTCTAACAGAAGCTATCTTGTCGTGAAGTCCCAATGCCATATTCATTTCTTCTAGCTCTTCAAGCTGGTCGATCTTTCTTTGAATATGAGGCGGATAGGACTTTTTTTTAGCCTCAACCTCTTCGTAGTGTGGTTTCTCACCAAAGTCTACCATTCTTCCTGAGATGTCGTCACAAACACATTCTCCCATTTCTACATATTGACGCGCTCCTGTTAATTCACAAGATGAAAGGACTCTTACTGTTTTTCTTTCGTCCCCGCAGTTGTTACATTTTGCCATTAGATTTAGTTTTAATTAGTTACTTAGCTAATATAGAAAATTCTATTTAATAAAAAAAATGATTTTACCCTCTTTGTTCTTCCCAAGATTGATTGTCCCACTGAACATTACCGTGTGGATGACACCAATTCAATTCCGAATAATCTTTGGATTCTAAGTCCAATATTTCTTTTACCTCTTTTACGGAATTACCAAGGACACCTACATATTTCTCTGCCTCACTTGTGGAGTATCCCATCTCTTTCAAGTTGCTAATCTCGTCTAATTGCTTGTCCATCCATTGGGGATTCTGCCAATTTTGTAATCTTTCGTGTCGTAGAATACGAGCTTCCATCTCCTGCATCATCATGGGAATAAGCGAAGGGTCAACATCGAAGTAGAGGTTCGGTTTCTTGTTGTCCTCCCTACCGGCTTCGAATTTTTCAATCTCTTTCATAGCGAGGTTGACTTGATCTAAAGCTCGTTTCTTATCTTCGATTGTCTTAGCATCATTCCATTGGAATTCAGCGAACAATAAATTATCTGCTAATTTTTGCTCTTTTAGTTCTTGAGTGTTTGCTCCGTGTGGGTTTCTGTGATCTCTCATGTAGTTTAGTTTTGGTTACATAGCTAATGTAGAAAATTCTACATAAATAAAAAAATGATTTACAAAATTATTTCATCAAGTAAACCCATTCTTCTTTCCGCAATAAACATTTGATTATCTTCGTAGATATCATCCTCAGTAACTTCCTCACCTGGTTCTAATCCATCTCCGTAAGCAAGCACATCTCCTATAAGTACACCTCGTGAAAGCCAAACATCCGAGTATCCCGGTCCACCAATAGTTAACTCTAGAAGATACACAAGATCATCGTTTTCAGCTTCTATTCCATAAAGCTCCTCGTAGACCTCTTCCGGTGAATCATCTCCGTTTTTGAACCAATCCTCATTTGATAGTTCTTTAATTCTCGCTAGTATATCCTTATCTTCCATATAGCTAATGTATGGATTTTTCTACAAATAAAAAAATGATTTCTAATTTCTAGGACTAGGTCCCATCCAAAATATAACTTTAAAAGATTTTCTACCTACCTCGGATACATTAAATTCTTTCATGACGTCGTCGAATATTTTATTCATGACATTCTTAGGACATTTGTAGTCCTCGAAAGGAATTATTTTCTTTCCTTCTTTGTCAACGTCCGCTTTATCTAACATCTCATCCCAGTCACCCTTGGGTGTACTAGCGGCAAAAGCTCTTCTAAACAATTCATTTATAATATCCTCGTCAGTTTCTTTTTTGTCTTCTTTAGGGGCTTCGAATTTTTCTGGCTCTTCATAATCACACTCGATAAAATCAATACTTGATTCGCTATCCATGGATTCACCACCAAACATAGGTTCCGATATAGCTCTTGCAATTTCGAATATCTCCCTTTCCTTTAATTTTGGCCACTTAGAACGGCACCACCCAACTAAAGCGGTGTACATATCTTCCATTACATCATTAGCAAATTCATCGAGACTTGAAGAAGATAATGCCACCTTCATTATATTGGATTTCGACAAAGGGTCTTCTAATTCGGAGCACCATATCTTACCTTCTAAAACAAATTCGCCTTTTGCTATTTTTTCTAGTACAAATTTTTCATCCTCGTCGAGTATTTTATCGGGTATAGCTACAACTATATCGTGATAGTAATGACCGTCGTGACCCCAGGATTCAACATCACCTACGGTTTGTATTGAAACTAATCTTATCACACATTTACCGCTTCCTCCAGAATCGAATTCTCCACCTCCTTCCGTCAGTAATATTAACTCCCTCTCTAAATATTTAACCTTATCATCGTCACCCATCTCTTTAAAACCAGATATTAGTTCATCCAATACTTCTTTCTTTCTTTCTAAAGTCCAGGTAGTAAATATACCTCTATCAATTCCACGACCTTCAGATAATACTACCATTCCAGTTATAGGATCTGTTAATGAACCATGCTTAATATAATTATAGAGTTTAATAGCCCCATCGCGATACCTTTCATCTATTTGTTTCTCAATCTCTTTAATCTTCTTAGTTTCTGATTTTTTCATATAATTTTATTTACTTAGCTAATGTATGGATTTTTCTACAAATAAAAAAATGATTTCCTGATCAAATCACCTGGGGTTCCCCAGAGAGCGAATCAAAGAATCATTCGGAAACCTTAGCCCACAAAAAAGCCTGGGTGATTCACCCAGGCCGCAGCGGACAGGTTCCGCCTAGTGATAAGGATCCAAATCTGGATTCGGGATAAGTCCCCAGCTCTTTTCTGCGCCGGGTAGACTAGTTAGTTGAAGCTCCTTTATCGAGCTTTTAAGGTGTTCTAAAGCACCTATGTAATTACCAGCAATGATAAGATCGTCTACCTCTTCTGCAGTGTCTTCAGGGATGTCAACAACGTATACTACTGCGTGTCTGTGACGGTTAGCTCCTGCTCTAAGGTTTAGGATCATAGCTTGACGCGAGTGCTCTTCCTCGTTTGGATCACCTTTAATGAAGCTTTCGATTCCGTGGGCATCTGCAATTCCAAAATATTTCATAGGTTTATGTGTTTGTTAATGCTAATGTAGAAAAATCTAGCTAATTAAAAAAATGATTCCTGGTATTATTTACTGCTACGCACGTACATGCGCGGCCTCCTGGGAGGGACCCCGCTTATCTTAAGAGGGCTTTTAGTTCCATTAACGATAACTCTTGAGCTACGATGATATCGGATATCCTTTTGTTAGCCCGAAGATCGTAGCTTAATCTTAGGTTGTGGATTAGCTCCTCGCAATTTGCTATTGCAGTAGCGATCCTTTGGTTCAATTCTTCTTGTGGTGTTACTTCCACCTCTTTTGCTTTAGGAGACATATTATTTGTTTTAATTGGTTAATGTAAATGTAGAAAATTCTATTTAAAGAAAAAAATGATTTCTAAATATCTTTAACCAATATTAGAAAATGTTTGTTCTCGTGGAGTGAAATAAACCATCCGCAATTAAGATAGAAATAGAATAGAGCTGATCCGCCTTGTGTTTCGTCTATGAGTCCTCCTCTCATATGCTTAACCATTCCTGGTGTCCAATAAAGTCTAGGTGAGAAGTGTCTTCCTCCTAAGAACAGCTTGTTACCTTTAACGTAGTATTTACAACCTAATATAGCTAGCTCCTCGATCTTTGGTATTCTCCATCCATCAACACAAAGCTTCTTAGATTCATCGAATGATATACTTTCCCTATGAGATAAGTCATATTCTAAATTACCTATAGTTACTTTCGTTTTCATGTGGGTCATTTATTAAGTATTATTGAAAAGTACCGAACCTTTCGTATATAATTCTCTCTACTCTCTCGGTTTTCTTAAATTTATCCTTTCCCAAATTCTTTTGGATTTTCTTCAGAGTTTGTTCTATATTCTCTTTTCTGTACCCGGAATAATAGTCTTCGGTCTTAAGACTCCAAGACACGTTGTCATATTCCTCTAGCATTTTCTTGAGTATGTAAATCGGGGTATTTGTGTTCTGTACTACTTGACCTCTAACATACTGGTTAGAATCTTCGGCCAGTAAGATTAGAATTTTTGGATTCTTTGTCGATTCTGCTAGAGCTATTCTTCCCTTATAGTTCAAATCATTGAATATATCTATGGTGAAAATTCCTGATTTCATTTTTGTTGTTTTAATTGGTTACAATACAAATGTAGAAAATTCTATTAAAAGAAAAAAATGATTCCTCGTATCCAAAACCTGGGGTTCCCCAGAGAATCTCCAGGCAGGCCTAAGGTTTACACCACAAAAAAGGCTTCCATTAAGGAAGCCTAATCTTTTTACCAACTGACTAGTTAATCAAGGACGTCTCCGATTCCCTTGTCAGAAGTCCCTTTCTCCGGAGAAAGCGATTTGTAAGATAACCCAATACCGAAAGAGCAGAGACCTACAATGATGGGGTGGTTCTCTAATACAAAGGAGATACCGATTACAGCTAAAATTGAAACGATCAAATAGTAAGTTTTCATACTCTTTATTTTTTTGGTTTGTCGTCTGGAACCATACCAGACTCATCATATCATCTCTCTGGTGATAATTAACAAGACCTGATCGGGTTACATAGCTAAAGTAGAAAAATCTACACAAAGAAAAAAATGATTCTTATCTATATCTAGATATTATAGAATAAGTCTTTATCGCATCTGGAGTTATCTTGTCCTCTAGTCCCTTCGACATCTTCTTCCAATCCTCACTCTCAATCTGGCTATGGAGCATACATAAAGCCCCCCAATATTCTACCTTCTTCTCACGCATAGTCTCCCATACCAATTTTAAAGTCTTTTCTGAGATTGGGTTAACCGAGCAACCGAAACTCTCTCCAACCTCCTGTGGCGCTCCCACAAGACTTGTGAGCTTGTTATTGGAGCAACTGAAACTCATTCCAACCTTCTGTGGGGATCCCTTAAGACTTGTGAGCTGGTTATGTCGGCAACCGAAACTCCCTCTAACCTCCTGTGGCGCTCCATTAAGACTTGTGAGCTTGTTATAGTCGCAATAGAAATCCCCTTTAACCTCCTGTGGCGCTCCCTTAAGACTTGTGAGCTTGTTATAGTCGCAAAAGAAACTCCCCCTAACCTCCTGTGGCGCTCCCTCAAGACTTGTGAGCTTGTTATTGTCGCAAAAGAAACTCCCAGTAACCACCCCAAACTTAACACCTTTAAAGTCGGTTAAGTTTTTATCGGAGAAATCGAAATTTCCTTTGATATCGACTAGTCCTGTCTTCTTGTTAAAAGTCCACTTGCCTTCAGTGTGCTTGTTTAAAAATTGAATTGCTTCAAGCTGCTCACTTGCTATATTACCTAGATTCATATATCAAATGTAGAAAATTCTATCTAAAGAAAAAAATGATCACATAAATATTTTCTGTATCCAGATTCGGGGGAACCTCAGAGATCTAGACATTCTTATTTTTAACCCACAAAAAAAGGAGCAGAAGCTCCTTCTCTCACCTTTTGACCTATACTAGTCGATCCAAATTTCTTGCGAGCTTGATACTGATCGCCAACCTCCTTGTTCCAAATCGTAATAAGATGTTTGATCCCCTGAAACCTTTCCACCTTTAGGTTGATGATCGCTAGGAACTCGACTAAGGTCTAGAGTTCCAATTGCTTCCCGAAGTTCACCTCCAACCTTTCTGAAATAGAATTTTAGCGAACCACCCTTTAATTTCGTTTTTAAGTCTGCGTGACTGATTTTTGTTTTCGTTGCCATATCCTTTTAATTGATTTACTAGCTAATGTAGTGATTTATATCTAAAGAAAAAAATGATTTATTGATTTTTCAAAGGGCTCGAGTGAATTCCCGAGCCCCTATGTTAACCAATTAATCGTCATCTTCGTCTGCTCCTCCTGAAAGTTTTTCTAAAAGGTCTCGAAGTTCTTTAGGCATATCCGAAGCGTCAAGCATTCCACCTAAGATTGGATTTCCTTCCTTGTCCTTACCGATTTCCTTACTCATCGCCATAAGACTCATTACCACCTTAAGCTCGTCAAGCTTGTGTGACATGCGAGCTTCTGAGCTAACGCATCCCATAATGAATCCGGACAGAATAAGTTTTTTCTCGTATTCAGAAACTCTGAAGTTTGAATCGCCAAACTCCTCGTCTCTTACCTCCTCCGCAACTGACTCCAAAGCATCGGATACAGTGTCGAGGTCTTTAAGCTTTTTAAGAACTCGTTCTCTTGCGATATCGAAGTATTCCTCCTTGATCCCGAGACCACCTGTGATAGTTTGATTTTCTTTTGACATTTTGAAAGATTTAATTGGTTTACATTGCTAAAGTAGAAAATTCTATTTAATAAAAAAAATGATTTCTTTAATTATTTCATAAAATTTCTTCGTCTATCTCAAATTCGCTTATCTCATCTATTTGATCCGGGTTGAATCCCATAGCGACCAAAGCTCTCTTGAACGGAAGCCAAACATTTTCAGTTCCGTCATTGTCGTTGTAGTAATCTTCAGTACCCCACACTACGACTACAGCCTTAGATCGCCTTACTAATTTAAGAGGATCTTTTATTAGCTTCGACATCTTCTCAGCCTTAGAAGTTTGCGGGGTATCTGGATCATCACTGTATGCGAAGTCTAGCGCTCTTTCGTAATCCTTGTTATCAGGCTTTATTGACTGACAAGGAACATAAGATACATCAAATGTGGTGTCTGACATAAGATAAGATATTAATTGGTTAATGTAAATGTAGAAAATTCTAATGAAAGAAAAAAATGATTTCTGCATCTTAGTTTCCTGGGGTACCCCAGAGAATCCAGCATATGCTACAAAACCTAAGCACACAAAAAAGCCTAGGATTTTATCCTAGGCTTTCTCTGTTAATCAATCGAACTATAAACCAATCAGCATTCTGACAAGTCCGGTTCCCCAAACATCTCCTCGGAAATGAGTCATGAAGATGTCGAAGATTATAAAGGCACATAGTAAG